>Ga0164313_10000941_pt1 | contig 24873 bp, 18 predicted proteins | sample GuaBasSedimGuay4_FD_113735 | JGI IMG/M metagenome (GOLD analysis project Ga0164313, IMG submission 113735) | Subseafloor sediment microbial communities from Guaymas Basin, Gulf of California, Mexico - Guay4, Core 4569-4, 0-3 cm | ecosystem: Environmental > Aquatic > Marine > Hydrothermal vents... | reverse complement strand
TTTCAGTCCCTGATCGATGCCGGTATCCGAGCAGGCATTGACCGTGAGACCTCAACGAAGGTCGTGTACCAGACCATTGTGGGAGCAATGGAGGTCTGGAAAAAGCGACAGGTATCACCCCATGACCTGTTGTCAGAAGCAAGCACACCGGGCGGCATTTCCGTGGAGAGCATCTTCACGTTGGAGCAATATGCATTCAGGGCTGCTCTGAACGAAGCTATCGGCAATGCCGCTCTAAAGGCCGCAGAGCTCGGTGATGCAGCCCAGAGGGGGTGAGGTTGCCCCTAGGAGGCTGCACCGCATAGATTCCGTTGCGCAGCAACGGAATCTATGCGGTGCCCCTCCTAATGGATTTGCTGCGCAAATCTCGAAAGACGATCCAGGGGTTGGTAAAGAAAATGGAATAGAGCATGGGACGCAGTCCCTGTCCCAATTAGAATAGTTCATGACATCGAAGAAGTACCGTCCATGGAATCCGGATCAGGCTTAACTGTTTCCTCCGTCCATGAGGGATTGACTGGAGGAGGAAGCGAGGCAGGCGAAGGTCGAGGAGCTTCACGAGCGAGCGGCCATGCAGCGCAGAGCGAATCCCAGTAGGAGATTGCTCCGAATCGACCCTCGGCGAAAACCCTACCGGCAACCTCACTGCTTCCATCGAGGGTCTATTCGGTGCAAGCTCCTAGTGCTCAATAAGTGTGGAAGTGTGTACGTGGCACCCATCGGAAGTGTGTACGTGGCACCCATCCTCGAGCCCAGCCGAGGTGTGACAAATCAACAAATGTGAACGTGGCACCCATCGAGTAGACCCGGGCGGTTGCCCGCCCGGGTCTACTCGACACCCATCACCGAACCCATCCATTAGTTCACAATGCATCAATGCGGTAGGTGGCACCCATCAAGCGAGAATGTCACAATGTGATACATGGTACCTATCGGAGCTGACAGGATACAATCGAGATTAGTGGGTCGTCGACTAAGCATTATTTCGGAATGGAGTCGAGGATGAGCCGAGTGTGCCGTGCAGTCTGTACCGCGATTTCGATGACAGCCATAATGGGGGGCGTTGTCCAATCCGACGGTCAAACCGCCGGCGTTGACGAAAAAGGCGACTCGCTCGTCTCGGCTCAGGAAATCCTCGATAGATCCGTTGAGTCCTACCTCGGTTGTCAGTCGTACCGAGACACCGGTCTCGTCCGAACCGTCTTCTTCGAGTCTCGACGCGAGCGTGTCGTTGAGAGACCATTCGAAACCGTATTTGATCGAAGCGGTCGGTTCAGATTCGAGTTCGCCGAACGCGACATGTTCGGCCGAGACAGAATCTACATCGTCTGGACCGACGGAATGGACGTCCTGACCTGGTGGGACGTCAAGCCCGGCATCGAATCGAAGGAGTCCCTGTCCACCGCAATTGCCGGGGCGACAGGTGTCTCGGGCGGTTCCGCCCACCGCGTCCCGACCTTACTCATGCCGGACCGAGTCAGTGGTCGAAGCCTCAACCAGATGACCGATCTCGACCGCCACGCAGATGAGATCGTCGACTCAGTCGACTGCTTCAAGATGACCGGCAACTATGCCGATCGTCAGTTGACTCTTTGGATCGACAAATCCTCGTACCTCATCCGGCGGACCGAGATGGAAATAGAGGGGGATGGGTTCCGAGCCGAGCAGGCGACAACCTATGACTCCGCCATCGGCATCGACATCCCGGCTGAGGACTTCGCGTTCGAACCACCCGTCGACGACGACTGAGTGTTGCAACACCGGTCCGGCGCTTCAGCCGGAAAGGGTGGGCCGCCAGTTGAGGATGACGTTGAGGTGATCGGGGCGCTCGGTGCCGCGTACCACATTATGACGTTCGGTCGGTTTGCCGCGACATAAAGTCATTAAGTGATACGTGGCACCCATCTTTCTAGAACGTCACGACGTGGCGGCCTTCCTTGATGTAGCCGGTGAGCGTATCGCCCATGTACTTCACCTCGACGCCCATTCCCGTAAGCGCGCCCGAGACCTCGTACATGTCGGCGCACGCCTTGCACGCTTCGAGTGTGATGCCCGCCTTCTTCATCGTCGTGACGTAGTCCTGCAGTTCCTTGTCTTCGGAGAGCAGCTTGGCCGACGGTCCCCAGACCACCAGGGTGATGTCCTGCCACCAGCCAAAACGTGCAGTGCTCCCGTTGTAGGTGTACATGAACACCATCTTCAAGGCCACGTCGCGGTCGCCGCTGGTCCAGACCACCACCAGCTTGTCCTCAGGACGAAGCTCCTTCTTCTCCGCAGTGATTTCCTTCTTCGCAGTGACTTCCGCTTTCTCCAGGGCCAACAGCGGTTGCGCAAACAGCACAGTCGCCGCCAGCAGTACGAAAAGAATCCCGACTCTATGCTTCGTCATCTTTACCTCCGTGGATCGCATCTCTTCCTAATACGGGAGGCAGGGCCCGTGGTTGCTCCGTTGCGATGAATCCTATTCCACTCCCTCTTCCACTCCTTTTCCCAGATGGTTCGCGACCGTCGCACTTGCGTTGTCCGCCAGACTATCCGATGATCGGCGCCAAGATGAAATACTCCTGCATAACCACCGTCGCAGTACTGCTGTCTTTTTTGGTTGGGCTCACCGCTTCCCACGCTGCTCTTCCCACGACCTGCCCGGTAGAGGTCGGACGTTGGGCGCACGGTCCATCACTCACCGTTTCGGCGGATGGGACTCTCGGAGTCTATGGCTCCGGCGCCGTCTTACGGACCGTTGACCTCTCCTCTCCCGCATCACCAGTCATCCTTGGTGAGATCACAATGCCCGACGTGGTGTATGGCGCCGAGCTTGATGGCCGATATGCCTTGGTCGCCGCCGGCGAAGCCGATCTGCGGGTCATCGACCTCATCGATCCGTCGAACCCCGTTGAGGTCGGGTCGGCATCCTACGGCACCCAGAACGACCACATCGCGGTTGACGTGATCCTCCACGGAGATCTCGCCTTCGTTCTCGGAAAGGCAGGGGTCACCCTCTACGACATCAGCCAGCCGACCTCACCCATCGAACGAGACACCTACCCCTACAGCGGCTATCACAATCCGGCGGGCCTCAGTGTCAATGGCAACAGGTTCGTCGTTTGCTTTGATGATCTTCTCAGCTCCACGATTTACTTCGTCGATTTCAGCGACCCTGAAAGCCTTCAGGAAATCCGCGCATTCACCCTCGTGTTCGGCGGACAACACTACAATCCAACCGGTCTCGTCTGGCATGGCGACTATGTCTATGTCAGCGAGCACAACGATGTGTTGTTCACCATCGACGCCTCCGATCCCGCCAATCCGCAGGAGGTGTCGGTGGAGTTTGGTGGTGGAGGTCTGATCGAGATGGTTGTGGCGGGAGACACTCTCGTCGGCTCTCATCGCCTCGGCTCGATGGTTGTGTTCGACATTTCGGTGCCGGACCGGCCCGACTACATCACCTGGTTGAGCGGCGTCGTGGCCGGCGAACTCTGGCCGATTCCGTCCTCTTCGTACATCCTGGTGTCGGAGAGGCGAGGCGGTCTCGATGTCGTGGATCTCTCAACCCCGGCGACGCCTTCCCTCACCACCCATGTCGAGGGGATTGGCGCCGTCGAGGATCTGGTCGTGACCGGATCGTTCGGAATGGTGGTTTCCGGAGCCCTGCGTCCGCCATTGTACTGGCCGCCTTCGTTCCCTCTGGATATCGCCAGCATCCGCCTCGACCGCCCGAGTTCGATCACCGTCCTCGACAAACTGTTCGATATGAGGGCTGACGTAATTGACGTGAGCGCCGATCATGCCTTCGCGCCGACCACCGATGGATTCAAGGTCATCGACATCTCCGATCCGGTGAATCTCGCAACCGTGGGATCGAGTCCGGAGACCGGAGGCTATGATCTTTCGATCTCGGGTGACGTGGGAATCCTGGCCAGGGGCGCGGCCCAGGCCTATGACCTCACAGTTCTGACGGCGCCGGCGGCAGGCGGTGTCTGTGACGGAGGTTCGGGGAGCGCCCGACTGGCCGAACTCACCGGCCAGTACGCATACGTGGCTTTCGGAAACTCGTCCTACGACCTCGTTTCCTGTGATGTGTCGAACCCGGCCGCACCCTTCGCAACCTCGACCATTGACCTGTACTCAAACCAACCATCGGATCTTCTCGTGGTGAAAAACCACCTCGTCATGACCAACGAATCCCAGGTCCGCACATTCGACCTCGCCGATCCAACAACGCCATCGGCCGACGGATCGCTCTCCCTCACGGGGAACCCCGATCACATGGCCGCACTCGGGAACATTCTCTTCGTGACCGACGACTCGTACGACGGGAACCTCATGGTCATCGACATTGGTGATCTCTCGAACCCATCCCTGATCTGCACGATCCCGACGTTCGAGAGACCAACGGCGCTTTCTCAGAGTGGGGGTCTCATCTATGTCGGATTCACCCACAGTGGTCTGCAGGTCTTCGGCTATCCCGACCTGGTCTTCGCCGACGATTTTGAGCGCGGCGACACTCGCCACTGGGAGTGATGCTGACGTGTGCTCGCCCGTTTTCGATCGGTGCCAGGTCCGCAGTTCTGTAGTTGCGAGGCCATAACTACGGAACTGCGGACCTGGCACCCATCAGGGCACAATAGTCAGGCTGATTCCTGTCTGATGGAGGTTGTTGGTGCGATCCGCCTCACAAACTCGCTCGTCGACATCGTGAACAACGTAGACCGGCCACGTTCCCAGGGGCGCAGAAAAACCAAAAAAATCGGTTGTGGAAAGGGTTGCCGGATCTGCTGGGATCAACTCGCTCGGCCCGAGATCCGGAAATAATGTATTGCCTCCTCCCGCCCGAAAGTCGCTATCGGGATCGGGAGTCGCGCCGATCTGGAGGTATACGCTGTACGGCACGTACATGCACCATCCGCCCGGATAGGTTCCAGATCCAATGTTTTCGACGGTCATTTCGAGGGTTGCGGTGTCGTGATTCGAGATGCTGAGTGTCGTAACGTCGACCGCGGCGTTGTCGGCAATGAGGTCGACGCCGGTTTCGAGTGTCAGAGTCCCGGCAGACCACATCGTGTGCGGCCCGACAACCACGGCGACGTAGTAGCTCGCGCCCGGCAGGCAGCTTCCGTTGCCTCCGATGAGTGCGTCCAGACCGTGCGATTCCCCCGGCGCCAACCCGGGTACCATCGTCGGTTCAGGGCACCCCGGCGCGGTAGCGTCGCTTCGTGGGACGAAAAGGAGCAGGTCATCGGGGTCGCTGAAACCGACGTTGTCTTGCGAGAGAATCACATCGATCTGCGTTGGCGGCGAAGGCGTCGTTCCGATGTTCTGGGTCATGACACTCAGCGGTAGAGGTTCGTAGCACTGTCCGTCGACGCCGGTTATCGAAACTCCAGTGGGAATCAGGTTCGGATCACCTGGCGTTACGGTGATGACCTCCGGCCAGATGTCTTTGTTGTTCGATTCGTCACTTTCCACTACAGGCGCGATCTGGCTCCAGTCCATTTCGACCATGAGTTCCCACTCTGTTGTGCTCGTGCCCAGCTTGCTGTCATCGAGAAGGAAGACCTCAGTCGTCTGGATCGACGCAGCGCCGCAAAGATAGGGCGACGGAGACAGCGTCTGAATGGGGATATCGTCAGCAAAGTCGAAGGTTTCGTTCCCATCGGCAGCGCTGTCAAGCCATGTTCGTGTGAGAACGAACTGATGCCAAGAATCGCCGTTGTTCAGCCAGCTCAGCTCGAAGAATAACTCCTCGAACTCGAAGGGCGTCGAATCGGATATTGCCCCGATCACCGGTTGAAAATCGGGCACCGCCAATATTGGACTCACCTCGAGGAGTGAGGGAACGAGCAGTACATTGTTGTCTTCGTTGGTTTCGACAACGGTGCCCGCACCATCCACCTCGATGAAGACGTACAGATCTCCCGCGGGCACCGCATCGGGATCGATCCCGATGCACAACGTTCTGGTGAGGCTCGAGCAGGCCGGGACGCTGAACAGGTCGACCCTGTAACGACTATCTTCAGCAGGATCCAGGATCGAATCAACACTGAAGTAAACATCGAGTCGATCCGGCGCCACCCAGGTGAAAACATAATCGTCCTCTCCGTTGTTTCTCAGCGAAACGTCGAAAACAAAAGCTCCTCCACGTGGAATCGTGACGTCAGGAAACTGGTCGACCGAGGTGACCTCCAGGTCGATGCCGGGATCACAAACCTGCGGTGGCGGGACGGTTGATGACCACGCCTGCGTGTCTCCCGATTCGAAACCATCCGCGAACAGCAGGTCATCGGCAAGGGCCGCATCTTCGGCGATCAACAAAACGATCGTGAACGCCACCAAGAGCTGGAACATCGTCAAACCCCCGATTGGTGTGATAAGACACAACGTATGGCCTATGGGGGGTTGGCGCAACCGGATGATAGGTGCCGATAAGATGGGTGCCACGTTCCGCATAGTTGCATCACGGGTATCCCCCTTGGTAAGGTATTGGTATAATTAAGCCATAAATACAGTAAGAAGTACGGAATGAACCAAGAAGACCTGTGGCGTTCGTTTCCGACGACGGCGATTGAATTCGAGGCGATGTTTCCAGACCAGGAGGCTTGTAGACGCTACCTCGTTGAGGTGAGGTGGGGTGGACGGCCCCGAAACGGAATTGTGCCAGGTTCGCAAATTCGAGCATTCGGGAGATGAACAAGTGCCACCCTCAGCAAATATAGCGTCGTTCGGCGACGGGAACGCAACAACGCTACGAATGCTAAGGGTGGCACCCATCGTGAACGTGACACCCATCGAGACCTGTACCCCCATCCTGCGTTGGTGCGCGACTTGGTCGCTACGCGCACGGATTGGTGGTACACCGAATGAGCGGGTTGTTTGGCGAACAACGGGGTTTTCAGGGATCAGGTCGTCGCCACAAGTCTGCAGAGCGGTGGCACCTTTACATGATCTGCCCCTCTCAATATTGACTGTGCAACAAAGTCAGAAAGGTTAGACCTGGCACTGATCCTGACGGAATCTCTTGATTCCAAAGAATCAGGCCCAATCGAAACAACGGTATCCTCCATTCCATTGAGAGGTGACATGCTGAACACGACCGTTGGCCCGGTGATGAAGAATCTGGTGGTGGTCCTCGGGCCCACCGCTTCCGGCAAGACGCGACTCGGTGTGGAGCTGGCACGGGAGCTGGGCGGCGAAATCGTGTCCGCCGACTCACGGCAGGTGTACCGCGGCCTCGACATCGGGGCGGGAAAGGACCTGGACGAGTACTCCTTGGGGGGGCCTCCGGTGGCATACCACCTCATCGACATCGTCGACCTCGATTCGGAGTTCAGCGTCTTTGAGTACCAGAAGAGGTTCTTCTCCGTGTTCGAGGATCTGCTGGCACGTACGGTGATGCCGATCGTGGTCGGTGGAAGTGGGCTCTACCTCGAAGCGGTCTTGAACGGCTATCGCATGGTCGACGTCCCAGCCGATCCGGTTCTGCGGGCGGATCTGGAACCGTTGAGCCAGGAGGCATTAGTGCATCGGCTTCAGGCTCTGCGGCGCGTGCACAACACGACGGATCTCGAAGATCGCGACCGCCTGGTGCGGGCGATCGAGATCGCACAGTACTCGGCGCAGCACGAACCCGAACCCGGACCCGATATCCACCCGGTGGTTCTTGGTGTGCGTTGGGACAGGCAGGTGCTCCGCGGACGAATCCGCGAGCGGCTCGGCGCGAGGCTGGAGGAGGGTTTGATCGACGAGGTGCAGAACCTCCTTGACGGGGGTGTTTCGTGGGGAAAGCTCTCCTTCTTGGGGCTCGAGTACCGTTTTGTCTCGGAATTTCTCCGGGGCGGCATCAAGAACAAAAACGACCTCAGACAGAAGCTCGCGACGGCCATCTGCCGTTTCGCCAAGCGGCAGGAGACGTGGTTTCGCCGGATGGAGCGCAGGGGGACCGAGATTCGCTGGCTTGAAGGAGGCGATGTGGATCAAGCACTTCGGGTCATTGCGGATTGTGGGGGGCTGACGAACGGTCGCGGGGGTGGATGAGTGAGGAGACAGGCCCTCGACCGTGCGCACCGGTTTCTGGACAGGCGTGCCGGTTATTCCTCAAACCGGCTGGTCTCTGGAGATCTGGACGGAATCCGCCGGGTGGTGGTGATACCGGTGTTGGCGGAAGAGGAGAGACTCTTCAAGACTCTGGACAGCCTCGGTCGCAACCCCGCCGAGGAGTTGGCCGATGCGCTGGTGATCTGTGTCGTCAACAATCGCGCCGAGCCCCACGCCCGACCCGAGCAGGTGGCCGACAACCGACGCACGCTGGCCCACTTCGAGAATCTGGTGCACGGCCGGTCATCAGCCACCCAACCCAGGATCGACCCCGGCAGTCTGCGTCTCGCCTATGTGGACGCCTCGAGCCCGGGGTGCGAGATCGGGCCGAAAACGGGGGTCGGGGAAGGGCGAAGGATCGGTCTCGATCTCGGACTGTCGGTTCTCACAGAGAATGCTGAGGATCCGGGTCTCCTGATCTGCCTCGACGCGGATACTCTCGTCGAGACTGACTATTTGTGCGAGGTGCAGAAACACTTCGATGGCCGAGATTCGTGGGCCGCCGTCGTGGGCTACGCGCACACCCTGCCGACCGAGCCGCGGCGACGCGCTTCGATCGTCCGCTACGAGAGTTTCCTGCGCTACCACGAGCTCGGTTTGCGTTCGGCGCGCTCGCCATATGCCTTTCCCACGATCGGGTCCACCATGGTGACCCGTTGTGATGCGTATGTTGCGGCCGGTGGAATGAATCGACGTCAGGCCGGCGAGGACTTTTACTTCCTCCAGGAGCTGGCCAAGACCGGCGGGGTGAGCCGCATCGACTCCACCGTGGTCCACCCTTCAGCGCGGTCCTCGGACCGTGTGCCATTTGGGACCGGCGCCACGGTCGGCCGCCACCTCTCGGGCGCGGATGACGGGTCAACCGTATACCATCCGGAGAGTTACAGGATCCTCGGTGACTGGCTGTCCTTGGTCGTCAACCACCTCGATCGCGGCGCCTCGGAGCTTCTCGACGGGGCCAGCGGCATCTCCCCCCAGTTGAGGGAGTTCCTCGAGCTCAATCGTTTTGAAGAAATCTGGCCGCGCCTGCAACAGAATGCGGCGCATCACGCGGGACTCGAATTGCAGTTTCACCGATGGTTCGATGGTTTCAAAACCCTGAAGCTGATTCACTTCCTGCGAGACCATCAGCTCCCAGGGTCTCCGATATTCGACGCAATTCTCCGCATCGAACCGAGCTGTTCGGGCGTTGTAGGCAAAGACCTCATCGACGACTTGGAGGCTCAGCTAACCCTGCTCGAGTACCTCCGACACCGGTGCGCGGAGACGTAATCTGAATCAGTGCCAAATCAGTGCCAGGTGAAATGGGCGCCAGGTCCGCAGTTTGGTAGTTGCGCGGTCATAACTACGGAACTGCGGACCTGGCACCGATGGGCACCGATGCAACTTCCCAACTTCTGAAAGCACGGAAATGAATCCAGTTGTCGTTTCAGCGGTCCAGCGGTGCCTTGGGATGTTGTGATCAGCGGCGCCTCTTTGTAAACCCCTTGAAGCTGGCTCATTCGAGCGAGGTCCTGTACCGTCATCCTCGTTGTGCGCAATTCCGATCCTCTGAGCGTCCGAATCCCGCCGGGGTACCTCTGGCACGGTCAACTGCGCCACCTCCTATTGCTGGCCGCTCTGTTGCCGGGTGCCTATGCACTGGCCGGGCCGGCCCTCGGTGATGGTCAGTGGTTGGGAGTCGAGGACCGCTGGTGGTTTGCGGCCGCTATTGCCGTACCGATCGCGCAGCAGGTGGCTGTAGCGATCTTCTGGCGTGCGCAACTCTGTCATTCGGCGCTGACGCGCGTCTTCGGTGACGCCGGGTTCATCGTGTGGGCTGCCATCTTCTTCCCACTCCTGGTGGCGCGACCGCTCCTCCTCGTGGCCGTTGGTCTTGCGGATCCGGGCTCGTTGTCGTTGCCCGCGATGATTCGGATCCCTGTCGGCGTTGCTCTCCTGTTGCTCGCAACGTGGGCGATGCACTCGGTCGCGAAGTACTTCGGATTCGCGCGCGCTCTTGGAGGGGATCATTTCTTCGAGCGCTATCGATCGATGCCGATGGTTCGAGAGGGAGCCTTCCGACACAGCTCGAACGCGATGTACACCCTCGTCTTCCTAGGGTTCTGGGGTATCGCGCTGATCACCGGCTCACGAGCAGCGCTCGCCGTGGCACTCTTTCAGCACGCCTACATCTGGGTGCACTGGTATTGCACCGAGCAGCCCGACGGTGTTGTCCTCTACGGCCGCTCACAGGACGAAGACGAATAGGCGAGTCGCTCGGCACATGCGTGCCCAATCGTGCCACCCACCCAGTGACACTGGTGCGTTCTTAACGTGGCACCCATTCCTCGCGCTCCTCGCCCTTGCCAGGAGAAAGGTGAGACCTGCGGACTAGGACGAGGTGACGCTCCAGGCGGTGGTGTCTCCGCTTTCGAAGTTGTCGAAGAAAATCAACACGGCGGCGTCGAAAGCCCTCGTGGTCTCGCTGTCCTGGTTGTCGTTCGCGTTGGTTTCGAGAGCACTGCTCGTCACGATGGCCGTGTTGACGAGATTCCCCGAGACCCCCGCCGGAATCTCGACCTCGATGTCGATCGTGTTGACCTCCCCATCGATCATCACACCGAGATGACACGTCACGATGCCGGCCGCCGTACCGTCGCTGACCCAGATCTCTGAAGGGTGCCAGGTTCACAATTACACAGTTGTCTGGTTTTCCGGCGACGCGATCGTTGTTACTCACACCGCAATCCGGGTGCACGTTGAGAAAACGAAAAGCCAACAACTGTGAACGTGGCATCTATCGGTGGCACGCCCATCAGGGAAGCGCGGACCACAGCGAGTAGAACCCGATGCATGCGAGGACGAGCGACGAAACGAGAAGCAGGGTTCGGCGTCCTCGCGGTCCGAGGAACGACGTGGTGCCGAGGAGCACAATGAAGAGCGCCAGTGTCAGCACCATCACGACGTAGAAGGAGCCGATCAGGGCGATGGCGGAAAGGGGTGCCTCGGTCCACTCTTGGAGCGCCAAGGGACCCAGGATGAGGCTCCAGCCGAGCCAGGGTCCGGGGTTGACGGCGTTGACGGCGACCGCCTGTAAGAGCGTTTGCGGCGATGACCGGGTCTCTGGAGCCGAACCTTCACCGGCCCGCTGCCATTCGAAAAAAGTCGTAACCGCGAAGTAGAGAAAGACGCATCCGCCGGCTGCTGTGAGAAAGCTCTCGAAACCCCGCGCGACGTTATGCAGCACCACCAGCACGACGAGGGCAATCGGGCCGTCGCTGATGAGCGGAGCGAGGGCTGCCGGCAGGGTTGCCCTCCAACCGTCTGCGGCAACCCGAGACAGCAGAAATGCCTGTAGGGGTCCCGGCTGAACTGCGGCGGCGAATGCGATGCTCCCGCCAATGATTAGGTTCTCCAACATCGGAGTTCGATCGTAACTCCGACCGGCCTACTCATCCAATCTGGGAACAACCCACGATGAAACAATGCGGAACGTGGCACCCATCAGTGCGCAGGGTACTGGTTGGGGATGGAGTGAAAGCCCGTGTTACTATCAAGATAGAGACCTAATCACAATAACTATTCGAAAAGCGCAACGGCTTCTCGGACGACCTTTTGGCACGTGTCGGACTCGCGACCAGTTCGATTCGTCATCGAACCGGTGGAGAGGAATGTGGTTGCGGAGTCCGCTATTCGGGTGAGGATTTTCGGTTCTTGTCGTCGCGTTACGGGGTTGCCGCTGGTAACGGAAGGGTGAAGGAATGAAGAAGACTCTGAGTGGCCGTTCGATCAATGTTGATCGTGAACTCCAAGGTCGTAATGAGATGCGAGAGCATCGCTTGATGTGGTTGGTCGTAATGATGCTGTGGGCGACGACTCCACCGATTTGGGCGGGGACCGGACCGGTGCTACTCGGTTTGTATGACACACCGGGCGACCCGGCTCACGTGGCGTTGGTGGGCGCCACCGCCTATGTTGCGGATGGGCCAGCTGGGTTGCTGATCCTCGATGTGAGCGATCTGACCTCACCAGCGCCGCTCGGTTCCTACGACACGCCGACAACCGCCGTGAGGGTGGAGATGGATGGAACCACGGCCTATGTTGCGAATGGCACTACCGGGTTGCTGATCATCGACGCGAGCGACCCGACGTCGACCTCATTGATCGGTTCGATCGATACCGGAACAGCCACGGACTTGGTGCTCATGGGATCCGTCGCCTATGTTGCATCTGGTCTCGCCGGTCTGAAGATCGTCGATGTGAGTGATCCGACAACACCGGTGGTCTTGGGCACATTCAACACATCAGGCAGTGCCCTTGGGGTGGAGGTGGTGGGCACCACCGCCTATGTGGCAGACCACCTGGACGGTTTGAAGATCGTCGATGTCGGCAACGCGGCGAGTCCTTCTCTGATCGGTTCCTACGACACGCCGCACGACGCTTCCAGGGTAGAGGTGGTGGGAACAACGGTGTATGTGGCGGACAGAAGCGGGGGGCTGCAGATCATCGATGTCGGAGATTTCAGCAGCGTCGTCTTCTGGGACGGTTTCGAGTTGGGAGACACCTCGGCGTGGTCGACCACATCGCCTTGATTGTGCGGTAAATAGGTGGTGCCAGTCACGCTATTCCTCCTAGGTCCAACAACTTAGGCAAGACCCGCAGGATGGGCACATTGTGACGTTAGGGCGAGTCGCCAGGGCGAAAGGTCATAGAAACGGAACGAGAACGAGTGCCAAGCTTTAGGAACTTGGGAAGATGCAACTTCCTAACTTCCTAAAGCCTGGCACCAATGCGGGCTCCTAGGCGAGCGTCTGATCCATCAGCCGCAGGAGGATCTCGAGCAGCTCCAGCGCATCCATCGCTTCCGGGTCCCGGAGAAAGACGTCGAGCTCGGCGTCCCGGCCGCCGAGACCCTGCAGCCCCTCGATCATCTCCCCGGTGATCTTCCCCTTGCCGAGCTCGCTCATGGACCAGGTCAGCATCTCGTGGTCGAAAACGACGAGGTTCCGCCGGTGGTTGACCTTCTGGAGGTGGCGGGCGAAACGCGCGACCGTGGGCCAGATCTCGGTGGCCATGGCGAGGTCCTTGTCGGCCAGCCGCCAGGTCTCGAGCTGGCTCTTCAGGGCGATCAAGGTGAGCTGCTCATCGAGCCGGATCGTGTCGTAGGTGGGCGCCTCGCGGATGGCGTCGAGGGCGGCGTCCACCGAGTCCAGCGCCTGTTCGTAACCCGCGGCGGTGGTCGGCGCCGGGTGGGCGAAGGCGATCCCGAAGGGTCCGATGGTCAGGCGCACCGCGATCGCGGTCTCCAGATGCGAACCGGGCTCGACCGGTGGGCGAGTGGTCTTCTTCAGCGCCGGCTGGGGAGCCGCGGCCACCGGCGGCGGAATCGGGGGCGGCGGGGGCGAGGAGGTCTTGGCCGCCCCGAGGTCGGCCGCTCTCTCGGTCAAGGTTTCGGTGATCCTCATGTGCTGGAGCCGGACCGCGGCATCGGTCTCGCCCCCGATGTCGATCGTCGAACCCGAACGGATCTCCCGGCTGGTCACCATGCGGCCTCCGTCGTAGACGAGGGTGCGGATCTTCGCTTCCTCGCCGTCGATGAACTCGGTCTGGATCGTGAAGTCCCTGCCGAGTACCGAGATCTTGTCGATGAGTCCGCTCATAGCCATTCATTCAATCACGAAGAGGGCGCCCGGAGCAACCGTTCAGCCGTTGACGATCTTATAGGATCGCCCGGCCGTACTTGCGGGCGATCGCGGGACCGATCCCGGGCACATCGGAGCGTATGGGTGCCACACTTCGCAATCACTCATTGCACGAATACGAATCGAGGCAGCCCTTCTGGACCTGCGTCCGCAACAAAGCGTTAATGCGAAGTGTGGCACCTATCCCCGCGGAATCAGGAAACCCCTCGGCCGGTTGTGCTTCATACCGAAGTCCATTTCATCGGGGGAAACATGATCCGTTCCGGGGAGTCAGGGTGGAATCCGCGCGGTCATCGCATGTGGAAAGGAGGGCTTTTCGTCGTTCTCCTGGTCGTCGTTCTCCACGGGTGCTCGGACCGCCCGGCGACGCCTCCCGCGATCTCACTCGTCGGTCAGTTCAGCGAGGCGAAGGTGACCGGTTCGCCGGACATAAAACTCGACTTCCCACCGATCGAGTGGCGATTCGACGGCGCCTCGTCGATCACGCCCGAGGACGATGAGAGCGCATCCGTCGGATGGTCGGCCTTCAATGAAATCGAGGACCTCGGCGTTCGTGACGGTCTGTTGCAGGGAACCGTCGTGGGGGCATTCCCGATCCTGATGGTCGCGATCCCCGAAAACGCGTTCCCCGAGGACCGGCTGTGGGCCGTTGAGATCAAGCTTCGGATCTCGGCCGGCACAACGCTCGGGATCGATACGTTTCGCAGCAAGGAGATCGAACTCGACGAGCTTCTTCGTGGATTCAGGGTTTACGAAACATCGGAGTACATGGTCAAACTCCGACCTGGAACGGAAACGGTCACCTACACCCTGACCGAGGCGAACTCCATCTACTCGAAAACCGGCGCCATCGGTGGCCTCAAACACCTCACCCTGCGCTTCATCGATGCCGAAGGAGCCGATTTCGCCCTCGAGTCCTTCCGGATCATTCCCCGCACCGAACACCTCGCCGGGATGCCGGCGGGAATCGGATGGCACGCGCTGGCCGGCGTATTCCGAGAGACCCTCGTCGCCCGTACCCCGGAGCGCCTCACCTGGCAGCAGGACCTTGGTGAGCGGCCGTGGCTCGACCTGGCCGTCGGGACTCCGGACAACCACCCCGTCGTCTTCACCGTCGAGGCATCGAGCCCTGGGATGGACTCCATCGTCCGCGCGCACACCGTCACCGCCGGCAGTCGCTGGGAGCCCTTTGCCGTTGATCTCGAGGCCCTCGCCGGCCGCAAGGCAACCCTGGAGCTCTCGCTGAGCTCCGATGAAGACGGTCACATCGGTTTTTGGGGTGCGCCTGCGATCCGGCACCGCGGAGCACGCCCTGCGGTCACGGAGCCGACCGCAGCCCGGGCCGCCCTCGGCGACATCGAGGCCCCGCAAGGCGTCATCCTGATCGTCGCCGACACCCTGCGCAGCGACCACCTCGACGCCTGGGGCTACGAGCGGCGAACCGCCCCCACAGTCACCGCGCTCGCGGCTCAAGGGACACGCTTCGCCGACACCATCTCGCAAGGCTCGTGGACCAAGGTCTCTTTCCCGTCCCTGGTCACCTCGCTGTACGCCTCGAGCCACGGCGTCTATGACATCCCGCACACGATCCCGGCCTCGGTAACCACCTTGACCGAAATCTTCAGAGACCACGGATACGCCACCTTCCACACGTCGTCGGTCATGTTTTCCGGCAAGAACACCAATCTGCACCAGGGCGTTGAGGTTATGCACGAACGCGAGTCCATCGACGATCTCGGCGACTATCACTCGAAGACCTCCCGGGAGTTCGTGGACCGTCTCCTGCCATGGCTCGACGACCACGCAGAACAGCCGTTCTTCGTCCTCCTCCACGTCTTCGATCCCCACAGCCCCTTCCGACCGATGGATCCGCACGATTTTCGGTGGATCGACCACGATGCGGTGGCCAGGCACGAGACCGACCTCGAGAAGATCGATGACGTGATCGAGATCTTTCACGAGCTTCCAAATGCTGAACACCTGGTCGAAGCCGGGATCGACGCCGAGCGCTTTCTGGCCGCAGAGAAGGCATGGTATGACGGTTCGATCCGGGCCATGGACTTTGAGATCGCCAGGCTTCTGGAGCGGCTCGATGCGCTCGGTCTTCGGGACGACACATTGATTGCGTTCGTTTCCGATCACGGTGAGGAGTTTCTCGAGCACGGCAATCATTGGCACGGGCACACCACCTATGGCGAACTGGTCAATGTGCCCATGGTCATCAACTGGCCCGGGGTCGTACCGGCGGGGCTGGTGATCGACGAGACCACACAATCCATCGATCTCATGCCGACCCTCCTCGATCTCGCTCGCCTGCCGATCCCCCCTGAGGCACAGGGCGACAGCCTTCTGCCGTTGATGGCGGCACAGGGTGATCCCGCTCAAGCAGATTGGGACAGAAGCGTGGTGTTCACCGAGCGGAAACAGGCCCCAGGCGAGGACATCGAGGGGGCCGCAGACTCATTCGCCGCCATCAGCGATGGCTGGAAACTCGTCTGGAATGTCGTTGTTCGCGATGATCGACCCGAGTTCGAACTGTTTGACCACACGGCCGATCCGCTCAATCTCGTCAACCTGGCCGACGCACACCCCGAGCGGGTGGCCGATCTTCTTGGTGAGATCGAACGGTGGCGGGCGATGGCCGAGGCCGCCAAGATCGAGTCTGGCCCTGATCAGGTCGATCTCAGCCCCGAAGAGCTCGAGCAGTTGCGCGCCCTGGGATACGCGAACTGAGCCGATGATCCGACGGGTGCCGGGTGGGTGCTGCCCTTAGCGTTCTTCGGATGGGTGCCACGTTCAGAATGCACCATTACAAACGATGGGTGCTGGATTCACGGTCCGGCCGATCTCGCAGCCCCTAACAAGTGCCAGGTGAAACAAAGTTAACAAAGTAGCGGCGGACAGAACACAACCGACGGACGGTATCCTCACTTTGTTAACTTTGTTTCACCTGGCACCGTTCCTCGCAGATGTCGTTCGCGTCAGCCTGATGGCGTTCGTCCCCGAGGTCGAGCCGGAACGTCATCGGCGACCCATCGTAAGCGGTATGGAACTCAACAACCATCCCGCGGCTGATCCTCCATACACCATTGACGGTCGGCGGGCCCGAAGGCAAAGCATAGTGCTTCCGCCGCTTGCTGCCCTTTGGACAGCGATTCTCTACCTCGTGGCCTCGCTGTTCGCCACTCTCCTCTGTCCGGCGGTGGGAGCGGCGCGAGAGCCCGACCTGAGTCCGCTCGTCGTGACGCGGATCGATCAGCCGATCACCCTCGACGGGGTGAGCGACGAGCCAGCATGGCGGGATGTCCCGCCGCTCGAGATGATCATGTTCCAGCCGGCGTGGAGCGGTCCTCCCTCACAGCCGACGGAGTTTCTCGTCGCTTACGACGATGAGAACCTGTATATCGCCGGACGCCTTTTCGACCGCGAGCCCGGCAGGATCCAGGGCAACTCGATGGAACGGGACTCGGGTGACGCCAGCAGCGACTGGTTCGGAGTCGTGATCGACACTTTCAACGACAAACAGAACGCGCTTTCGTTTTTCACCACCCCGACCGGGTTGCGCTGGGACGCCTCGGTGAAAAACGACCACGAGGGGCCGGGCCGAAGGAACATTGACTGGAACGCGTTCTGGGACGTGGCGACGGTGCGCACCGATGATGGATGGTTCGCTGAGATGCGCATCCCGTTCAGCACGCTCCGCTTTCAGCCGGATTCCGCCGGGCGAGTCGTCATGGGTTTGATTGTCCGCCGGGCGATCGCCCGCAACGAGGAGTGGGACGTCTATCCCGAGATCCCGCCGACCTGGGGTTTCTCGGGGTTGTTCAAACCGTCGCAGGCGCAACCGATCGAGCTTCGCGACATCGGAGCCTCCCGCAAGCGGTTCTACATTGCGCCATACACTCTGGCCGGTAAGCGATGGGTTGAGTCCGAGGGTTCCAAAACCACCGGATTGAACGGCGAGGAGCAGCAGGTCGGGCTCGACCTGAAGTATCTGGTCTCCTCGAACGTCACGCTCGATGTCACGGTCAACCCGGATTTCGCCCAGGTCGAGGCCGATGACGTGCGGTTCAACCTCACCCGATTCCCCCTGTTCTACCCGGAGAAACGGCCGTTCTTCCAGGAACGCGCCAGCACTTTCGAACTCAACTTCTCCAACGGAGACCGCGTCTTCCACAGCCGCAGGATCGGTATCGACGACGGTCGGGTGGTGCGCATCGTCAGCGGTGTCCGGGTCGTCGGTCGATCCGGTCCCTGGGACTTCGGTTTTCTTGACGTCCAGACCGCGTCGTCCGAGACCCGCGGCGGAGAAAATGCAGGTGTCTTCCGCGTCCGTCGCCGGGTTTTGAATGAGAACTCCTCGGTCGGCGCCATCGTCACCAGCAGGATCGGCGGGGACGACGGGTCGAACTTTGCGCTCGGTCTCGACGGCAGCCTTCGAGTCGCCGCGGACGACTATCTGACCCTCATGTGGGCCCAGAGCGTTGCCGGTGACCAAGAGACCGCCGGTCTCGATCCGGATCGGATGCGCGCCCAGGTGCTTTGGGAGCGTCGTACGATCGAGGGGATCGGCTACAGAGTCCAGATCGACCACGCCGGAACCGACTATCGACCGGGGCTGGGTATCCAGAGTCGTTTGGGATCGACCTGGGCCTATGGCGAGCTTCGCTACGGAAGACTCCCCGCGGCACCCTCGCCGCTCTATTCCGACAGCTTCGAGATCTATGCGTTTGCGGTCCGACGTCTGGGCGACGGCGCAGTCGACTCAGCGAGATTCGCAACCCAGTGGGTCTTCGAGACCAGGTCCGGTTGGCGCGGGCGGATTTCGCCGCGAGTCTCGCACGAGAATCTGGCCGACCCGTTCGAGTTGGCGCCCGGGGTCGTCGTTCCGGCGGGAACCTACCGCACCACCTGGTTCAAGGGAGATATCCGAACCCCCTCGGGAGCGTGGGCCTCGGGCTCGCTCACCGCCCAACTCGGCGAGTTCTATGACGGCAGCTTCTTCTCGGTCGCCCTCGGGTCGACGCTTCGTCCGGGAAGCAGACTGGAGCTCTCCGGTGACGTCGAGCTGACCCGTGGGCGATTCCCATCGGGTCGGTCGAGCCTCGATTCGCGGATCGTGCGGACCCGCGCGCTCTACATGTTTTCGAGTAAGTTCTCGGCATCGGTGCTCGCCCAGTACAGCGAGGTCAACGATGCGCTGAGCTTCAACACCAGGCTACGGTACAACCCCCGTGAAGGCGTCGACGTGTGGCTGGTCTACGACGGGGTCTCCGTCGATAACGTCACCGCGTCGCCATCGACCTCGTCATCGGTGGAAGGGCGGTCCGTGATGCTAAAGTTCTGCTACACCTTCTTTGGCTGAGCGGGCCCAGAAGTGCACTCTCGAAGGGTCCGACGCCATGATGTTTGACTTGGAGGCGTGGGAGTTTATGACGCGCGATAGGACGGTTGCCGTCGAAAAGGACCCGGCCGAGCAGGCCGGCGGGCATCGCTGGTGGTTCGTATGGGCGCTCGCCGCAGTCGCCTGGTTGATCCTGTCGTTCGTCTTCGCCCCCGAGGTCTATCTCTACTTCCAGGCGCGCGGCGAGCCGATCTCGTGGCTGAGGGCGTTCCAACTAACGCTTTCGAACTCCGCCATCGCCGCGTTCTTCGCTCCCTTAATCGTCTGGTTGGCGCGGAGGTATCCCCTCGAAAGGGGCCGATGGAAGACCTCGTTGCTGATCCATATCCCCGCGAGCGTTGCCTTCGCCTACGCTCACACCGGGGCCTATGTCCTGGTCTGTTATGCCTCCAAGGCTGTCGCTCAGGATCTGCTGCAGCGATTCCACCCGAACCTGCTGACCTACTGGGCCATCGTCGCCGCGACCGCGGCCTACGACTACTTCGGCCGGTACCGCGAGCGCGAGCGGCAGCTTGCCCGACTCCAGACCCAGCTGCTGCGGGCGCAGCTCAGGCCGCATTTCCTCTTCAACACCCTCAACACCGTGTCGGCCATGATCCACGAGGACGTCGAGGCCGCCGACAGGATGCTCGGCCACCTGTCGGAGGTTCTCCGACTGACGCTGGACAGCCTTGGTCATCACGAGGTTTCGCTGCGCAGCGAGATCGAGCTCGTCGATCGCTATCTCGAGATTGATCGCATGAGATTCGACGGCGGTATCGAACTCAAGGTCGAGGTCTTCGGCGGAACCCTCGACGCGCTGGTGCCGAGCATGCTCCTGCAGCCGCTGGTCGAGAACTCGGTTCGGCACGGGTTCGTCGATCGTTCATCGATCGGGACCATTACGATCAGCGGACGCCGGGAGGGAGGGACCCTCGTGGTCGAGGTCGAAGACTGCGGCCGGGGCTTGCGTGAGTCGGAACAGCCGGTAGGGGAGGGGATCGGTCTGTCGGCGACTCGGCAGCGGTTGGAGAAGATGTATCCGGGTCGCGCGGGGTTGAGCATCGGTCCGGCCGCCGCGGGCGGCGCCCTGGTGCGGGTTGTGCTTCCCTATCGTCTCGATCGGGAGACGGGTTGATGCGCGACGACGTCCTTCGGGTGTTGATCGCCGATGACGAGAGGTGGGCCCGTCGTCGGGTCGTCTCGCTGCTCGGCGACGAACCTGACGTCGAGATTGTCGGTGAGGCGGGTAGCGGCGAGGATGCGGTGGCCGGGATCCTTGAGCATAGGCCCGACCTTGTCTTCCTGGACATCCAAATGGACGGGATGGACGGTTTCGACGTCATCGACGCCGTCGGCGTCGAGCGGATGCCGATGGTCGTCTTTGCCACCGCCTTCGACAACTACGCCGTCCGCGCGTTCGAGACCCATGCGGTGGACTATCTATTGAAGCCCATCGACCCCGACCGCCTTCGGGAGGCGCTCGGTCGAGCACGGCGCGGGATCGCGCATCACCTGGGCGAACCGGCGCAGCACCTCGGCGCTCTGCTCGACGAGCTCCGCGCCCGATCGGGATACCTCAAACGGATCGGCGTATCGTCGGCAGGTCGGATCTCGATCGTCCGCCTAGCGGAGGTTTCGTGGTTCGAGGCGGCTGGAAACTACGTCAAGCTGCACGTCGGTGCTCGCGAGCACCTCGCTCGCCAGACCATGAAGGATCTGCAGTCGAGGCTCGATCCTGAGCAGTTCGTGCGGGTCCACAGGTCCGCCATCGTCAACCTTGACCGGATTCGCGAGCTTCAGCCGTGGTTCCGCGGCGAGCAGGTGCTGATCCTCGACGACGGCACAAGGGTCACCATCGGCCGCCGCTATCGGGAGGATCTCGTCCGGATGCTTCGCTGAGATCCCTTCGCGGCGGGATCCGGCACGGATCGGTGCCACACCTCGCAATCACTCAACGTTTCAAAGCAAACGGGGGACTCGAGCCGGAGCCCACGTGCGAAACAAAGCGCCAATGCGAAGTGTGGCACCTATCCACCTTTAACGATTCCGGAAGGGCCTCGTCAACCGTTATGCCCCGTGCGCCGGTTCGGTTGCGGCCGGCCCGATTGGGGCAGCCCGGTCTCAGTCGGGGTGTGGAGGCGCGCGGTGGGCGGTGTCGCCGGGGCCAGGCGGTGTCCTCCCCGCCGCGCGCGATCGGAGCAGAAGATCGAAAGACCCCAGTAGCCGCTGGCCAGAAAGGTGCAGCCGCCATCGACCGCGACCACAATTCCCTCGGGCCCATCTTCCATCCCGGGACAGACCTGCACCGGAAGGCTCGGAACTCCGACATCGACCACCGGATGGCTCTGGGAGGTGTTCGCGAGGAAGACGAGATCGCCGGAGAGGGCAAGATCGCGGGCGCCGTCGGGTGGATCGAGGGCCGAGCCGATCTCGATCGGGTTGCCCGGGGAGGAGACATCGATCACCCGAAGTCCATTGTGGCCGGCGGCCACGAAGGCGAGGTGGCCGGCCGCCGCGACCGAAAAGTGAACCCCGGGTGTGGACGTTTCACCGACGAGGACCGGAGCGGCCGGGTCCCGCACATCGACGATCTGGATGAGGTCGTGGCTGGTGGTGCCGACCACCGCGAACCCATCGGAGGTCACGGCCACCGAGCGGGCATGTCCGTTCCCGTCCAGAGACCCGATCTCGACCGGAGCATCGGGATCGCCGACATCGATGAGCTTGACGACCGCCGGGTCGCCGGTGAGCACCACGTGGTGGCCGAAAACCGCGAGATCCCGGATGGCGAGATCGACTTCGACACGGCCCCGGACGACCGGGCTCCCCGGGTCGCTGACGTCGATGACGTGCAGCCGGCCGTAGTGATCCGCAACATAGAGCCGGTCGTCGTCGATCGCCATGTTCCCAAGACCGGTTGGGTAACCCCGGAATAGAATGTCTGCGGTCAGATCCAGACGGGCGATCTCGACGGGGTTGTGCGGGCGCCGAACATCGAAGACGCGAAGACCAAGAAAGCTGTCAGTGGCGAAGAGGGCGCCGTTCACCGCCACGAGATCCTCGGTCCGCCCGGGGGTCTCGACGACGGCCAGATCGACGGGCGCCTCGGCAACTCCGACATCCACCACGTGGAGACCGGTCCCGCTCGAAGCGACGATGGCCGTGTCGCCCGACACATCGACACCCCGCGGGTATCCACCGCTCTCGTGGGATGAAATCTCGACGGGTGAGGTTGGGTCGGAGAGATCGATAATGTGCATCTTCCCGCGCGAATCGGCGATATAGGCGACCCCGGCGAGAACCGCCACCGAGTTGGCGTAGCCCGGTGTTGAGAGCGACGCGAGGTGTTCCGGGTGGGAGGGATCGGTGAGATCGACGACCATCAGACCGGCGCCCGAGTCCGCGAAGGCGGCGATCTCGCCCTCGATGGCGATCTTGGTCACGCCGCCGTAGGTTTCCTTGAACACCCAGCCGAGCTGGCGGGGGTTGGCCGGGTCGCTGACATCGACGGTGGTGGTCCAGCCGTCGGCGTAGGTGACCACGAGACCATCGGAGACCTCGATCTGGCTGACGCCGTGGTAGAGCTCCGCCACCCCGACGACGATCGGCTCAGCGGGCAGGGTGAGATCGATGACCTCGATGCCGTCGGGCGACGGGACGTAGATGGTCTGGCCGTCGGCGGCGATGTTGTAGGTGTCGAGATAGAGGTCAAGTCGTCCCACGATCTCCGGCGAGGTGGGATCGGCGATGTCCACCACCACCACCGTGTCGTCGATGACCGCGTAGGCCCGGTCGCCGGTCACATCGAGACTGGCGATGTAGCCGGGCATTAGCACCTCGCCGATCACCTCCGGCGCCGCGCGATCCGCCAGATCTAGCACCCGCAGCGTCCGGGCGCTGGTGAAATAGGCGTGAGGTCCATGGAACTCGACGTGCCGCGCAGGACCGTACGGCATCCGAGCCACCATCTCTCGACACGGACCACCCACCGCGGCGCGGGGCCAAACCACCAGCGCCGTCGTGACGAGCAACCACGCACCGATCAACCGACGGCGACCTGTCATGTTCATTTCAGCCACTCCCATCCTTTCAATCTGGTAAGCGACAGTGGCGGACGATTCCCGCAAGACCCGAGACTTCTGACCAGGCTACAGAACCTGGATGGGTGCCAGATGGGATGAGTAGGCCGTTCTAGGAGACCGGCCTACTCATCCCATCTGGCACCGATGCTAGAATCAACAAAGCGTTAATGCGAAGTGTGGCACCTATTCTTCAGAGGCGAATCCCCATTGCAGGCAACTACTGGTTGGGTCGTGACAAAGGGGGAGGGGAGGGGGCAAGCCTCTTCTGCAACAAGGGGCTGCCGGTTCTGAAGATCAAGCTATCGGTTGGCTTGTCTGGTCACATGACTCCGAAAGATAACGAGCAGAACAACTGCGCAACTGTGTACGTGGCACCCATTCGCCACCGATGTAATGCACCAATGCGGTACGTGGCACCCATCAAAAAACCCGGTGCCGTCACCCTTCCAAGCGACTTGACCTGATCTGCCTGGACTCAGATTCTCTGGTACCTCCATCTGTGCCCGGCGTCAAGACGGGGTAGGGCGAGGACGTACGTCGCTACGCGCACGGATTGGTGGTACACCGAATGAGCGGGTTGTTTGGCGAACAACGGGGTTTTCAGGGATCAGGTCGTCACCACAAGTCTGCAGAGCGGTGGCACCTTTACATGATCTGCCCCTCTCAATATTGACTGTGCAACAAAGTCAGAAAGGTTAGACCTGGCACTGATCTTCACGCATTGTTCAAGGCCAAGGAAATCATTGCCTTGAGGTCAACAATGCAACAATGCGAAGGGTGGCACCCACTAGAAACGAACCCGTAACCCGTGATGATGGGTGCCGATTGGTGCGATGGTGAACGTGGGACTCATCATCCGCATTGATGCGTTTCGATGTCCGCGCAGGGTCACAATGCACCAATGCGGTACGTGGCACCCATCACAATGCATCAATGCGGTACGTGGCACCCATCAAGGGTGGCACCCATCGGAGGCACCCATCCTGAGAACCCATCCGACCCCTTGAGTTTTGTCACACCTCTATTCCAGCCCCACCGGCTTCAGGGTCACCGAGCGAAGCATGATCGGGTTCCAGAGTGACTTTTGCGGATGTATCCTGATCGCGGATTCCCCTTCGGGTAACGTCAATTGGCCGATGTGCTGGGTTTGAAAAGTCTGCAGGCCGCCGGTGGATTTTACGGTGAGAGGTTTTTGCCCGTCGTTCGCCATCAGCAGGAAACCGGCAGGCTCCTCCGCGGCGACCTCTGCGTAAACACTGAACGTACCGGGCTTATCGATCCTTACCAGCCAGTCCACGCGGCTGCGGAAATCCGTCCACCCGTCCAGGTAGGAAGCAGAATTGCCGTCCTGCCTCAGTTCCACTTTTCCCCCATACCCGGGGTTATGGATATTGGCGTCATTCACTGCCAGCACCAGGACACCATCCCCGTCCTGTCCCGGAAGTATCCGTTCCACGTCGAGTTTGCCCGTGATTTTCAGCACTATGACCGTGTCAACCTCGTCAAGTGGTTTGTCCGGGAGCTGCAATACGACACCTGCTTGTGTTTTGTCGATTTGAATCTGTTGCTGGAAGTCCGCCATAAAGTAGGCGCCGCTCACCTCGCTGCGCAGGCCGTCCACCCTGAGCAA
>Ga0164313_10000940_pt1 | contig 24874 bp, 18 predicted proteins | sample GuaBasSedimGuay4_FD_113735 | JGI IMG/M metagenome (GOLD analysis project Ga0164313, IMG submission 113735) | Subseafloor sediment microbial communities from Guaymas Basin, Gulf of California, Mexico - Guay4, Core 4569-4, 0-3 cm | ecosystem: Environmental > Aquatic > Marine > Hydrothermal vents... | reverse complement strand
TGACCAGATAGAACGGACCCTGGGGCTGAAGGTGATCGGCACCTTGCCGACCATCAAGGACGACCATTTCGAAAAGAAGAGAAAGACCCGCATCCTGAAATGGGCTGTCATCGTTCTGGTGATCCTTGCCGTGGGTGCAATTGGATTCCTGGTGATCTACCCGCGGCTCAGCTGACCGCACAGCCGCTTGTCGCGCGGGCGCTTGCCTGGAAAGGTGGAAATGGCGATGGAGAAAACAACACAAGGCGGGGTCGGCAACCTGTTCGACATCGAATCACCGATGGCCATCGAATTGCGCCGCATCATGATTCAGGTTGGACGTCAACTCGATCTGGACCGCAAGATGTCCCTGATGGTGACCAGCGCCGAACGTGGCGAGGGGAAAAGCCTCTTTTCCCTCCATTTCGCCCTGGTCCTGGCCTACCATCTGCCCAGCCGAATCCTCCTGCTTGATGCCGATGTGCGCCGCCCCGTCCAGCACACGGTTTTCCAGAGCCAGGTCTCCCCGGGTTTCGCCAACCTCCTCGAAGGCAAAGCCACCCTTGAAGAGGCGGTCAGTTCGACCACCATCAAGAACCTGGATTTCATGCCGGCCGGAACGACCGGCGGTCATATCAGCCGCCTGTTCGGGGGTAATCGTGTCCGCCATCTGGTCGAGGAAATCCATAAGACCTACGATATCGTCCTGCTGGATTCACCCCCTGTCGTACCGGTAAGCGACCCTCTCCATTTCATAGACGCTGTCGACGGCTGTCTGTTCCTGGTGATGGCCGGCCAAACGCCCAAGGACGTTTGCAAACGGGGTGTGGAAATCCTCCGCAGTTCCGGGGCCAACATTGTCGGCGTGGTAGCCAACAACCTGGGTGACGTTCTGCCCTACTATTACGATCAGAAGTATTACGGGTACGATAAGTCGCGGAAGAAGCGCAGAGCCTGAGGGGACGGCATTGAGGCACTTTCCTGCTTAGGTTTCACATGCGCAAAAAGTGCCTCAATGCCGTCCCCTCAGGCTCTGCGCTTCTTCCACGGCTTGTCGTGAAGTGGCAGAACGGAATAAGAGCCGGTTCTTGGTGAGGGACATGAATTCCCCCCGCGCGACAAGTTCCCCCAATTATTTACCAAAGCTCCTACCTCATGTACTTGCGTGGAGACCAAGCCCGACTGATTGCTGGGTACACGAAGGCCCTGGGGCGCATCGCGAAGCGCTAAGTCCCCAGGGCCTTCGTGTACCCAGCAATCAGTCGGACTTGGTCTTCAAATCACCTACCCAGCCCTTGAAGATGATCAGAAGGATGGGGGAGATCATCGCCACCAGGGCAAACACCAGCCACATCTGTTCGGGATTACGGACACCCACGGCAGGAACGAATTTCTGCAGCATGAGACCCGAATACAGGGGCACGATGACCTTGGTCAGGAACCAGGGGAACTGGGCCACGCCCATATAGGCGCCGGTGCGTCCCTCGGGGGCGATCTCGGCGGCGTACTGCAGGAAACGCGGCTGCCACATGGCTTCGCCGATGGTCATGATGAACAGGTAGCCCAACAGAAGGGGCAGGCTGGTCCCGAAGGCCAGCAGGAAGGCGGGCACGGCCATGATGAACGTGCCGATGATCATCATGTTGTAGACCTTCTTCTTCATGGTCAGGGCCGTCACGATGGGCACGGCGATGAAGATCAGGATCGGATTCAGGTTGGCGAAGAGCTCGAAACGTTCACTGACGAAGCCGCCCTCGAAACCCCTCTCGAGGTACTGGGGCAGAATCAGCCAGTTGTAGGTGAACAGAGTCTGCACCGGAATCAGGGCGAAGATGAAGAAGAAAAACTTGGTGTTGCCCAGGGGATGGTTGGCGAACCACAACTGCGCGGGTTTACCCCAGGCGGGGACCAGGGACATGGTGATGACGGCCACACCCAGGACGGCCCAGACGATATAGTTGGCTGGGCTGGGCAGGAAATAGACAGAGCCTGTGAGGACCGCAAGAGTGGCCCACAGGTGGGCGGGGATTTTGGTTTTCTGCGCAGGTTCTGCCGCCGCGGCATCCCCTTTGGCCTCACCGGTTTTGGCTTCACCGGATTTCGCGGCAGCTGCCTTTTCCTCTTCCCTTTCCTTTTCGGCCCGGGCGATGGCTGCCTTTTCAACCTTCGGTGTCAGGATCAGGGCGGTGGCGATCAAGGCCACAAAGGTAATGCCGGTGTAGACCCAATAGGAACCGGAAATGCCGATGGCGTGCCGGATGGGACTGAAGAACGAAGGCAGCCAGCCGCCCAGGTTCATCAGGGCGTAAAGCATGGCGTAGCCCATGGCGGCGGTCTTGCCGCTGGTGAATTTCCGAACTCCGGCATAGGCGGCGGGCTGATACATTCCGTAACCGATGACCACGACGATGATGCCGGCCATGGTCATGAAGTGCATAGACGAGAACAAACCGGGTTCCGGGAAGACAAGGGGAGCGGCGGACCAGATCACCCTGCCCAGCAGCAAAAACACGAATGCGCTCAGTAGAGTGGTTCGAATCCCCTTCTTGTCAGCGATGCCGCCCAGGAAGAACATTGAAATGGTGATGCCCGCTGTCAGGACCAGGACCATGTGGTGGGATTCGATGTCAGCGTTGGGGACGCCTTTGAAAATGAAATCCGAAAAATGCATGGCCAGGTAGCCGAGCATTCCAAAATATACCCATCCTTCGAGGAAATAGGCCAGGTTGATGCCCCACAGGGCCCGCGGGGCATGGGCCAGGTCTATGAAAGGCTGGACGATTTCCTGAAGGGGACTTTGTTTTTTCTCGGGAATGGGGGCCTGGGCCATTTTCGGACCTTTCGATTGGGATACCGTCGGGGTTGGTACCAACAAATATAGGACCGCCGACGGTGGAATCAGTTTCCCGATCGGGGCCGTCGGCCGCCCGAAGAATTAACCACAACAAGAGTCAGGAATCCAGAACCGATTCCAGTTTTCCGCGAATCAGTTTCCGGATATCCGCGGACAGTTTTTCACATTCCGCCAGGGCGGCGGTGGCTCTTTTCCTGGTGGAGGCGTTGAAGTCCGGTTCGGAGCTCTGGTCGAGGCCCCTCAGGGAGTCCAGATTGATAAGCACGTTGTAATAGGCGCCTTCGGCCCCGGCCATGGCCGCCAGGGCGGAAACTCCCGCGTCGCTGAGACTGTTGGCGTTGCCGATCCGCCCTACCTCGTCGGAGAGTTCCAGCAGGGCGGGGACCTTTTCCAGGACCGACAGGGGCACACGGGTCGCCTGGCGGGTGGCTTCGGCGATGGCCAGGTCGCGCGCCCGCGATTGCTCGGGGCCGGCTTTGGGCAGGCCGAAGGTGTCCATGACGGCATTGAAGGCCTCGGTATCGTCGTCGATGGCGGCCAGGAAGAAGTCCTTGAGGTCCTGCCCCGCTTCGGCGATTTCCTTCACCCTGTCCTGGACGGCCGCGTATTTCTTTTTGCCGACGGTCAGGTTGGCCACCATGGCCGCCAGGCCCGCGGCCTGGGCGGCGCACAAGGCGGCGACCGAACCACCGCCGGGGGCGGGGCTGTCGCTGGACAACTCATCCACGAATTCGCGGTTGCTCATGCTCACCAGGGGGCCGTCGGTCAAGCCGGCCTGGTACTCGATGATCTTGTCGGCCGGATCGAAGGGGGTCAGTTCCCTCAGGCCCATGCTCTGGATGGCTGTCTCGATGATCATTTTCCGGGGGATGCCCGCCGACTGCCCCGCCTTTTTCAGATAGTGTTTGCCGGCGGCGATCATGTCCCCTTCGGGGATCAGCCCCACCAGTTCGCTGCCGGTGACCCGCACGCCGCGGTCAATGGCGGAGCGGCAGCAGGCGTCGAAAGCCTGGTGAGGTTTGGTGACCGAGGTATTGACCAGGTTCATGGAGACCTGGGCGCGCTGGTATTCGGGTATGACCCAACCCACCGCTTTGCAGGCTTCCAGGCGATAGGGTCCTGGAACCAGGACATTTTTGCCTTTGTCGTCCTTGACCAGTTTTCCGCTGGAGTCGCGCTGGGCCCGGCCGGCCTCCTTGATGTCCAGTGCGATGTTCTGGGCAATGCCCTTGCTCATGGAGTTGATATTGACATTATAGGCCACCAGGAAACCCCGTGCCGATACGTTGGTGGCGCCGGTCCGGGCAGCCCTGTCGTTCCATGCATTGGGCCCGAAATCCGGTTCCCACTCGTCGTTACCCAGTTTGTTGCACAGGGCTTCGTATTCGCCTTTGCGGACATTGGCCAGGTTGGTGCGGAATGCACTGGAAGCTGCATCTTCGTAAAGATAGACCGGGATCTCGAGTTCCTCGCCAATGCGGCGCCCCACGCTTTGCGCTATGGCGACGCATTCTTTCATGGTTACTCCGCGCACCGGAACGAAGGGGCAGACGTCGGTCGCTCCATGCCGGGGGTGGGCTCCCGAGTGCTTGCTCATATCGATCAGTTCGGCGGCGCGTTTAACCACCCGAAAGGCCGCTTCGGCCACCCCCGCGGGGTCGCCGATAAAAGTAATCACCGTGCGGTTGGTTTCCGCGCCGGGATCCACGTCCAGCAGATGCACTCCGTCGACTTCACCGATGACCGCGGTCACGGCGTCGATGATTCCTTGATCCCGTCCCTCGCTGATATTGGGAACACATTCGACGAGCTTATTCATGGCGGCGACCTCGCGATTCGGGCAGAAGGTTCAGAATTGATTATCCTGAAAATAGTCCGGTGGGGGTGGGAATTCCAGCTCTCAGGGTACGATCCCGGAAATGGCACTCCCGGGCGGGTCATCAAGACATGCAACCTTGCGGCCCCGGATGCGTCTTCAATTCTGGCGGCCGTGGTGGAACCTGTTCCCCGGCGGGCCTTCTCCGCAGATCCTGTGATTCAAACAAACCTGTAATGGGGAGCCGACCATGAGTATGCCCGGAAGAAAAACCATCCTGATCCTGGGGGCTGTCGTTCTCGTCACCGGTGGCGGAATCGCTCTTTGGCAAGGCGGGATGCTGCCCTTCGCGCAGGACCTGGACATGGTTGCCGCTGCCGCGGATTCCACCGGTGCCTCCGCCGCGGATGGCGCAAGCGGGGATTCCGACGGGAAACCCGAGGAAAGGGCCGTTCCGGTGGAGCTGAGCCGGGTCGAAGGCCGGGGGATTGCCTCATATTACCGCGCGGCCTCGGTCATCGAAGCCGACCGCCTGGTGGAACTCGTATCCCGCACCAGCGGACGGGTCCACAAGGTCAACGTGGAAGAGGGGGATTGGGTGGAACAGGGCCAGATCCTGGGGGAACTGGAGAACGACCGGGAACGCATCCAGCTGCGCCAGGCTGAATTGTCCCTGGCCGACAAGAAACGCCAGTTGGACCGCAGCCGTGAAATGATGGATGAAGGGATCATCAGCCAGCAGGAATTCGACGACATGGATTCGGCCTGGCGGATGGCCCAGGCGGAACGCGACCTGGCGGGGATCACCCTCGAGGATACACGCCTGAGGGCTCCCTTTCCCGGTCAGGTAACCGACCGGTTGATCGTGCCCGGCCAGCAGCTGGCCGCGAGCGCTCCCGCCTTCACCATCGGGGATTTCACTCCCCTGCGCGTGCGCGTTCACTTGCCCGAGGCTATTGCCCGCAAGGTGTCCGCCGGCCAAAGGGTTCTCGTTTCCCCGGAGGCGGTCGAGGTACCGCTCGAAGCCGTCGTGGAAAGGATTTCGCCGGTCGTGGATCCGACCACCAGCACCATCCGCCTGACTCTGTTGCTGGAGGGCGTGGACAGGGACACCCGTGTGGGCGGTTTTGTCAAAGTGCGTATCACGACCGATGAACACCACGACGCCCTGGCTGTCCCCAAGATCGCCTTGATCGAGAACGGGTCCCTGCGCAGCGTTTTTGTGGCCGAGGCGGATACCGTCCGCAAGGTCGAAATCGAAACCGGTCTGTATGATGAAAGCCACGTGGAAGTTCTCGAAGGTTTGTTCGAGGGGGATTTTGTGGTGATCATGGGGCAGGGCGGCCTCCATACCGGATCGCAGATCGAAGCGTTGAATGGAGATGCTGTCGGCTACAGCGAGATCCATGGAACGGATACGGATCCCGCCGCCGCAGATGAAAACCTTACGGCCATGGCAAAGTCGGAGTAGCCCGATGAAAGCCATCCGCTTCGCGGTAACTCATCCCGTTACGGTCTGGATGGTGACTCTGGCTGCCGTCGTGTTCGGACTGACGGCCCTGGGCCGTCTGGACATGCGGCTTTTGCCGGAAATACGTTATCCAAGTTTGACCGTACAAACCGAATTTCCCGGGACCGCCCCCGTCGATGTGGAAAACCTGGTGACAAGGCCCCTGGAAGAATCCGTCGGCGTGGTTCCCGGGCTGCGCCGGGTGCATTCGATCAGCCAGGCCGGGCTTTCCCAGATAACCCTGGAATTCAACTGGGGCACGCCCATGGATTACGCGGCCCTGGACGTGCGGGAAAAAATTGATTTGGTGCGCTTGCCCGGGGAAACCACGGTTCCGCTGCTGCTGAAATATGACCCTGCCCAGGACCCCGTGATCCGGATCGGACTTTCAGGCAACGCACAGCTGGTCCAGTTGCGAAACGTGGCCGACGATGTCCTGAAAAAGGAGATCGAAGCGCTTTCCGGTGTGGCTGCCGCCAGGGTGTCCGGCGGCCTGGAGGAGGAGATCAGGGTCGAGGTCGATGAAACCCGCCTGGCCAGTCTTGGCATTCCCATCGCCCTGGTGACCGAAACCCTTCGGCAGGAGAACATCAACGCTTCGGGTGGATCCCTGCGGGACCGCAACGCGGAGTATATCGTCCGGACACTGAGCCGGTTCAAAGACCTGGCCGACATCGAGAATGTGACCATCACCACCATCGACGGGACGCCGGTCAAACTGGGGGACGTGGCCACCGTTGTCCGGACCCATAAGGACCGCACCACCGTCACCCACGTGGACGGGCGCGAGAGCGTGGAAATCGCCATCTACAAAGAGGGCGACGCCAACATCGTGGAAATGGCCCGCTCGGTGCGGAGCCATATCGACCGGCTGCGGGAGCATCTTCCCGACAACATGAACCTGGAGATTCTGTTCGACCAGTCGGTGTTCATCGCCCAGGCGGTCAAGGAAGTAAGGAACAACGCCCTGATCGGCGGTGTCCTGGCCATCCTGGTCCTGTTTGTTTTTCTGCGGGATTTCCGCAGCACGATCATCATCGGGATCGCCATTCCCATCTCCATCGTGGCGACCTTCATACTCATGCTGACCCAGGGTGTCTCCCTCAATATCATGTCCCTCGGTGGACTGGCTCTGGGTGTGGGCATGCTGGTGGACAATTCCATCGTGGTGCTGGAGGCCATTCACCGCCGGCGCGAAGAAGCCCCCGAAGGCGCCGACCAGGCGGAAATCGCGGCCCTGGGCGCGGGCGAAGTCGCGGGCGCGGTCACGGCATCGACGTTGACCACCCTGGCGGTCTTCGTTCCCATCGTGTTTGTCGTCGTGGGCGTGGCCGGACAGATTTTCCGGGACCAGGCTTTGACGGTGACCTTTTCCCTGCTGGTTTCCCTGTTCGTGGCGCTGACTTTTACGCCGATGGCCGCCGCCTTCGGACAAGGTGGCACCTCTTCAAAGAAAAAATCCCCCACGGAATCCGCTGACGACCGCGTGAGCTGGTATGCCTCCTGGTCCCGACACGCGGGTTCCCGGCACAAGCTGGGGCGTTGGGCTGGCCTGGCCGGTCTTTTCCTGACCATCGGCCTGCCGATGTTGGTGTTGCGGCTGTTCCAGCTGTTGTTGACCGGCCTGCGGCATGTAGTCGCGGCCATCATGTGGCCGTTGACCTGGTCTTTCTTACGGATTTTCCCCGTGGTGCAGGCGGGATACGTGCGCACGCTGGCCGGGGCTTTGCGTCACCGGATCCTGGTTCTGTTCCTTGTTCTGGTTCTGGCCGGCGGCGCCTTGTTGATCTGGCCCCGATTGGGAACGGAACTCGTGCCCCCACTGGCGCGTGGTGAGTTTACCCTGGCGCTGGAAATGCCTGAAGGCACTCCTCTTGGTAAGAGCGAGGCCGTTATTCGGAGTCTGGAAAAGGAGCTGTCCGAACTTCCCGGCATCGACATGGTCGCGGGCGAAGTGGGTGTTTCAAGGGAAGGACAGTCATCGGCCCAGCGAAGGAAAGAAAACCGGGCCGAGGTCAAGGTTCGATTGACCGAGGCGACGGCCGTGGCCGAAAACGATGCCCTGGAACGAATTCGTGAAGTTCTGCGAAGATACCCGGATCTGCGCATGAAACTTCGCCGCCAATCCCTGATGGCCTTCGGTGCTCCGGTGGCGGTCAACATCTACGGTTACAACCTTGCGGACCTGCAGCGTGTCGCCAACGAAGTGGGTGACCGTCTGGCAAAGGTGGAGGGGTTGCGCGACCTCAGGTTGAGCATGGTGCCGGGATCACCTGAAATTCAGGTGTTGTTCGACCGGGACAAACTGAACCGGTTCGGTTTGCGCCTGGGCGACGTTTCGGAAACGGTGCGGGGCAAGGTGCGCGGCACGGTCGCCAGCCGCTTCCGCGACCGGGAACGTCACGTCGACATCAGGGTCCTCAATACCGGTTCCCAGCGCAATACCCTGACGGCCGTCCAGGACCTGATCATCACCGAAAGAAATGGCGTGCCCATCACCCTGGGCAGCATCGCCGAGATGGAAATCGTGACCGGGCCCTCGGAAATCCACCGACTGGGCAACAAAAGGGTCGCCATCGTTTCGGCCAACCTTTCCGGCCGGGATATGGGTTCGGTGACTCAGGAGATCCGCAGCCGTCTGGTTGACCTGAGCCTGCCCGCGGGCGTGTCCGTGGAAATGGGCGGGCAGAACGACGAGATGGACAGTTCTTTCCGGTCCCTGCGCCTGGCCATTCTCCTGGCCGTGTTCCTGGTCTACCTGGTCATGGCCGCCCAGTTCGAATCCTTCGTTTATCCCCTGATCATCATGTTCACGGTTCCCTTGGCCATGAGCGGGGCCATCTACGGTTTGTATCTGCGAGGTATGAGTATCAGTGTGATCGCCGTTATCGGGGCCATCATGCTGGCGGGAATCGTGGTCAACAACGGTATCGTCCTGGTGGACAGGATCAACCAGTTGCGTCAGGCAGGTCGCGATCTGGGCGATGCGATTCTGGGTGCCGGTTCCGAAAGGCTGAGGCCCATCCTGATGACCACAGCGACAACGGTCCTGGGTCTGCTGCCGATGGCCATGGGCCTTGGTGAAGGCGCCGAACTGCGCGCGCCTTTGGCGGTGACCGTCATCAGTGGCCTGTTGCTGGCCAGCCTGCTGACCCTGGTGGTCGTTCCGGTGATCTACTCCCTGATGTCCGGACGCGGACCTGTCCTGACCGAACCCGGTTCAGGGGATGCCTGATATGTGGCTGACTTTTCTATCCCTGCGTCGCCCAGTCACCCTGGCCATGGCCTTGGCCACGGTGGTCCTTCTCGGCGGTGTTTCCATTCTGAAGGTGCCGCTCGATTTTTTGCCACGAATGGAATTTCCGTTCATCGCCGTCTGGATTCCCTATCAGGGCGGAATACCCGCCGAGAACGAACGCGAGATAGTTCGCCCCATCGAAGAGGTTCTTGCCACGCTTGGTGGAGTGCAGGCAATCCGCAGTTACAGCGACGCCAACGACGTCCAGGTCGGCGTGATTTTCGAATGGGGCCGGGACGTCAATCTGCTGCGGATGGAGGTCAAGGAAAAGATCGATCAGATCAGGGGGGAACTTCCCCAGGATATCCAGCAGATATTCCTGCTGACCTTCAATACCAACGACATTCCCATCATGGAGGGCAGGATCTCCGCCAAGGGCCGGGATCTATCCGAAAGCTGGGACCTGATCGACCAGAAGATCATCGGTCCGTTGCAACGCATCCCGGGCGTGGGGCGGGTCAATATCGACGGGGTGCTGCCGACCCAGGCCTCGGTTTACCTGCGGTTCGACAAGATCATGGAACACAACGTCGACGTTAACCGCCTGTTCGCGGAACTGGAAGCGGCCAACGTCGAGCTGACCGTCGGCCGGGTTACCGACCGGGGATTGCGCTACGACCTGCGCACCGTCAGCGGTCTGCATGGGGTGGAGGACCTGCGCGAACTTCCCATCGACAGCAGGGGGCTGCGGCTCGGGGATGTGGCCGAGGTCATTTACGGGGCACCCGCCCTGAGCTACGGCCGGGTGTTGAACAGGGAACCGGCCATCGCCTTCTGGATTCAGAAAGCCTCGGGCTACAATACCGTGGAAGTCTGTCAGGCCATCCAGGATGAACTCGACCGGATCAACGTGGATCCGACCCTGCAGGGCATCAACAGTTTTTCCTTTTTCAACCAGGCCGACCAGATCACGGATTCCTTGAGCAGCCTGCTTCAGGGAGGCCTTTTCGGATCGATCCTGGCCCTGGCCATTCTCTACGTTTTTCTGCGCCGTTTGAGCATGACCCTGGTGGTGTCCATTGCCATCCCCATCTCCATTCTGGGGACGATAGTCTTTTTGTTCCTTTCCGGCCGCAGTCTGAACGTGCTGACCATGATGGGGCTGATGCTCGGGGTGGGCATGCTCGTGGACAACGCGGTGGTGGTTCTTGAGTCCATTCACCGGCAGCAGCATGCCGGGGCCGGACCCCTGGCGGCCGCGGTGCGGGGCACCAGGGAAGTTGCCCGGGCCATTGTGGCTTCCACCCTGACGACGGTCATCGTGTTCGCCCCCATCGTGGTGGGCAAGGATGATGAAATGGGAGTCTGGCTGGGTGAAGTGGGGGTGACCATCAGCGTGACCCTGCTCCTCTCCCTGCTGGTGAGCCTGACGGTTATCCCCGCTCTCTCCGTTAAAATGACCAGGGGCGGGAATCAGGATGCGGACGCCCGGTGGCTGGTCTGGCTGAAGAGGCACTATTTGAGGACCCTGAGCTGGACCGCTTTGCGCCACCCGATCGTCACCGCACTGGTGATCGTTCCGTTGGTCCTGGCCGTCACGGTGGGCGCCATGAAGCTGACCAACTTCAAACCCGACACCATGGGTGATCAGGGCATGCGGCGTGAGAGCCTGTATATCTCCTTCGAATTCACCGGTCCTGTGGACAAGTACACTTCACAGGACATGGTGGGGGTTACCACACAATACATCGAGGGCCGGCGCGAGGAACTGAAGCTGCGGGATATCTACTCGTATTACGTGGCCGACGGTGGTGGAGTGACCCTGTTTTTCAACGAGGGTGTCGTCTCTGACGATTTTTTCCATGAAGTTCGTGATGACCTGCGTGAAAACCTGCCGGTACAGGCCGGGTTGGAATACCGCTTTGGCGGGGAGGATGGCCAGGATTCCGGAGCCAAGACCTTTGCCCTGACCATTTCCGGCGAGGAGACGGAATTCCTGCAGGAATTCGCCGATGAAGCCAAGCGCAGGTTGGCCCTGATCGATGGCATCGGGGATTTGAAGAGCGACAGCGACAACGGCAAGGCGGAAATCCAGGTTCACGTCGACCCCGACCAGGCCGGGCGTTTCGGAATTTCCCCGGCAACTGTTTCGCAGATCATGGGGTTGACCTATCGGGGTGTCCAGCTGCCGCGTTTGCGAACCGGCGACAAGGAAATAGACCTGATCGTATCTCTGCTCCCGGAAGACCGGGAGTCCATCGAGAACCTGTCCCTGCTGACGGTCGGGACGGTGGACGGACGGCCCGTCCAGCTCAACCAGATCGCCGATTTCAAGTTCGGGAAGAGTCCGGAAAGGATTTTCCGGCGGGACCAGAGGACCGGTGTGTCGATCACCGGAACCTGGGACGGTGATCAGCTCGACGATGCCCTGACCATCATCCGGCAGATCATGGAGGGTATGGATCTGCCCTTCGGTTACAGCTGGAATTTCGGCAGCGAAATCATCCGGTCCCAGCAGCAGCAGGGCGAGATGGGCATGAACATGCTGCTCGCGCTGGCCTGCGTCTTTTTCGTCATGGCCAGTCTTTTCGAATCCCTTTTGTATCCCATGGTCGTCATGGGCACGGTTCCCTTTGCTTCGCTGGGCGTGTTCTGGCTGATGATGGCCACCGGCACTCCCTTCAACATCATGGCCATGATCGGGATGGTGATCCTGATCGGGATTGTGGTGAACAACGGCATTGTGCTGGTGGATCACATCAACGGCAAGCGCCGGTCCGGACTGCCTCTGGACGAGGCCATCATCGAGGGATGCGGAGACCGTTTGCGGCCTATTCTGATGACCGCCGGCACCACCATCCTGGGCCTTTTGCCGCTGGCTGTCTTTCGCGGTGCCCATGTGGGGGATGCTGAATACTATCCCATGGCCCGGGCAATCAGCGGTGGACTTGCGTCCAGCACGTTGCTGACTCTTCTGGTAATGCCGACTTATTACCGGTTGGCCACCCTATGGTCCGAGAGGATCGTCCAAGGCCTGCGTACGTGGACCTGGGGAGCGCGGGGTGTCGAACCTTCTGCCACACAAGAGATTGCCGATGAAAAGCAATAGAAATTGCCATCAGCGGGGTCCGTTAGTATATTTTCGCGCAACGGGGGGAAGGGTCGCAGGACGCTCCCTTACGTCACTTGCCCAGCCGGCCGGCTTACCGGCCCATTGTAATTTCGAACAAGGCGGATAATTATATGTATTCACATAATCCGAATGACAGGGTGGCCATCTTCATTGATGGCGAAAACATCCATTACAGCGCTAAACATTTGAACATGCGGTTGGACTATCTCAAGCTTTGCCGGAAACTCACCGGTGAAAGGCGCCTGCTGCGTTCCTATTTTTATACCGCTGTAAGCAACCAGTCCGAAGGCAAGATCGACTTCATCAATTTCCTGAAATTGAACGGCTTCACGGTTGTTACCAAGGAGATCAAATCCTTCAACGACATGGAAGGCAGCGGCCGGAACGTGCGTGGAATCCTGGACATGGAAATGGCCATCGACGTTCTTGAACTGTCCGAGCATCTCGATACGGTTATCATCTGCACCGGGGATGGTGACTTCAAGCCGTTGGTCGTGGCCCTGGGCCGTCGCGGCATTCATGTCGAGGTTTGCGCCCTGCGTGAAATGACCAGCACCGAGCTGATCGCCACCGCGGATGCCTACACCGACCTGGCCTCCATGAAGGATGACATCGCGCTTGCCGGGGCACCCACGCCTCCGCGTGAGATCAAAAACGAGTTGCCGTCGTCCGAAAGCGACGAATTCAATTCGTCCTACAAAGTGCAGGACACCAGTTTCGACTTTTAGAGGGCGCCCCGTTCGGCGCTCCCCGAAACAGGAACCCCGGTCATCGACTGATGGCCGGGGTTTTTTTGTCTTGGAGGGTCGGGTGGCCAGTCAGGAACGGGACAAGTCCGCCTCGATGGTCCGGCGGTAGCGGTCCTGAATGCGGCGGGTAACCTCGCCGGGCAAGCCGTTTCCCACCGGTGCGCCGTCGATGCTGATCACCGGAACGACTTCCCGCACGCTGGAGGCCATGAAAACCTCGCAGGCGGCCGCAAGGTGGCGCCGGTCCAGATCCTTTTCCCTGACAGTGATATTTTCAGCCGCCGCGATGGCCAGAATCCGTTCCCGGGTCCTGCCGGCCAGAAAGCCTCCGGTAAGGGCCGGGGTAAGCAGTTTGTCGGCGGCCACAAGAAACAGGTTGCTGATCGCCCCTTCGAGCAGGTGGCCCGCTGTGTCCGAAAGTATCGCCTCGGGACAACCTTCGGCGGCTGCCCGGCGAAGGGCCCGCAGGGTGGCCAGGGAATTCAGGGTCTTAAGTTCGGGGGAGTTGCCGCGCGCGTAGGAGGCGTCCAGGGTGATCACCGGGATGCCCTCGGTTTGCCATCGGTCCAGGTCCCGGCCCACGGGGGTAAGTGTTACCAGAACGGTGGGGGCGATGTTTTCGAGGCCCTGCAGTGGGAAAGGATTATCCGGGTCGCCGCCGCGGCTGATGGTGATGCGCATCCGGCCGTCAGCGGATTCCAGGTCATTGGCGGCGGCCAGGCGGTGCGCGATGTCGAGGAAATCGGTTTCGGTCAAGGGTAGGGGCAGATCCAGGGCCGAAGAGTGATTTTTCAGGCGCAGATAGTGTGCGGCCAGATCAACGGGCCGGCCCCCGTAAAGGCGCAGAGTCGTATAGATACCGTCCCCGTAAAGAAAGCCGCCGTCCCAGACGGGGATCTTTGCTGCGGAGGCTCCCAGGTATTTTCCGTTGAGATAGACTATCATTTTATTCCTTCCGCCCGGCGGTCGGTTCAGGCCGGTACGTACGGTTAATTGCTCCGGCGCGGCCTCGATTCAGGATCACACACCTGTCAAGAGGTGGCAACCGGCCAGTGGGGATGTTTTTTCACTTGGTGACATCGTGTTATTGACACAATCAAACTGTTTGTTATTTTTGCAACAAATGGGCGCAGCATACGCGTGGTCACACCTTGGTCAGGCAAGCAGGGAGCCTTCATGTTCGAACAGTTCATTCCCATTCTGTTGGTCCTGGCCGTCGCGGCCGGTTTCGCGGGGCTGTTTCTGGGGTTGAGTTTCTGGCTCGGGCCCAAAAAGCCCTCCGCGGTAAAGAATTCCACTTACGAATGCGGGATCCCCGTTCGGGGCACCATTCAAATCCGCTTTTTTGTCCGCTTTTTCCTGGTGGCCCTGTTTTTCCTGCTTTTCGACCTGGAGGCCGTTTTTCTCTACCCCTGGGTCCTTCTCTACAACGGCATGCTCGACAACGGGCAGGCCCTTTTCGCTCTCGGTGAAATGGGGGCCTTTGTCCTCGTTCTGCTGGTCGGCTTCGTCTACATCTGGAAGAAAGGCGGGCTCGAATGGCAGTAGACCTCGAAAGCCCCAGTAATTTCATCACCACCCGGTTGCGGCAAGCCGTGAACTGGGGGCGGAAGTACAGCTTGTGGCCGCTTCCCTTTGGAGTCGCCTGCTGCGCCATCGAATTCATGAGTACGGTGTCTTCGTACAACGACATCAGCCGCTTCGGCGCCGAGTTGGTGCGGTTTTCTCCCCGGCAGAGCGATCTGCTCATTATCGCCGGCACCATCAGCTACAAACAGGCTCCCATTCTCAAGACGATCTACGAGCAGATGGCCGAACCCAAGTGGGTCATCGCCATGGGCGCCTGTGCCAGCAGTGGTGGTTTCTACAACAATTACAGCACGCTGCAGGGTGCGGACCGGGTCATCCCGGTCGATGTCTACGTTGCCGGTTGCCCTCCCACACCGGAAAACCTCATGTTCGCCCTGACCCAGATACAGGAAAAGGTGGAGAAGGAGGGGCTGGTTCCGGCCTCGGAACGGCACACCAAGCGGGCGGAGGCCTGAGTGGCTGCCGTAATCCCGGACTATTCTTTAACGACGCGGCGCCTCCGGCGGCAGACCCGGCGTGACCGCGGCAGGGACGGAAGAGCATGAGTCAGAAGCTGGTCGAACGGCTGCAGCAGGAGTTCAGCGGAAAACTCCGGACCGTTTCCAACCCCAAGGGGGACGAGAGCGTTGTCGTGGGCAGGGAGAATTTAGTCGACGTCCTGACCCATCTGCGGGATTCCGAAGGATGTGAACAGCTTTCGGACGTGGTGGGCATCGATTATCCCGATCGTGATGAACGGTTCGAAGTGAACTACCTGCTTCGGTCATGGAAGAACAATCATCGGCTCATCGTCAAGGTCAATGTCGAGGAAGATGAATCGGTGCCCACGGCGACCGGTGTTTACCGCAGCGCCGACTGGCATGAGCGCGAGGTCTACGATCTGCTGGGAGTCCCGTTTGCGGATCATCCCAACCTGCGGCGTATCCTGTGCCACCATGAATTCGAGGGCCACGCCCTGCGGAAGGACTATCCCATAGAGCAGGGGCAGGAGTGTTCACGCCCCGAGCATCTGTTCAACGATCAGGACATTACCGCCGCCGCGCGTCGCGCCAGTACGCTGGTGACCGAACTGGGGGGAGCCCTGGATGAGGTTCATCCCAGCGATCTGCTGACGGTGAACCTGGGACCCAGCCATCCTGCCATGCACGGGGCCCTTCGCGCCGAAGTTCTGCTCGACGGCGAGACCATTCTCGAGGCACGCACGGAAATCGGATATATCCACCGCTGCTTCGAAAAAGAGTCCGAGGATCACACCTGGGCCCAGGTGATGCCCTACACGGACCGTCTCAACTACTGCTCGGCCATGCTCAACAATTCCATCTATGCCTCGGCGGTGGAAAAGCTGATCGGGATCGAAGCCACGCCCCGCGCCCAGGCGATCCGCGTCCTCGTCGGTGAACTGTCGCGGATCATCGACCACCTGGTCTGCATCTGCGCCAACCTGGTGGATATCGGCGCGCTGACCAACTACTGGTACCTCTACAATGTCCGTGAAAGCATCTACGAGTCCCTGGAAAAACTCTGCGGGTCGCGGCTGACCACCAACTACGCGCGCATCGGCGGCATGAGCCACGACCTCTACGACGGGTTCGACGCCGAAATCAGGCAAAAGCTGGACGAAATGGACAACGGTATCAGCGATGTCATGAAGCTCGTCGCCCGCAACGGGATATTCCTGGACAGGACCGTGGACGTGGGGGTTATCAGCCAGGCCGATGCCCTCAGCTTCGGCTACACCGGCCCCTGCCTGCGCGCCACCGGGCTCGCGTACGATTTGCGCAAGACCAATCCGTACTGGGGTTATGAGAATTACGATTTCGCGATCCCGACCGGAACCAACGGCGATACGCACGACCGTATCATGGTGCGCATGGCCGAAATGGTGCAAAGCCGCTCCATCATTCTGCAGGCCCTGGAAAACCTGCCCGACGGTCCCTTGAACGTTGATGACCACTCGGTGGTGCTGCCGCCCAAGGAAAATGTGTATGGCAGTATCGAAGGGGTCATGAACCAGTTCAAACTCGTCTACGAGGGTATCCGGGTTCCCGCGGGTGAGGCCTACGGATTCGGCGAAGGCGCCAACGGGGAGCTGGGCTTTTTCTGCGTGTCCGACGGAACCGGCCATCCGTACCGTTTGAAGGTGCGGCCCCCGTGTTTCCCGATCTTTTCCTCCTATACGTTCCTGGCCGAGGGTGGAATGATCCCCGACGCCATCGCGACCCTTGGCAGCTTGAACATTATCGCCGGTGAGTTGGACCGATGAACGGTCGCTCCGCAAGGAAGGTTGTCCGCTGATGAACAAACCCGTCGATGAAAAAGCCGCCTTGAGGCTTTCACCCGATGGCGCGGCCAAAGTCGAGGCCCTGATTGCCCAGTACCCCACCAAGGCCAGCGCCCTGATGCCCTGTATCTGGGTCATCATGGACGAAGTGGGGCATGTGTCGGAAGCGGGCGTCGATTTTCTGACCGAAAAGCTCGAACTGACCCGGGCGCGGGTTCATGAAGTGCTGTCTTTTTACACGATGTATCGTACGGAACCGCAAGCGGAATATACACTTCAGGTTTGCCATAATATCAGCTGCCATATCATGGGCGCGCGTCCGATCATTGCCCATCTCGAGAAAAGACTTGGCATCAGGCTTGGAGAAACAACCCCCGATGGAAAATTCGCCATCGAGGGTGTCGAATGCCTCGGCGCCTGCGGCCTGGGTCCCTGCCTGCAGTTGGGCAAACACCTTTACGAACATCTGACCCCGCAAAAGACCGATGATCTGCTGGACAGTCTGCGCAAGGGTGTTGTGCCTCGCGCCGATACGGAACGTGATAAACCGTCCGGAGGGGAGATAAGTTGAGCAGCAGCGACTACAAGATTCTTTCGGCGCGTTTCGACAGGCAGGATGGTCACCTGTTGTCGGTATACGAAGCCGATGGTGGTTATAAGGCCCTGCGCATGGCGCTGACCAGCCTCAAGCCGGAAGAGATCCGGGACGTGGTAAAGGAATCCGGCCTGCGCGGCCGCGGTGGCGCGGGTTTTCCCACCGGCGTCAAATGGGGCTTCGTTCCTGAAGGCTCTCCCGAGGTTTACTTCTTCGTCAACGCCGACGAAAGCGAGCCGGGTACCTTCAAGGATCGTTACCTGTTGGATTACGATCCCCACCAGACCCTCGAAGGCACCATCATCAGCTGCTTCGCGGTGCAGGCCAAACTCGCCTTCATCTACATTCGCGGGGAATTCGGCTGGCTGGTGGACAGGGTCCAGGCCGCGGTCGATGAAGCCTACGCCGCCGGTTACCTGGGAAAAAACATCCTGGGCACCGGATACGATCTCGATGTCATCGTCCACAAGGGCGCCGGAGCCTATATCTGCGGCGAGGAGACGGGCCTGATCAACTCCGTGGAGGGAGTCAAGGGACAGCCCCGGATCAAGCCGCCTTTTCCCGCGGTGGCCGGGTTCCTGGACAAGCCGACCATCGTCAACAACGTCGAGTCGGTGGCATCGGTCCCCTGGATTATCAACAACGGCGCCGAAGCCTACAAGAAATACGGGACCGAAAAATCCTGCGGCACAAAACTGTGGTCCGTCAGCGGGCCGGTAAAAAATCCCGGTGTCTACGAAATTCCGCTGGGAATGCCGTTCCGTGAATTTTTCCACGACTACCTCGGGGGCATGGCCGAGGGCGAGGAACTGAAGGCCGTCATCGTCGGCGGCAGCTCGGTTCCCGTGTTGCCCGCGTCCGAGATCATGAACTGCAATCTGGATTACGAATCGCTGATGAACGCCGGCACCATGCTGGGTTCGGGCGGCATGATCGTAATTCCCGAAAGCAGTGACATGGTCGAATTGATCCAGGTGCTGATGCATTTCTACTTCGACGAATCCTGTGGCCAGTGCACTCCCTGCCGGGAAGGCACGGGATGGCTGCACAAGATCGTCAAGAAGTTGCGCCGCGGGGAAGGCACCGCCGCGGATATCGATCTGCTGGAACACGTGTGCAACGGGATGGCCGGCCTGACAATCTGTCCCCTTTCCGATGCGGCCGTTATGCCCATGCGCAGTTTTATCGACAAATTCCGCCCCGAATTCGAGGCCCTCATCCAGGAGACCGCGCCGGTCGGGCCAGTGAGCCGCTGGCCGCGGGGCGAGCAGGAGTGATCGAATGGCCAAACTGACCATAGACGGCAAGGAGATCGAGGTTCCCGACGGAACCAGTCTTTTCGACGCCTGCCGCGATGCCCGGGGCGAAGCCCTGCCGCATTTTTGCTATCACCCCGATCTTTCGATCGCCGGTGTTTGCCGCCTTTGCCAGGTGGAAGTCGAGGGCATGCCCAAGCTGACCATCGCCTGCAACACCGGGGTGCGCGATGGCATGGTGGTACACACCAGGAACGAACGGGTCACCAAAGCGTCGACCCAGATCCTGGAAATGCACCTGATCAACCATCCCGTCGACTGCCCCATCTGCGACCAGGCGGGGGAGTGCGGGCTGCAGAACCAGTACATGAATCACGGGCTTTACGAGTCCAAGGTCGAGATGGACGACAAGGTGAACAAGGCCAAGGCCCAGGTCATCGGTCCCCACGTGATTCTCGACAAGGAACGCTGTGTGCTGTGCACCCGTTGTGTGCGCTTCTGCGACGAAGTGACCGGCACCGGTGAGATGGGCATCTTCAACCGGGGCAACCGGGCCGAGATCGGCACCGCGCCCGGTGTGGAACTGGACAACAACTACAGCATGAACACCGTGGACATCTGTCCGGTGGGCGCCTTGACCGGCCGGGATTTCCGTTTCCAGAAAAGGGTCTGGATGCTGAAGGCCGCCACCAGTATTTGTCCTGGATGCGCCACGGGCTGCAATATTCGCATCGACCATGAGGCCGGGCGTATTTACCGGCTCAAGCCCCGGTTCAACCCTGAGGTCAACGGCCGCTGGATGTGCGACAAGGGGCGGATAACCTACAAGGCCGTGCACGAAGACAGTCGTTTGGGTGATCCCAAGGTAGCCGGCCAACCGGGCAACTGGGCCGCGGTTCCCGGGGCCGTGGCTGACCTGGGCGCCAAGGACGGATTTGGATTGATCATCGCCAGTCCCCACCAGAGCCTGGAAGAGATGTATCTGTTGAAGACCCTGGCCGGCACCGCTCCGGTTCACGGTGGTCTGACGGGTGCCGACCTGGGCGACAAGGATAAACTCCTGCTGGATGCCGACCGCACACCCAACCGCAAGGGCCTGGGCCTTCTGGGAATCGAGCAGGGTGAGGGTGCGGCCCTGGCCGCGGTAATCAAAAGTGCCGCTGGTCCGATTCTTATTCACGGTGGCGACCCCGCCGCGGATCCTGCCGTTGCCGAAGCGCTTTCCGGCCGGGACATCGTCTACATCGGCACCCATGAAAACGCGACGGCCGGCCTGGCCGCTGTTGTTTTGCCCGGGGCCATGTGGGCGGAAAAGACAGGAATCTTCGTCAACAGGGACGGCCGTTTGCAGGAATTCAGGCAGGGGGTGGCCCGTCACGGCAGCGCCCGCGAGGACTGGCGCATCCTGGCCGAGTTGATGAGCGTTGGCGGATTGGAAGACGCGCCGGGCAGCCTGAAGGCCGCGCGGACCGGACTGACACCGGCCATCGGCTCGGATACGGATCTGAACAAAATTCCCGAAAGAGGCTTCGTGCCCGGGGGTGAAGTCCGATGACCATCGTTTTCGACACACTCGCAAAGATCGGCTTCTTTTTCGCCCTGATCATGGGGCTGGTCGTCGTTCTCATCTGGATGGAACGGAAAGGCGCCGCCTTCATCCAGGACCGGACCGGACCGAACCGTGCTTCCATCGGGGGCGTTCGTCTGGCCGGGCTGGTTCATCCGGTTGCCGATGTCTTTAAGCTCCTGTTCAAGGAAGACGTCACCCCGGCCAACCGGCACCAGGCCCTGTACAATATTGCGCCCTGGCTGGTGATGACCATCGCCCTGAGCACTTATGCCGTGATTCCCTTCGGTGATTTTCTCACCGTGGCGGGCCGGCGGGTTCCGCTGGTGGTCGCCGATCTCAACGTGGGTCTGCTGTATGTTCTGGCCATCGCCAGCCTGGCTACCTACGGGGTGGTCATGGCGGGTTGGGCAGCCAACAACAAGTTCACCTTCCTCGGGGGTATTCGCGCCACCAGCCAGATGATCAGTTACGAGATCAGCATGGGACTGGCCCTCATGGGCCTGGTGCTGGTTTTTTCGAGCCTGCGCCTGACCGACATCGTCGCGGGTCAGGGGGACCTGATCTGGGGCTTTTTGCCCAAGTGGGGCGTGGTGGTCCAGCCGCTCGGTTTCATTTTGTTCATTGTCGCGGTGTTCGCCGAAACCAACCGCAACCCTTTCGATTTGCCTGAAGGTGAGTCCGAAATCGTGGCCGGCTTCCATCTCGAATACAGTTCCATGAAATTCGCTTTGTTTTTCATGGCGGAATACGCCCACATGGTGATCGGGGCTTCCCTGATCGCGACCTTCTATTTCGGTGGTTACCAGATCCCCTGGTTGCCGCGCCCGATGATCGAGGCCCATGCCGGCTTGATCCTGACCCTGAAATTGATCGGGGTGGTGGTCGCGGCGCTTTTGATCGCGATGCTTTTCTTCCGCAGGGTGCAGAAGGAAAAGGGCAAATTCGGCGACGCGCGTGATCGCGAACCAATTATCGGCGCCGGTTTGTGGCTTCTGGTTTCCCTGGGCGCCTTGGCTGGGCTGGCGCTCAAACCCTGGACCATCGGGCCAGTGGGAGCGGAGATGGTCGCCTCGCTGTTCCAGATCATGGCCTTCGTGGCCAAGGTCGTTTTCTTTGCCTGGCTGTTCATCTGGGTCCGCTGGACCCTGCCGCGATTCCGCTACGATCAGTTGATGCATCTGGGCTGGAAAGTCTGGCTGCCGTTGGGCCTTGCCAATCTGGTGGTCACCGCGCTTGTAATGGCGATTGTCTGATAGAGGAGTGCCATGAGTTTCGAAGGATTACCCAAGGGTTCCGGCGACAAGAAAAGGTCGTTTCTGGAATCGATCTACCTGTGGGAAATTGTCCGGGGGCTAGGGGTGACGGCCGGGCATCTGGTCCGGAACATCCTGCATACCGATGATATGCCCACCATGCAGTATCCCGAGGAAAAGCGGGTGTACGGGGATCGCTTCCGGGGCCGGCACCGGCTGATGCAGAGGGACGACGGTTCGCCAAAATGCGTGGCCTGCCAGATGTGCTCGACCTACTGCCCGGCCGACTGCATCGAAATCGTGGGCGCTGAACATCCCGATCCCAAGATCGAGAAATATCCGCTCACTTTCGAAATTGACCTGTTGCGGTGTGTCTACTGCGGGCTGTGCGAGGAAGCCTGCCCGTGCGACGCCATCCGCCTGGACACCGGTATCTATGAAATCGCCGCGGACAGCCGCGAAAAATTCGTCGTGGACAAGGAGTTCCTCCTTAACAACGACACCGACGGGACCCTCTGATACGAGGGCCGGAATGAAGTAGGGGGAAGGCGCGACATGGAAGGTATTCTGTTCTGGGTTTGCGGGCTGATGATGGTCTTCGGAGGCCTGATGATGGTGATTCAGCGCAGCGCCGTGGTTTCGGCGGTGTGGCTGATCTTCGCCTTCGTTTGCGCCGCGGGGATCTTTGCCCTGCTGTCTGCCCCGTTTCTGGCGGTCATGCAGATCCTGGTCTACGCGGGCGCCATCATGGTGCTGTTCCTGTTCGTGATCATGATGCTTCAGGGACCGGTCCTGGAGGGTGAGCGAAAATGGTTGTCGCTGCCTTTGTGGCCGGCGGTGGCCATCCCGCCCATGGCCGTCGTGGTCATGGTGGCCGGTTACCTGCGCAAAGACGGAACCACTCCCCTGGGTGGGCCCGTTCCCGAGGGATTCGGTTCGCCCCATCATGTGGCCGAGCTTCTTCTGGGGAAATACCTGTTGGCCTTCGAACTGATTTCCATCGTCCTGTTGGTCGCCATCATCGGCGCCCTGGCCGTGGGCAAGGATGAAAGGAAGCTCCCGTGGAAATAACCCTGACCCATTATCTCGTGTTGGCGATGGTGGTGTTCCTGACCGGTATGGTGGGTTTCATCATTCGTCGCAACGCCATCGTCATGCTGATGTGCGTCGAACTTATGCTCAGCTCGGTGAACATCGTGTTCGCCGCTTTCAGCCGGTTCCACCTCAATGCCGATGGACACGTTTTTGTCCTGATGAATTTTGCCGTAGCCGCCGCGGAAGCGGCCATCGGTCTGGCAATCCTGGTGGAGATCTTCCGCCGCCGCCGCACCGTGAACGTCGATGACCTCAAAGCCCTGATGGAGTAACGCAGTGGAAAGTTACGCCACGGAAACCTTACTGCGCTGGATCGTTCTGGTACCGCTGCTCGGAGCGGCCGTCGGCGGGTTGTTGAACCGCCGGCTGCCGAAACAAGTCGCCGGCCTTTTTGCCTGCGGGACGGTGGGTGTCAGTTTCGCCCTTTCGGTGACGGTGTTTTTACGGCTGACCCGAATGCCGGCGGCCGAACGTTTTGTCAGCGACACCTTGGGAACCTGGATGGGTTTCGGAAACCTGACCATCGACCTGGGCTTCTCCATGGATCCCCTGAGCGGTGTCATGGCCCTTGTCGTAACGGGGGTCGGTTTCCTGATCCACATCTATTCCCTGGGTTACATGGCCCATGACGAGGGTTTCAGCCGTTTCTTTACCTATATGAACCTGTTCATCTTCGCCATGATGACCCTGGTTCTGGGCGAAAACCTGCTGATGCTGTTTGTTGGCTGGGAAGGGGTGGGTCTTTGTTCCTACCTGCTGATCAGCTTCTGGTTCAACGATGAAGCCAACGCCGCCGCCGGCAAGAAGGCCTTCATCGTCAACCGGATCGGCGACTTCGGCTTTCTGCTGGGCATTTTCCTCATCGGTGTGACCCTGCTGCCGCATCTGGGTGAAGGGGAGGGGCTGTTCAGTTTCCGTACCCTGCAGCACCACTCCGGGCTGTTGGCTCCGGTGGCCACGGCCATTTGCCTGCTGCTGTTCCTCGGGGCCACGGGTAAATCTGCCCAGATTCCCCTGTACATCTGGCTTCCCGACGCCATGGCCGGCCCGACTCCGGTCAGCGCCCTGATCCACGCAGCCACCATGGTCACCGCGGGTGTCTACATGGTCGCCCGCATGAACTTCCTGTTTGTCCTGTCGCCCACGGCCATGGGAGTTGTCGCGGCCATAGGAGTGGTGACGGCGATCTTTGCCGCGACCATCGCCCTGACCCAAAACGACATCAAGAAGGTCCTGGCCTACTCCACGGTCAGCCAGCTCGGTTACATGATGCTGGCCTGCGGCGTGGGGGCTTTCGGCATCGCCATTTTCCACGTCATGACCCACGCCTTTTTCAAGGCCCTGCTGTTCCTCGGTTCCGGATCGGTGATCCACGCCATGAGCAACGAGCAGGACATGCGGGTCATGGGAGGACTGAAGAAAAAACTGCCGGTCACCTACTGGACCTTCCTGGTGGGGACCCTGGCTTTGGCGGGCATCTTTCCCTTTGCGGGTTTTTTCAGCAAGGACGAGATCCTCTGGAAAACCTTCAGCAGCGATCTGGGCGGCGTGCTGCCCTGGGCCCTGGGATTCCTGGCGGCGGGCTTGACCGCGTTCTATATGATGCGGCTGGTGGTTCTCACTTTCTACGGCGAGAACCGCGCCAGCGCCGAAGTCAAAAGTCATATCCACGAATCTCCCGCCACCATGACGATGCCCCTGGTCGTCCTGGCGGTTCTGTCCCTCGTGGGCGGCTGGATCGGCTGGCCCCACTTCATGGGCGGCGGAGCCTGGTTCGAGCAGTGGCTCGCGCCCGTCTTCGCCTCGAGCCATGGGGCTGTGGCATCACATGGAGCCGTTACGCACGCCATGGAAACCGCGGGCCACGTCGCCGCCTCCGGTCACGCGGCCGGCGAGGCGATGCACGATACGATGATGGAATGGATCCTGGCCGGCGCCTCCCTCGCCTGGGGTCT
>Ga0164313_10000939_pt1 | contig 24906 bp, 18 predicted proteins | sample GuaBasSedimGuay4_FD_113735 | JGI IMG/M metagenome (GOLD analysis project Ga0164313, IMG submission 113735) | Subseafloor sediment microbial communities from Guaymas Basin, Gulf of California, Mexico - Guay4, Core 4569-4, 0-3 cm | ecosystem: Environmental > Aquatic > Marine > Hydrothermal vents... | reverse complement strand
CCCACCTTGGGCTGCGCCCGGGTAAAGGTCTCGGGAATGGGTGCAACCTCGGGTTGGGCATTGGGCTGCCCCTCCTGCGCGGCTCCTGACATGCCCGACGCCTCAGCGTGCTGGAACGCCATATGCTCGCGCTGGGCCGCCTCGCGGCGCTGCTGTTCAATCAGCTCCGCTTCATCCTGGCGCTGTATTTGTACGTGACTGAGGAACTTCACTACCTCGTACTTGAGGTTGGTCAGCAGTTCCTCAAACAACTCAAAGGACTCGCGCTTGTATTCCTGCTTGGGGTTCTTCTGGGCGTAAGCGCGCAAGTGAATACCCTGGCGCAGGTGATCCATGGTAGACAGGTGCTCTTTCCACAGGGTGTCCAGCACCTGCAGCATGATCTGCTTCTCGATCTTGCGCATATCCGGGCCCACGTCCGCGCTCTTGGCGTCATAGGCGACCTGAATATCCCCGCAAATTTTCTCACGCAGGGCCTCCTCATGCAGTTTGTCGTCCTCCTCCAGCCAGTTCTGCAGTGGCAGCGCGATGGCGAACTCGGATTCCAGTTGTTTTTCCAGGCCCGGTACGTCCCACTGCTCCTCCACGCTCATGGGCGGGATGAAACTATTGACAGCCTCAGCCACCACATCCTGGCGAATCGCTGTAATAGTTTCGGAGATATCCGCTTCGGTCAGCAGATCGTTGCGCTGCTGGTAGATAATCTGGCGCTGATCGTTGGCCACGTCATCGTATTCCAGCAACTGCTTGCGGATATCGAAGTTGCGCCCCTCCACCTTGCGCTGGGCCTTCTCGATAGCATTGGTGACCATGCGATGCTCGATGGCCTCACCCTTTTCCATACCCAGGGCCTGCATGAAGCTTTTCACCCGGTCGGAGGCGAAGATACGCATCAGGTTATCTTCCAGCGACAGGTAGAAACGGGAGACCCCCGGGTCACCCTGCCGCCCCGCGCGGCCGCGCAACTGGTTGTCTATACGCCGTGATTCGTGCCGCTCGGTGCCCAGTATGTGCAGGCCGCCTGCTTCGATGACCTGATCGTGCCGCAACTGCCAGGCCTCGTGTACCTCGCCTTGCTTGGCTTCATTCACTTCGCCCAGGGTGGCGAGTTCCGCCTCCAGGTTGCCGCCCAGTACAATATCGGTACCGCGACCGGCCATATTGGTGGCGATGGTCACCACACCCGGGCGACCCGCCTGGGCAATAATCTCGGCTTCCTGCTCGTGGTACTTGGCGTTGAGTACCTTGTGCTCAATTTTGGCTTTGCGAAAGCGCGTGGACATGGCCTCGGAAGTTTCCACCGAGGCGGTACCCACCAGTACCGGGGCGCCATTGGCCATGCAGTCCTTCACATCGGCCACGATCGCATCGAACTTCTCCTCCCCGCTCAGGTACACCAGGTCGTTCAGGTCGTCGCGCATCTGGTGTACATTAGTGGGGATAACCAGCACCTCCAGTCCGTAGATCTGGCGGAATTCAAATGCCTCGGTGTCAGCGGTACCGGTCATGCCGGACAGCTTGCCGTAGAGACGGAAGTAATTCTGGAACGTGGTGGAAGCCAGGGTCTGGCTCTCGCTCTGGATCGCCACACCCTCTTTCGCCTCAATAGCCTGGTGCAGCCCTTCCGACAGGCGTCGTCCCGCCATGGTGCGGCCGGTGTGCTCATCGATCAACACCACCTGCCCGTCCTGCACGATGTACTCTACATCGCGCTGGAACAGTGCATGGGCGCGCAAGGCGGAGTAAACATGGTGCAGCAAGTTGAGGTTAGTGGCCCCGTACAAGCTGTCTCCTTCCTGCAGCAGCCCCTCGCTGACCATCAACTCCTCGATAAACTCGTGCCCGGCTTCCGTCATCTCCACCTGGCGCTGTTTTTCATCGATAGTAAAATGCCCCGGCTCGCCTTCCGTATCGGGTTTAAGGGACGGTATCATGCGGTTGATGCGCTTGTAGAGCTCTGAACTGTCTTCCGACGCGCCGGATATGATCAGCGGTGTGCGCGCCTCATCGATCAGAATGGAGTCCACCTCGTCCACGATGGCAAAGCTCAACACACCCTGCATTCTGTCTTCCAGGGAAAACGCCATATTGTCGCGCAGGTAGTCGAAACCGAACTCGTTATTGGTACCGTAAATGATATCCGCCTGATAGGCCGCGGCTTTTTGCTCCGGTGTCTGCCCCGACTTGATCACACCAAATGATACACCCAGGAAATTATACAGGGGCCCCATCCAATGGGCGTCCCGGTTGGCCAGGTAATCGTTCACTGTAATCAGGTGCGTACTATTGCCGGTGAGCGCATTGAGATAGGCCGGCAGGGTCGCCGCCAGGGTTTTACCCTCACCGGTGCGCATCTCGGCGATCTTGCCCTCGTGCAGGGCCATCCCACCGATAAGCTGCACATCGAAATGGCGCAGGCCCAACACCCGCTCCCCTGTCTCGCGCACCACCGCAAAGGCCTCGGGAAGAATCTTGTCCAGGCTCTCGCCGTCAGTCAGGCGTTGTTTGAACTCAGCGGTTTTGCCCGCCAACTGCTCATCAGTCAACGCCTTGATGTCGTCCGCCAGGGCGTTGATCTGTTTGACCACCTTGCCCATGCGCTTAAGTTCGCGGCTATTGCGGGTGCCAAAAATCGTTTTCAGAGTTTTGCTAATCATCGCGTTTCATCTTATTGGAAATAGATAGACCCGCCGGGCAACAGACTGGGCGGGAACATAAAACAGGCGGGGTGATTATTCAGCGCCGGGTGCGGGCCACATAGCTGGAGGGGTCGACAGAGCGCCCGTGCTTGTAGACTTCGTAGTGAACGTGCGCACCCGTGGAACGACCACTGGAACCCATCAACGCAATAGCTTCGCCCTTGCGCACCACATCGCCGGGTTGCACAAGGTTTTCCTTGTTATGAGCATAACGGGTGACATAGCCATCATCGTGAGAAATTTCCACCAATTGGCCGTAACCGTTTTTGCTGCCCGCCCAGGTGACCACTCCGGCCGCCACAGCAATCACGTCAGACCCTTCCTTGCCGGCGAAATCGAGGCCGTCATGCATCGCCAGTTTTCCGGTAAAAGGATCGGTGCGCTGGCCGTACTGAGAAGATATCCAGCCCTTTTGCACCGGGCGACCGGACAGCCAGCTCTGCTCTTCCAGCTTACGATTGGTCAGCAGGGACTCCAGAATTTCCAGCTGCTGCTCGCGATCGGTCAGGCGCGCCTCGAACAGGCCCAACTCGCTACCCAGGTTCAAGGAGGTGAAATCAACGCTGAACCCACCCGCCATGGGGCCACCCAGGGCCGGTGCCTGACTGAAATCGAACTCGCCCTCCTCGAGGTCCGCCATCGCCGTGAGGTGTTGTCCCAGGGCATCCAGGCGGGTCATCCTGGCCTGTAATTCCGCCAGATTCAGCGTCATCGCCTGCAACTGGCGATCTGCCAGGCCCTGCAGATCTATAAATTCTGTGGCCTGTTGATCCAATTCGTCTTGCAGGGTATCCAGCGCGGCACCGCGCATGGAGCGCGCTTCGCTGTCCTGTCCGGCCAGATAGCCCACGGCCACCATGCCCAGAGGTAAACCCAGGCAGCACAGGGACAACAGCGCACGAGACCACCGGCCCAGTTCAATAGAGCGCGAGCCGCCGTGCTGGCGATTAATAAGAATAACTTTCATTTAGATAGAAGTGCGGGAAATCGGCCGCGAACTATGCCACAAACCGCTGTGGATTGCCATGCCCGGGACCGTGCCCGCTACCCGCTGATCAACCGGTGGTGACGGCGTCCGGGGCGTAGGAAATCGGGGCACTGAGCTCATCCTCAAAAGTGACCATCTCCCAGGCATCAGGCCGGGCAAGCAGGGCACGAATCGCGGCGTTATTGAGGGCATGACCGGACTTGTAGGCGCGATACTCGCCGATCAGGCTGCTGCCAGCCAAATACAGATCACCGATGGCATCAAGCACCTTGTGCTGCACGAATTCATCCTCAAAACGCAGCCCACCCTGATTGAGAACCCGGTAGTCGTCGACCACTATCGCATTGTCAAAGCTGCCACCACGGGCCAGACCTTTAGAGCGCAGGTATTCGATCTCATGCACGGAACCGAAGGTGCGGGCCCTGCTCACCTCCTCGACGAAGGAGGAGCTGGCAAAGTCCATTTCAGCATGGGCACTGCGATCGCGAAAAACGGGCTGGTCAAAATCGATAGTGAAGGAGACTTTGAAGCCGTCAAAGGGGAGGAAGCTGGCGACCTTGTCTCCGTCTTCGACCGTGACCTTGCGTTTTACGCGGATAAACTTCCTGGGCGCATCCTGCTCCTCCATACCAGCGGAGCGGAGCATGAGCACGAAGGGCCCTGCACTGCCATCCATAATGGGGACTTCCGCGGCGCTGACATCGATAAACGCATTGTCTACACCCAGTCCCCACATCGCCGCAAGCAAGTGCTCTACCGTAGAAACCCGGTGTTGGTCTACCACCAGGCAGGTGGAGAGCGTCGTGTCGCCAACATTCTCGGCCCGGGCGGGAATTTCCACCACTGGATCAAGATCCACCCTGCGAAATACGATACCGGTATCAACCGGCGCCGGGTTGAGCGTCAAGCAGACATCTTGACCCGTGTGCAGGCCGATACCTGCCCCCCTGATCGCGTTTCGCAGTGTGCGCTGGCGCAGCAAAATCTCTCCCAACCGTTCCCGGTGTTTTCATCATAGCTGCAAAGGCCACCGGGGAAACGCTCCCCGGTATACCTAATCAGCCTGACGGCGCAAAAAAGCCGGAATATCAAAATATTCCTCGTCTGCGCCCTCAGGTGCGGCAACTGCAGCCTGCCCACCCACTGCCCTGCGCGACCTGCGCAGCGCCGGCGGTTGGTCGAACTCCTTGTAATCCGGTTCGTGTTCAGCATCAACCGCCGCAGGCTTTGGAGCGGCGTCTACCACCTGCAAGGGCGCCCGCGCAGCCTGCCCACCCAAACCTGTGGCTACCACTGTCACCTTGAGCTCTTCGGTCATAGTCGGATCGATCACCGTGCCAACCACTACCGTCGCTTCTTCCGAGGCAAACTCCTCGATGGTGTCGCCAACCTCGGAGAATTCCCCGAGAGACAGGTCCATGCCCGCCGTGATATTCACCAGAATACCCCGCGCGCCCGCCAGGTCTATATCGTCCAGCAGGGGGCTATTGATTGCCCGTTCGGCCGCTTCCCTGGCTCGATTTTCGCCCTTGGAATGGCCGGTACCCATCATCGCCATACCCATTTCCGACATCACCGTGCGCACGTCAGCAAAATCCACGTTGATCATGCCCGGGCGGATAATCAGGTCGGCAATGCCCTGCACAGCGCCTAACAGTACATCATTCGCCTCCTTAAAGGCATCCAGCAGGCTGGTATTTTTTCCCAACACCTCCAGCAGTTTTTCATTGGGAATGGTAATCAACGAATCCACGTGTTGCTGCAGTTCTGTCACACCCTCGTGAGCAATATGCAGCCGTTTTTTGCCCTCAAACGGGAATGGCCGGGTAACCACCGCGACGGTGAGAATGCCCATTTCCCGCGCCACTTCCGCCACCACCGGCGCACCGCCAGTACCGGTACCACCACCCATGCCGGCGGTGATGAATACCATATCGGCACCGTGCAGGGCATCGGCGATGCGATCCCGGTCTTCCATCGCCGCGGCCCGACCGATCTCCGGGTTGGCCCCGGCGCCCAGGCCTTTGGTGATTTCGCTGCCAAGCTGCAGGACAGTCTTGGAGGCGACATCAGACAGGGCCTGGGCATCGGTATTGGCACAGATAAAATCCACGCCTTCCACGTCATTTTCAATCATGTGTTTGACTGCGTTGCCGCCGCCACCGCCCACGCCAATGACCTTGATTACTGCATTTGAAGGTAGGTTATCGATTAATTCAAACATTGTGTTACTCCCCTTTATTGATTTGCCGCACTGACGCACGACGCCTTACTACTTGCTTCTTACTACAACTGCTAAAAATTACTCTGCAACCAGGCCCTGGCCCGGCTCAACAAACTCTCTGTGGAACCACCGGACTTACCCGTCGTCCCAGATCTCGCTTCCTCCTGGTGCTCTATCCCGTACTGCAGTAGACCCACACTGGTGGCATAGATCGGATTGCGCACAATATCGGTAAGGCCCTGCACCATTTGCGGATAACCCACCCGCACCGGCATGTGAAATATCTCCTCGGCCAACTCCACCACCCCCTCCATCTTGGAGGTGCCACCTGTCAGGACGATGCCGGCCGGCATCATGTCCTCAAAACCGCTGCGCCGCAGTTCCGCCTGCACCAGGGAGAACAGCTCGTCGTAGCGCGGCTCGACGACTTCCGCCAATGCCTGGCGGGACAAATCCCTGGGAGGCCGGTCACCGACACTGGGGACCTTGATTGTTTCATCCGCCCCGGCCAACTGGGTCAGGGCACAGGCATACTTGATCTTGATCTCCTCGGCGTGTTGGGTCGGTGTGCGCAGCGCCATGGCAATATCGTTGGTCACCTGGTCCCCGGCAATGGGAATCACCCCGGTATGCCGAATGGAGCCCTCGGTGAAGATGGCGATATCCGTGGTGCCACCGCCAATATCCACCAGGCAAACGCCCAGTTCCCGCTCATCCTCGGTCAGTACCGAATAGCTGGATGCCAGTTGTTCCAGGATGATCTCTTCCACATCCAGGCCACAACGGCGAATACATTTCTCGATGTTCTGCGCCGCGTTCACCGCGCAGGTCACCAGGTGCACCTTGGCTTCCAGGCGCACACCGGACATGCCCATCGGTTCCTTGATACCCTCCTGGTCGTCGATCACGTACTCCTGGGGCAGGATATGCAGTATTTTCTGGTCAGCCGGAATAGCCACGGCCTGTGCGGCATCGATCACCCGCTCCAGGTCCGGGCTGTACACTTCCCGATCCTTGATCGCCACGATCCCGTGGGAATTAAGGCTGCGGATATGACTACCGGCAATGCCCACGTAGACCGAGTGAATCTGGCAGCCGGCCATCAATTCAGCTTCTTCCACTGCTCGCTGGATGGACTGCACCGTTGACTCGATATTGACTACCACGCCCTTTTTCATGCCCCTGGACGGGTTGGAGCCAATGCCCACCACCTCTATGTCTCCCTCCGGGCCGATCTCACCCACAATCGCCACCACCTTGGAAGTGCCAATATCGAGGCCTACGATCATCCGTTTGTCTTGCACGCTGCCCATGGCAGTGTCTCCCCTATGTTGCTCATTATTTCTCTGGCTCTCTAGCTCTCTACAAGCCCACCATTTGTGATGAGTCACTAAACGCAACCGCAATACCGCTCTCGTAGCGCAAATCCACTCGCTGGACATCCTCAGCACGCGCAGCGAGTTCAGTGCGGTAGATCGCCACAAAGCGATGCATACGCTCCAGAAAATCATCACTACCCACTATCAGTTGCATGCCGCCGGCCAATACCGCTTCCACCTGCCCTCGCTCATCTACCGCCAACTGCTCTACGGCAAGTCCTATCGGCGCCAGCAATTCCGCCAGGCGCTGGTAATTGGCCACCAGTTCCCCGGCCGTACCATCCGGCCCCAGCAACAATGGCAAAGATTGCCACTCCCCGATCTTGGCGGAATGAAACACCTGCCCCTCATGATTGAGGAAGCCATCGCTCCCCCAGCGGGCGATTGGCAGCTGCTCAACCACGTGAATTTCCAGGGCATTGGGCCATTTGCGCCGCACCGTTGCCTCGAATATCCAGGGCAGCATCTCCAGTTGCCGGCGTATTTGCTGCAGGTCGGCGTTGAGAAAACCACCGGCCAGAGCGGGCTGCACCATCTCCTGCACAGCTTCGGTCTGGGTGTACTCCAGTTCGCCGGTGACACTGATCCGCTGTACCGGAATGCTCTGCAGCGTTATGTAGGCCTGCGCGCCAGCGGCCAGGACCATGGCGACACCCACAAGGATCAGTGCCCGGTTGAACCAGGTAGATAATGTGCGCGGACGCTCCACCGGCCCCGGTGTATTGCGTGTTGCGCCCTGGGTCGGCCTGCGCCTGGAACTTTTCGCCGGGCGGTCCTGCTGTGGGCAATGCTCTGCCGAACGCACCTTCTTACCCGGGCGACCCTTTCTCACAGGGGCTCTAACGCGGGACTTTTTCATCGCCTGCGCCATCTACTGCCACCCATCCTGGCTCAACTGAACAATACGGCGCACCAGCGCTGTGATATCCATACCGGCGACAGCAGCGGCCATCGGTACCAGACTGTGGGAGGTCATACCCGGTATGGTATTCACCTCCAGCACATAGAAGCGGCCATCAGCGTCACGCATCACATCCACACGACCCCACACGGAGCAGCCCACGGAACGAAAAGCCCGCAGTGACAGTTCAGCTATCTGTGCCTCCTCTGTCCGATTGAGATCACTGGGGCAGTGATAGCGAGTCTCGTCCGAGAGATACTTGGCCTCGTAATCGTAGAAATCGTTATCCGTCTCCATCCGGATAGACGGCAACGCCTGATCGCCCAACACCGCGACCGTGTACTCGGGGCCATCGATAAACTGCTCCGCCAGCACCTCGTCGGAATACCTGGCGGCCACGGCGTAAGCCTGTTGCAGGGCCACCGCGCTATCGGCACAAGTCATACCAATACTGGAGCCCTCGTAGGCGGGCTTAACGAACACTTTGCCGAAGCGGTCTATCACCTGCTGCCAGTCGGTATCCTCACCGATAGTCACAAAACCGGCGGTAGCCAGATTCATGCCCTGCCACAGTTGTTTGCTACGCACCTTGTCCATAGCCAGGGCAGAGCCCAACACCCCTGAACCGGTGTAGGGAATACCCATTGTCTGCAGCGCGCCCTGCATACTGCCATCCTCTCCGCCGGGGCCGTGCAGGGCGATAAAAACACAGGACACTCCCTGCAACTGCGCCATCCAACCGGGGACAGCGGGATCCACACTGCGCACGTCACAGCCCAGCGACTGCAACGCCGCCAGCACCGTCTGACCACTGAGCAGAGAAATCTCCCGCTCCGCGGAGTTGCCGCCAAGCAATACCGCGATCGGTCCTTCCGGTAACATCCCCTGGCTCATTCCTGCCCCGCCTCCAAAAAGTTCATGGTGCTCAGGTCCTGGGCCAGCCGGGAGACATTTCCCGCCCCCTGGGTAATCACGATATCCCCCTCACCCACGATGCTGCTCAACAGTTGGGGAACGTCCTCTATTTGCTCTGCGAAGATCGGTTCCACCTGGCCGCGCTGGCGAATGCTGCGGGTCAGACTGCGGCTGTCGGCGCCGGGGATAGCCTCCTCCCCCGCCGGATAAACATCCAGTAACACCAGCACGTCGCAGTTGGACAGTACCGCCACAAAGTCCTCATAGAGATCCCGGGTACGGGTATAGCGATGAGGCTGATAAACCATAACCACCCGCCGCTCCGGCCAGGCCTGCCGGACCGATTCCAGCGTTGCCCTGACCTCGGTGGGATGATGGCCGTAATCGTCTACCAACAGAGCGTTACCGCCGGGAAATGCCACTTCACCCAGTTGTGTAAAGCGACGCCCAACCCCGGTAAAGCCGGCCAACCCCTGTTGCATGGCCGCATCCTGCAGGCCCTCATCACAGGCTACCGCCACAGCGGCAGTGGCATTGAGCACGTTATGGGTTCCCGGCATATTCAGGCTTATCGCCAGAGGTGGCTTGCCCTCAGGCCGGCGCACCACAAACCCGGTGCGGAGCCCCTTGCGCTCCATTTCCCTTATTTGATAGTCCGCATCTTCGGCGAAACCGTAAGTGATCACCTGCCGCGCCACTTCCGGCAGCAATTCTCTGATCACCGGATCATCGACACACAGCACGGCGATACCGTAAAAAGGCAGGTTGTGCAGAAATTCCAGGAAAGTACGCCGCAGCGCGGCAAAGTCACCACCGTAGGTCTCCATGTGGTCCGCTTCAATGTTGGTCACCACGGCTACCATGGGCTGCAAGTGCAGGAAGGAGGCATCACTTTCATCCGCCTCCGCAATAAGAAAGCGACTGGCGCCCAGTTGTGCATTGCTGCCGACACTGTTCACCAGCCCGCCAATAACAAAGGTGGGATCCAGCCCCGCCTCACCGAAAATCGCGGCAATCAAGCTGGTAGTGGTGGTCTTGCCGTGGGTGCCGGCGACAGCGATACCATGGCGATAGCGCATCAGTTCCGCCAGCATTTCCGCCCTGGGCACCACCGGGATTCTGGCCTGTCTGGCGGCAACCACTTCCGGGTTTTCTTCATCGACGGCGCTGGAACTTACCACGACATCTGCTGTGCCAATATTGCCTGCCGCATGACCGATAAACACCTCTATACCCTTGCTGGCAAGCCGCCTGGTCACCGCGGTGGCGCGTAGATCCGAACCGCCCACGTCGTAACCCAGATTCACCAGCACCTCGGCAATACCACTCATACCCGTGCCGCCAATACCAATCATGTGAATGCGGCGAATGCGACGCATTTCCGGCACGTTATAGGCGCTCTTGCTATCGGACATGCATCAGCTCCTCGCAGCAATCGCTGACACGTGCGGCCGCATCCGGGGTGGCGATATCGGCCGCCGCAGCCGCCATGGTGGACAGCCTTTGCGGGTGGGCCAGATAGCCCTGCAGGGCAGCCACCAGGGAATCCACGTCCATCTCACTCTGGGGCAGCAAAGTGGCGGCGCCGCGCTCGGTAAGGGAGCGCGCATTGGCACTCTGGTGGTCGTCGATAGCCTGTGGTAGAGGCACCAGCATGGACGGACGCCCCATGATGGACAGCTCGGCAACGGTCAGGGCGCCCGCCCGGCATAACACCAGGTCGGCCCAGGCGTAGGCCCCCGCCATATCCTCGATAAAAGCTGCGACCCGCACACCGTGATCCAGCAAATTCCCGTAGCTTGCCTGCACCACCCCGGCATGATCTTCTCCCGCCTGATGCCACACTTGCAGCTGTGCATCATGGTCTTTTAGCAACTTGCGCACGGCGCCGGGAATCATATTGTTGATAGGACGCGCGCCCAGGCTGCCCCCCAGCACCAGCAGACGCAGAGGTCTCTGGCCGGCATAATCGTAGTGACTGGCAGCCCCTGCGGCCACCAGTTCGCGGCGCACGGGATTACCTGACACGGTGTACTGAATATCTTCCTTGAACGCCCCGGGAAAGCCGGCAACTACCGTTGTCGCCAGTGGCGCCAACATGCGATTGGTGGTTCCCGCTATCGCATTCTGCTCGTGGATCAGTAACGGCTTGCGTAGTAACCAGGCAGCGACACCGGCGGGGCCGGCGACGTAGCCACCCATACCCACCACACAGCGCGGCGCCAGACGAAACACCAGCCACAATGCTTGCAGGGAAGCCAGCAATAAGAACAGCAGCCCGAGAATTTTATGCAGAACACTCTTGCCCCTGACACCCCGCACCAGCAGGCAGTGCAAGGTAATGCCCGCGGCCGGCACCACCCGGTGCTCCAGTCCCCGCGCGGTACCCACCCACTCCACCCGGTAGCCGCGGGACAGCAATTCTGTGGCCACCGCCAGGGCCGGATAAACATGGCCACCGGTGCCACCGGCCATCATCAATACCAGGGGTTGCTCCAGCGCCATTATTTGCGCCTCCCCTTTCGCGGATTGAGACGGGTATCCCGATCTATGCGCAATACCAGAGCCAGCATGGCGCAACACACTATAAGGCTGGTGCCACCGTAGCTCACGAAGGGCAGAGTCAGGCCTTTGGTGGGCAGCAGGCCCGAACTGACACCCATATTAACGAAGGCCTGGCCGGCAAATATCAGTGTGACGCCGTAGCAGACATAAGCACCGAAGGGGTTTTCAGCCAATATGGCCTGGCGACCCACCCACAGCACGCGACCGATCAGGGCGGCGTACAATGCGATAACCGCCATGGCTCCGAGAAAACCGGTTTCTTCGGCCCAAATGGAAAATACAAAGTCGGTATGCGCCTCAGGCAGGTAAAACAGTTTCTGTACACTGTTGCCCAGGCCGACGCCCAGCCACTCACCCCGTCCGAACGCTATCAGCGATTGCGTCAACTGGAATCCGGTGTCATAGGGGTCTGCCCAGGGGTCGGTATAAGCAGTCAAGCGTTTCACCCGGTAGGGCTCACTTATCACCAGTACCAGCATCGCGCCCAGGGCCCCCGTCAACACCAACATGAAATTCCACAGCTTGACGCCAGCCAGGAACAACATGCCAAAGGCGGTGGCCACCACGATAACGGTGGCGCCAAAATCCGGTTCGATCATCAGTAACAGGGTGGCGGCGAACAACACCGCCATGGGCTTGAGGAACCCCTGCCATTGATGGCGTACCTCGTGTTCCCGACGCACCATGTAGCCGGCCAGGTAAATCACCATCGCCATCTTGGCGAACTCTGACGGCTGCAATGTAAACGGGCCCAGCGGCAGCCAGCGCTGGCTGCCGTTCACCTCGCGGCCAATGCCCGGAATCAGCACCAGAATGAGCAGAGCCAGGGCCACAAACAACCAGATCCAGCCTGTATCGAACCAAAACTGCGGGGGCACCCGGTACACCACTACCCCGGACGCAATCGCTATCATCAGGTAGATGATATGGCGCTGGGTATGGAACCAGGGATTTTGGTAATGCCAATCCGCATATTCGATGGACGCCGAGCTAATGGCTACCAGGCCGACCACTAACAGGGCCAGACCCAGCAAGGCCAGGGTCGCATCCGGGGCGGTCGCAGCGCGCGAGGTACTCATGCCCGTCCTCCGGGCAACCCTGCCACTGCCTGACAGAATGCCTGGCCACGTTCCACATAGCCACAGAACATATCGAAGCTGGCGCAGGCCGGTGACAACAGCACGCAGTCCCCAGGCCGGGCCTGCGCCGCGGCGGCGGCCACCGCACTGTCCAGGGACGACTCGATCGCTACCGGTACAACATCACCCAGGGCCTGCCGCAGCAGTTCGGCGTCCTCACCAATCAGCAGCAATAACTTACAGTGCCGGGCAACCGCGCCCTGCAACTGGGAAAAATCCGCACCCTTGCCCTGGCCACCCGCAATGAGGATGATATTACGCGCTTCGCCCAGGCCGTTCAGTGCCGCCTCGGTGGCGCCGACATTGGTGCCCTTGGAATCGTTAACAAAACGTACACCGGCAATCTCGGCGACCTGTTGGCAGCGGTGGGGCAATCCGGCAAATTCGCGCAAAGTCGCCACCATGGTCTCCAGCCCCAGACCCGCTGCATATCCCAGGGCCAGAGCTGACAGGGCATTGGCCACATTGTGGCGCCCCACCAGCCCCATCTGTGAGGTCGGTAACAGGGCGTCAAACTCATAACAGAGAGTCTCCACCTCATCGACCTGACGCAGGCCGAAGCCGCCCAGTTCAGGTTCGCCCATACGCCAACTGACAATCTCTACATCCGCAGCCACCAGGGGAACCGTAAGCGGGTCGTTGCGGTTGACTACTGCCTTGCGGCAGCCGCGGAAAATTCGGTGTTTGACCTGATGATAGTTGGACATCGTGCCATGCCGGTCCAGGTGATCGGCGCTGACATTCAATACGACGGCGACTGCCAGATCCAGACGCCCGGCTCGCTCCAGTTGAAAACTGGACAGCTCCAGCACATAGAGCTCACGGTCATCCGCCAGTAGATCCAGGGCGGGGGTGCCCAGGTTGCCACCTACACCCACGTTCAATCGCGCATCGCGCGCCATCTGGCCCAGTAATTCGGTGACCGTGGATTTGGCATTGGAGCCGGTAATACCCACTACAGGGGCCCCGGCCTCGCGCACAAACAGGTCTATATCACCCACCACAGCAACGTCGGCGGCGAGGGCCCTGCTCACAATGGGATCATCCAGCGCAATGCCGGGACTGACTATCAGCTCCACTGCGCTGTCGATAATCTCCGCCGGGTAGTTGCCGGCGAACACTGTCACGTCGGGCATTTCCCGACGCAGTTGCGCCAGACCCGGCGGTGCGGAGCGAGTATCCACCACCGTGAACGGGATACCCCGAGCATACAGGTGGCGCGCGCAGGACAAGCCGGTAACGCCCAGGCCTACCACGACCCGGTTTACGCTACTTGCTATCACATCCTGTGCCACAACTAATGCCACCCTATTCTCACCTAACGCAACTTCAATGTCGCCAGCCCGAACAGGACCAGCATCACGGTAATAATCCAGAAACGTACAATCACGCGCGGCTCCGGCCACCCTTTCAATTCGAAATGGTGATGAATGGGCGCCATGCGGAAAATCCGCTTGCCAGTCAACTTGAAGGAAGCCACTTGCATGATCACCGACACGGTCTCCAGCACAAAAATGCCACCCATAATGAAAAACACGATCTCATGGCGGATGATCACCGCCACCGTTCCCAACGCTGCGCCCAGGGCCAACGCCCCCACGTCACCCATAAATATCTGGGCGGGGTAGGTGTTAAACCACAGGAAACCCAGACCAGCACCGGCCATCGCACCACAAAAAACTGCCAGTTCACCACTGCCCGCCACATAGGGAATGTGCAGGTACCGGGCGAAATCTGCGTGACCTGTGAGGTAAGCAATGATTCCCAGGGCGCTACCCACCATGACGGTTGGCAGGATGGCCAGTCCATCCAGCCCATCGGTCAAATTGACCGCATTACTGGCGCCAACAATCACAAAGTAAGCCAGTACAATGAACAACGGCCCCATGCTCCAGGCAAAATCTTTGAAGAACGGGATGTACAATTCGGTGGTAACCGGCGTGTCAAAAGCCAGGTAGAGGTAAAGCGCAGCGGCAAGCCCGGCCACTGATTGCCACAGATACTTCCACCTCGCCGGCAGCCCGCGGGAGTCCTTCTCCACCACCTTGCGGTAATCATCCACCCAGCCCACCGCACCAAACACCGCGGTGACCAGCAGGACGATCCACAGATAAGGGTTGGTCAAATCCCCCCACAGGAGGGTAGCTATCGCAATACCAACCAGAATAAGCGCGCCGCCCATGGTTGGCGTGCCGGACTTACTGAGGTGGCTCTGCGGACCGTCGTCGCGAATCGCCTGCCCAACCTGGTGGTAATTCAGGCGGCGAATCATGGCGGGGCCTACCAACAGAGAAATAATCAGCGCCGTGCCGGCGGCCAGGATGCCGCGCAGGGTCAAATATTGAAACACCAGGAAGGCACTCTCAAATTGGCTGAGGTACTGCGCCAGTAGCAGTAACATATTCAGTCCTCCCCCGCCCTGTGGTCGGCGAGCAGGGCTTGCAGTAACTGCTCCATGCCGGCACTGCGGGAGCCTTTTATCAGCACTGTGTCCGCACCGGTAAATTCGCCCTCCAGGCTGGCCAGTACCGCTGCGCGATCGGCAAAAAAGCGTCCCCCGCCACCGAACGCCGCTATAGTGGCCTGTAGCTTGGGACCCACACCCCAGAGTTGTTCGATACCGGCGGCCCGGGCGTACTCACCCACTTCCCGATGCAATATTTCACTGCTGTCACCCAGTTCTTCCATGGCGCCCAGCATCAGGGTACGACGCCCGACACAACAGGCAAGAACGTCGATGGCGGCCCGCACCGAACCCGGGTTGGCGTTGTAACAGTCATCGATTACTGTCACCCCGGCTCCCGACTTTGAGGGGAGCAGACGACCAGCCACCGGCTTCACCGACGCCAGCCCGTCCCTGATCTGCGTCAGGGATAATTCACAGGCCAGGCCCACCGCAATCGCCGCCAGCGCATTGGCCACGTTGTGCTCACCGGGCAGAACCAGGTGAATCGGGCTGTCACCAGCGGGAGTCAGTGCGGTAAAACTTATCCCATTTACACCTCTACAGCGCACGTTACTGGCGCGTATGGCGGCTGGCCGGTGCAGACCGAAGTCCAGCACTGTCGCATCGCCGGCTCGCGCCCGCCACTCGGCGGCCCAGGACTGGTCCGCATTGATAACGGCGAAATCGCCTTTACCCAGGCCATCAAAGATCTCGCCCTTGGCTGCAGCGACGGCTCCAATGCTGCCAAAACCCTGTAGGTGAGCGGGCATGGCATTAAGCAACAAGGCAACTGAGGGCCGACCCAACTCACACAACCAGGCAATATCCCCCGCCCGCGCAGCACCCATCTCCACCACGGCGTAGTCAACGCCGGGCTTCAGCCGCAGCAGCGTCAGCGGTACACCGATTTCATTATTGAAATTGCCGTGGGTAGCCAGGGTCCTGCCCTGCTGGGAGAGAACCGCCCACACCATATTTTTGACGGTGGTCTTGCCGCTGCTGCCGGTAATCGCTACCAGCGTACCGCTGAATAACTGCCGGTTATGACCGCCCAGTCGCCCCAGGGCCTGCCGGGTATCAGTGACACATAGTTGGGGCAGGGGTACATCGACCAGATGACTGACCAGAGCCGCTGCGGCGCCCGCGCCCCCGACTTGCGCGACGTAATCGTGCCCATCGTGGTGTTCTCCACGCAAGGCGACAAACAGGTCGCCATGTTGCAGGGAGCGGCTATCGGTCGCCACGCGCAGGATCTCCCGGTCGCCACCGGTCAACCGTGCCTGTAAAGGCGCCTGCAGCTCGGACAGAGTCATGGGCCGCATCACGGTGCCTCTCTCCGCGCCAGTACACCGCGCGCCTGCGCTTCATCACTGAAGTGCAGGTGCCGGCCGTCCACGATCTGGTAGTCCTCGTGACCCTTACCCGCTATAACGACACAATCTCCTGCACTGGCATCTGTCAGCGCCTGCGCTATCGCCTCGGCCCGGTCCACGACCAGTGAGTAGTCGCCGCTGCACCCGGATTCAATATCGTGCGCGATGTCCTCAGGCGATTCGCTGCGAGGGTTGTCGCTGGTCACCACCACTTTGTCAGACAGCGCACAGGCAATACGACCCATCAGCTGACGTTTTGTTTTGTCCCGGTCGCCACCGCAACCGAAAACAGTGATCAGCGTGCCACTCACATGAGGTTTCAGTGCCTTCAATACTTGTTCCAGAGCATCCGGCGTGTGAGCGTAATCAACAATTACCTGCAAACCCAGGGTGTTTGGAATGGTCTGCATGCGACCTGGCACCGGCTGCAAGCGCGGCACGACCTCCAGTATCGCCAGCAATTCCTCCCCGTCCAGCGCCAGGGCCGACACAGCCGCCGCCAGATTCGCCAGGTTGAAATCCCCCGGTAGTGGACTGCTGAACCGGGCGCTGCCCCAGGGGCTATGCAACTCGCCTCGTACGCCACCGGCATGGAACTGCGGATTCTCGACACGTACATCCGCAACGCCGCCGCTTGCTGAATAGGTCAGCAGCTGTACATCCGCGTCAACTACTGCCTGTATCTGTACCGCAAATTCATCGTCGATATTAATCACCGCGTGGCGCAGCCCTTCCATGGTGAACAATTGCAGCTTGGCGCGGCCATAGGCATCCATGCTGCCGTGATAATCCAGGTGGTCGTGGGACAAATTGGTATAGACCGCCGTGTCGAATTCAACGCCGTTGACCCGTCCCTGCTCCAGGGCATGGGAAGACACCTCCATGCTCACTGCGAATACACCCCGGTCACGCCACTGCCCCAATTGTCGCTGCATCGCCACCGCATCCGGTGTGGTATTAGCCGTCTCGACAACGTCGTCTTCCAGGGTAGCGCCAAGAGTACCGATCACGCCGCAGGACTTGCCCAGCAACCGCCCCAGTTGTGCTATCAGGCGACTGGTGGTGGTTTTGCCGTTGGTGCCGGTAACACCCACCATATGCAGATCGCGACTGGGGTTATGATAAAAGCGCGCAGCCAATACGCCCGCCTCCAGGCGCAATTCCGGCAGCTCCACCAGCGGTACGGGTATCTCATCGACGAAGCCGGCCACCGGAGCCTCGGCCACTATCGCCGCGGCGCCGTTGGCCACGGCTTGTTCGATAAACTGGCGGCCGTCATGCACATCGCCGGGCATGGCGAGAAACAGGTCCCCCGGGCTAACTTTGCGGCTGTCCAGCTGTATGCCGCCGATCATGGTGTCCCCACCAGCGCAGTTACTGCTGGCCAACAGTTCCGACAGAGGCAGGGCGGCAGCCGCGTTCTGGCTGACAGGCATTATCACGCTGCACCTCCACGTGGGGCGGGGGCTGTCTCAGCCACCGCACTGAGCTCTGTCGGTGGCACATTGAGTATGCGCAGAGCCCCCTTTGTCACCTCGGAAAACACCGGTGCGGCAACAGCACCACCACCGTAGAGTTTACCCTTGGGGTCATTGATGACGACCACGGTCACCAGGCGCGGATCATTGGATGGCGCAATACCGGCAAACAGGGCCACATGCCGATCACCGCTATAACCCCCGGGACCGACCTTGCGCACCGTGCCGGTCTTGCCACCCACCTGATAACCAGGGACGCGCGCTTTGCGCGCTGTACCGTGTTCCCCTGTCACCGCGTGTAATATCTCCAGCACCTGGGCGGCAATATGGGGCGAGACCACCTGAATCCCGGGGGACGGCTCTCCCTCCAGCGCCAGCAGTGACACCGGCTGCTGCACACCGCCGTTGGCGAACACGGTATAGGCTCTGGCCAGTTGCAAGGGTGTTGTGGTAATACCATAGCCAAAAGCCAGGGAGATTTTCTCCGTGGCGTGCCAGCGAGGCCGGTTGGGCAGCCGCCCGGCACTCTCACCGGGAAAGCCGGTACCGGTTGGCTGTCCGATCCCAAAACGGTTGAACACATCCCAGATGGGCTCGTGACCCAGCTCCAGGGCGATTTTGGTCACTCCCACCTGGCTGGACTTCTGGATGACCCGGGTCACACTGATATCACCGTAGTTACGCGGATCAGAATAGACCTTGCGGCCAACACGAATCCGGCCAGGAGTAGTATCGATCATGGTTTGTGGCGTGTAGCGGCCACTTTCCAGGGCTGCGACCAGGGTCAGGGATTTCATGGTGGAGCCGGGCTCGTACACATCGGTCATGGCCCGGTTGCGCATGCTGGCCGCCTTCACCCCCTTGCGGCTGTTGGGGTTGTATACCGGGTAGTTGACCATGGCCAGAATTTCACCGGTATGTGCGTCCAGCGTAACAATTGAACCGGAGGCCGCGCTGAGTGCGGTGACCGCCCGCTGCAACTCACGGTGCTGCAAATACTGCAAGCGCAGGTCTATGCTCAGGGTGAGGTCCTTGCCTGGTCTGGCGGGCTCCAGCACACCGATATCACGCACGACTTCACCATGCAGGTCTTTGATGTATTTTTTCTTGCCCGGCACACCCTGCAGCCAGTCGTTGTAGGCCAGCTCCAACCCGGCAATACCCTGGTCATCTACATTGGTAAAACCCACCAGTTGGGCGGCCACTTCACCCGCCGGGTAGAAGCGGCGATACTCACGCTCCCCGTATACGCCCCTGATCCGCTTTTCCAGTATCGCCCTGGCATCGGTCGGTACGCGGTGGCGCTGCAGGTACATAAACTGCTTGCCCTCATAGCGGGCCAGCTTGTCGCGCAACTGGGGCAACTTTATACCCAGCGCCTGCGCCAGTTCGCCCAGGCGTTCCGATCCCTTTAATATCCGTGGGTTGGCCCAGATCGAAACCACCGGGGTACTCACTGCCAGAGGCTCGCCCCGCCTATCGGAAATGACTCCCCGGTAGGCAGGTATTTCAGCGGTACGCACCGAGCGCATGGCCCCCTGATCCTGCAGGAATTCATGCCCGCGCTCCATGTCCAGAACCTGCAGTGACAACACGCGCCCAACCAGCAGGGCCAGCAACGAGCACAGCACGCCCACCACCAGGTAAAAACGCCACACCGATATCGGCTGGTTTTTATTGCGCCTCACTGGGGCACCACCTTCAACAGCGCCAGATCAGGCGCCTGCATGCCCAGGTCGGCGCGAGCGACCTTTTCCACCCTGCGGTGCGAAGCCCAGGTGCTTTGCTCCAGCAACAGGCGGCCATAATCCTCATGCAAATACCATTGAGAGGACTCCAGCACTTGCAACTGCGCATAGAGCGCGCGACAGGCATGGGTGGAATGTATAACCGCAAAGGTAGAAAACAAAATCAGCAACAGCGTGCCGGCGTTGAACCAGAACAGTTCCGCCGGACTGCGCCTATCGCTCTGCACTGTGGCAGGGCTAACCATCCTACGTTTCGCCACGCTGTTTACCCAACCAGACCATTAACTGATTTTCTCCGCGACACGCATAATCGCACTGCGCGCCCGCACATTACCTGCCACTTCTCCGGCACCAGCCTTGATGGCCTTACCTATCAACTTCATGCGCCGGTTGAGCGCACTGTCCGGTATCGGCAGCCCAACGGGAAACTTCTCCCCTCTGGCCATATCACGCATATAGCGCTTAACCAGGCGATCCTCCAGAGAGTGAAAACTGATGACTACCAACCGGCCACCAATGCGCAACATATCCAGTGCGCCGGCGAGCAGGTCCTGTAAATCTTCCAACTCGCGGTTGACCTTGATACGGATAGCCTGGAACGACCGGGTGGCCGGGTGCTTGTGTTTTTCCCACTTGGGGTTTGCCTCGCTGACGACTCTGGCCAGGCGACCCGTGGTCGCAATGGGCGATTCCACCCTGGCGGCGACAATCGCCGCGGCAATGCGCCGGGCGAATCGTTCCTCTCCATACTCTTTCAACACATCGGCGATATCCTGTTCAACCGCGTGTGACAGCCATTGCGCCGCCGTTTCCCCGCGGCTGGTATCCATACGCATGTCCAGCGGACCGTCATGCAGAAAGCTGAAACCGCGCTCCCCGTCATCCAGCTGTGGGCTGGACATCCCCAGGTCGAGTAGAATGCCATCAACTGCGTCGATCCCCATCCCACGCAGTTGATGGGGAAGCTGAGCGAACGACCCGTGATAAAACTCAAAGCGGGGTTCACTCGCTGCCAACTCTTCAGCTGCGGCACAGGCCAGCGGATCCTTGTCCACCCCCAGCAACCGCCCATCATCGTCGAGACACTCCAGCAGGTAACGGCTGTGACCACCGCGACCGAAGGTGCCATCCACATAAAAGCCACTGGGTGTAGTCACCAGAGCATCCACCGCCTCTCGTAACAGAACTGTCTGGTGAACAGACACTACAGCGTCAGCGACATTAATTCGTCGGGCAGCTCAGTCGCAGAACCGGAGTCCTGCAGCGCCTGGTCCCGCTCGGCCAACCACAGAACTTCGGACCATAATTCCAGCTTGTTGCCCTGCCCGACCAACACCAGCTTTTTGTCCAGCTGCGCATACTCACGCAACGACTGCGGCAACAACATACGACCGCTGCCATCCAACTCCAGATCGGTGGCATAACCCAGCACCAGGCGCTGGAACCGCTTAACAGCCGGCTTGAGGGTAGGTAGGTTTTGAATTTCACGCTCGATTCGCTCCCACTCGGGCAGCGGATAAACCACCAGACAGGCGGCTTGGGTATCAATAGTGACGACAATCTGACCAGCACACTGGGACAACAATGGCTCGCGCTGACGCGCCGGCATAGCCAGTCGCCCCTTGGCGTCCATATTGATGTGCTGTACTCCGCGAAACACGGCAGTTCTCCCCACTCAATTGACCCCTTAACCCACAAAAAGCCAATTTTTCCCACTTATTACCACTTTTCAACACTATAGGTCCGTGTGCGAGACACTGTCAAGCAAGCGGACAGAAAAAACGTTGTAATTTCAGCTAATTAGCGCAGATTTCGCGAGGAACAGAGGAGGTATGACAGGTATGTTTTACCTAAAAAATGTACTAAAACAGTCTAGTAAAATCACTTGTTAATATTTTACTTTAAGTTACAGGTTATTTTTTTATTTCCTACACCCCTGCTTAGTAGAAAAAAGTATAAGGAATACGCCAGGAATGGCATTTTTGGGGGCCGGTAGTCGATGTGTGCCGCTGTGCGGTGTGTATGAAGTCACTTGAGGGTATGCGGTTCTAACCGATATAGTCCTTCCGTTCCGTTCTCAACCATACTGTAGGAACTGGCAGGTATCTGTCAGTGAGAGCGGGACGTGCACTTCCTGACTACGAATATTTTAACCGGAACATTCGATGTTCACACTCTCAGCTTCGAGTCAGGTGGTGCGCTTGAGATCACTAACATGGTAGCGGTCATAATGGTAGAGGTCAGGTCTAGCATTGTAGCCTTTAGTGGTCAGTTACCTGGTCAGGTCTGGCATTAAGGCTACAATGCTAGACCTGACCCCTACCATTCCTGAAATTAAACGAGTCGGTCGATAAGCCGGGTTCTGTCGTGGACGATCATTCATCTGCGACAGGTGTCACCACCTGCCTGTAGCGACCTACCCGAATCCACTGTGGGCCACAGCTAACGGATTCCTATTTGGTCTTGCTCCGAGTGGGGTTTACCATCGCCGCGCCTGTTACCAGCCGCGCGGTGCGCTCTTACCGCACCTTTTCACCCTTACCCCGCTACTCACCCCTGTGAACGCCACCGCAATAGTGAAACCTTCACACGGGTGAGTAGCGGGGCGGTATACTTTCTGTTGCACTTTCCGTAGGCTCGCGCCCCCCAGGTGTTACCTGGCACCCTGCCCTGTGGAGCCCGGACTTTCCTCCCTCCAATCACTCGAGAGTGACTGAAAAGCGATCGCCCGACCGACTCGGCGACAAGACTACAGTTAGTGGGCAACGAGGGCAAGCATGGTAGGGTGCGCACCGCGCACCACACAAACACCTACTCTTGTTTCATGGCGATGAGGTATTGGTACAACTGCTTTTTGCGCAGACCGGTGCAATCGGCCACCACCGCCGCCGCCCGCCTGGCGGGCAGTTCCTCAGCCAACCGCGACAGCAGCGCCGCCACATCTGCGCCCAGTTCCTGCTCGACTCGCTCCTTGCCGGCAACCACCAGTACGATTTCCCCCTTCTGTTGATTGCCGTCACCGGCGACAAACTCCGCCAGCTCCGCCAGCGTACCTCGCCTGACTGTCTCGAAGGTCTTGGTCATCTCCCTGGCCAATACCGCCTCACGCCCAGCACCGAGCACCTCGACCATTGACTGCAGGCAAGCCTCCACTCTATGGGGCGCCTCATAGAAAATAAGGGTGACTGTCTCCCCTTCCAACCTGGCCAGGCGATTGGCTCTGGCGCCGCTCCTGGCCGGGAGGAAACCCTCGAACAGGAAACGATCCGTAGCCAGGCCGCAGACACTCAGTGCGGCGATAGCGGCACAGGCGCCAGGTATGGGCCGCACGACAAAGCCCCGCTCTTGCACAAAACGCACCAGGCGGTAGCCGGGATCGGAGATCAGCGGCGTTCCCGCATCGGACACCAGGGCGACACTACCACCGCCGGCCAAACAGGTTTCGATTCTGCCCAGAGCGCGCTCGTCACTGTGATCATGGTAGGCCATGATCGGCGTACCGATGGCAAAATGTTGCAACAGCCGCTGACTGTGTCTGGTATCCTCTGCAGCGATGAGGTCTACCGCCTGCAGTACATCCACTGCCCGCTGTGACATATCACCGAAGTTGCCAATGGGTGTTGCCACAACATAGAGTCCGCAATCCACATTTTCCCCTTATAATGTCGAACAACCTGGTAGCACCCACACAATGGATTCCACACACAGCGGTGAAGCATAGCATGAGACACTCCCCTCCCAAGCGACAGAACTGTCTCCCGACGATAAGCATAATCCTGCTATTCCTCGGCCTGTGGGGCTGCTCCGGCACGCCCGAACAGAAGAGCGCCGAACCAACACCACCCCCGGTGGTGGTACAGCCGCAGAAACAGAGTATTTCCCTGACACTCCCTCACAGCGAGTTCAGTGCGCAATTCAGTGGCGCCGAGCAATCTCTCGTACACTTTGACTGGATGGCGGCCAGCGTGGCACTGCAGGATGTCCCGCCAGCACAGTTGACGCCCGATGACCGCACCTACCTCGGTTACCTGGAGGCCCGCATAGCGTATTCCCGTGGTCACCAGGCACCGGCCCTGGCACAACTCGAACAACTGACTTACCCCGCAATGAACGCCGCCCTGCGATACCGCATCCTCAATTTCAAGCGTTACATGGTACAAATGTCGGGAGATAACCTGCAAAGCGCTCGCCTGGCGGATCAAATCCTGCGCTGGACCCCCGCAGAAAGCACCGCGACACTGAAACGTGGCATCTGGCGAGACCTGCAGCGACTCGATACCGCTCAGCTGCAAACCGCGATGTCTGCGACAACAGACCCCCGGTGGCGGAGTTGGTTAGAGCTCGCACTGCTCAGCCGCGAAAGTTACAGCCTGACAGCCAACGACCTGTCCGTCTGGCGCAGTAACAATGTGGGACATCCGGCGGCAACACCCCTGCCCGGTGGCCTGGATTACCTGCAGCAGCAGCCCCCACCACCGGGCAAGGTCGCGCTTATACTCCCTCTCAGCGGGCGACTGGCCCCCGCGGGCAAAGCGGTGCGCGATGGCTACCTGGCCAGCTATTACGCCAAACGGGACGCCGGCCGGGGCGACTATGAGGTACTGGTATTGGATCTGGACCGCTACGAGTCTGCCAATGCCGCTTATGATGATGCCCTGAGCCAGGGTGTAAGCCTGGTGGTCGGCCCTCTTAGTAAGCAAGCTGTGGCCGAGTTGGGGACGCGTCTGGAGCGTCCCGTTCCGGTACTGGCACTGAACCGTATCGATCAGGTATTGCCCGCCACCGGCAGCGCCCTGGTACAGCTGTCACTGGCACCTGAAGACGAGGCAGAGCGCATTGCTGAACTCGCCTTTGGCCAGGGTGCCCGTTCGGCACTGATCGTGCGGTCTGCCGGGGACTGGGGTAACAAGGTGCAGGAGGCCCTGCAGGCGCGCTGGACCGCGCTGGGCGGTACTGTCACCAGCAGTGTCACTTACACCAACCGGGACGACTATTCCCTCAGCGTAAAAAATGCACTGGACCTTCCCGCCAGTGAACAAAGGGCACGCGAT
>Ga0164313_10000938_pt1 | contig 24926 bp, 44 predicted proteins | sample GuaBasSedimGuay4_FD_113735 | JGI IMG/M metagenome (GOLD analysis project Ga0164313, IMG submission 113735) | Subseafloor sediment microbial communities from Guaymas Basin, Gulf of California, Mexico - Guay4, Core 4569-4, 0-3 cm | ecosystem: Environmental > Aquatic > Marine > Hydrothermal vents... | reverse complement strand
CTACTCGGGGCTGGGGGTCTCCCGATCCCAGCTCCTATACTTCTAGTAACAACAAGTTGTCTTAGCAATCATCTTCCAATCAGTAGGGTTGATCACTTTGGTGTCGCTAATTTTCAGCACCATCCGGATGCTAATCTCGCGGAACACATCTTGGTTCTCTTTCATGAACTCGATCACTTCCAGTTGGTCGTCTTCGGTCAGGACGTCTTCGTAGTCCTGAAATACACAACCTTTAGCAATGACCTGCTCAACGCGCAAAAACTTTTCACGCATAGTGTCCATTTTAAGATCCAGGTAATGACATCTGCTTTGCAGTGCTTCCATGTGCGGAGCGTTGCGACCAGTAACTTCATCAAACTTCAAGTTAGTGATAAAGATAACAGCGCCTTCAAATTCAAACTGCTCAGGGATTCCGTTCTCTTCCAGGTATGTGCTCTTAGAGCTGTTCCAAGCCAACCTACGCTTCTTGCCGGAGTCCAGTGCGCCCTTCAGCAGGTTCAAGCAAAGCTCGTCTTGCAGTACGCCGTCACAGTCATCAAATATAATGACCTGGCCTTTTCCTGAAGCTTTGTAAAGGTTAGCGTACAGTCCCAGGGGAGTTGCCTGACCTTTAACAATGTGGTACTTGGTCTTCTGCTTCATGCCAGTGTCGATTGTTGCCATCAGTGCAACTTGGTCCAGTATCTTTTCAACACCGTAAGATTTTCCTACGCCAGGAGGACCAGTTACGATCAGTCCGCGTACCTTGCCTTCAACAGTTGCCTGCGTCATCAGGTCGAGTACAGTAAACCGCTCGTCCAAACGCTTAAGGATTTCTTCGTCAGTTTCAACAACTTCCGGAATAACAACAACCGGAGCAGTAAGAGCTGAGTTGCTAATGCCTGCAGTTTCAACAGCAATGCCCGAAGCGCGTTCTGCTTCGTACTCGCTAGGAGTGGCGTTAACAACATGAGTCGCATCATCGATCGAGATGCGAGCTTTGTTGCGGCCGAACTTTTTAGTTGCATCAACCGTAATGGATAACCCTTTCTTACCTTTGGTTACGCCTTTAATTAATGGGAAGACCGAGCCGATAACTGGCTGGTTGCGGTAAGTACCTGATAAGACTTTTACATACTTCATAAGCTGGAGACCTGTGTTGTTTAAGTAATACGTGTATTATACGGACCATTGGTCCATTGGACAACCTCTACCTAACTGCAGAAGTCTTTATATATCAAAGACTTAAAATTATTTTAGGGTTTATCTAAGTCTAAAAAGGTGTTTGGCATAAATTCATTATGAATAAATGCTTTTATTAGCCTGTCAACGTGCGGATACTCTTTCTTAAAATCTTTGCCGAATAACTTGTCCCTTTCGTCCCCATGGGAATTCTTAGTTTTCATTGGTAAGAACGACAGGTGGTGTATTCGGTTTATATAATCGGGAAGTTTGTTAAGATGAGAGTAGTGGAACCAATTAAATGATTCGCAGGGCGCTGGTCCTAGGACCTGATCTATTAGTCTTGTAGTGTGCCACTTCACAGAATGTTTTTCAACAAACGACGGATTCTCTAACCAGGCCGAAATACATTCTTCTTTTGTTTTTCCTTCTAGCTTTGAGTGATATGTTAATCCTTCGTATATTCCTGCAACGGCGCGGGAATACGGATCCCGCCATGCAGCATAGACTGGAAAAACTTGATCACGTTTACGTGATTTTGCTAACTCGTTTTCGCTGCACCTTGTAATTAAATTAACATGTGCTTTTCTTTGGCACCAGTCTTCTATACTTCTGGAACCTGCTTTCGGCGGGGCAACTATATAAAATCCAGGTCCTTGCCAGATGTGACCGTTCTGCATTAAATTATTTTTAACGATAAAAAGATTTTCGGAACATGTTCTCGTTTTATATGTTCTAATAGAAAGTCGGTTGCCTGTGGGGTAAGGTTCTCAAAGTCTTTACCAAACATTTCGTCCCGTTCGGGGCCTTGAACATGCTTGGTATCAATTGGAACAAGATCCAATTGGTGAGTTTGGTTTATATAAGCAGGAAGGTCATTGAGCTGAGAATAATGAAACCAAGTAAATGATTCGTAAGACCAAGCCCGGAACCTATCTACAATTAACTGGGTATGGTTTTTTACATCAATTCTTTCAAGTGTTGGATTTCGTAGCCAGTCTGCAACATAGCTGTCAATTGTCACATCATCCCGAATAGCATGATGTTTTAATCCTTCGTATACTCCTGCTAGGGCGCGGCTGAAGGGATCGCGGTAAGCTGCATATATAGGTATTGTGGAATCATCTTTCATATCGATTTTATCTTGACGCGAGGCAATATTTAGAAGGGCATTAGACTCTGTCCAAGCTTCTAAACTAGTTGTTCCTGTTTTTGTTAAAGCTACTACTAAAAAATCCGGCCCAGCTAAAATCGTCATCTACTTACTCGGGCCAAATCACGCCTTTGATAAAGCGCAACGTCTTTTGATGCGAGTCAAAAACAAATTCTTTCTCGGTCTCGTCTGTTCTTGTAGTAACCAGAAAACCATTTTCTACGGGATGGATCTCAATTGAATCTAACCTAGCTAGATCAACACCCGATTCTACTTTACTCATATTCTACTCCAGGGAGTTAGGGGGCACACGATTGTGCCCCCTGTGGTTTAATTAGATACGCTATAACGCGGAATGTTAACTGCGTCAAGCATGATAGCCTTCGGTGTGAAATCCTGTGCAGCAAGAATAGACTTCATAATTGCTGGGCTGAATCCGCTTACCAAAGCCGCGCCGCTCTTGTCGAAACGAACCGGTGCGTTATCGCTGCGAGCTGCCAAGTTCCAGAATACTACCTTAGGAACCTCGTAACCTGCTGCCGCGTACTGGTCTTCAATCATCTGCATTGCGCTTGCGTCATTGTTACTAACACAATTGAATTGCATGTCTGACAAAATCAAAATGTAACCCGGCATGTCTTCTGCTGCGACCTTGTTCTGTGTACCAACGTTCAGTACTGAACGGAACGCGCTTGCAAGGTTAGTGCTACCACCCCATGACGCGCCCTTAAGCTGACGCAACTTCGCAAACAAGTCGCCACCCAAGATGTTAATCTTAGAGTCGGAACTGAAGTTAAGGAACATGTCCTTAAAGGTTCCGGTGTTTTTGTCAGACAAGTAAAGACCTAGGCTCAACGCAACATCAATTGGAGTTAGGGTTGAGTTTGGAATCGGTGTCCAAGACATAGAACCAGATGTGTCAACTAGTGGCAAAATCTTTTCGTCGCCAACGTAGTTAGGCAATGCTTCCCACTGCGCCAAGATCACTTCCTTGTTGGTTGTGATAATCTCGTCGCCGTAACGTCCGCCAAGTGCTGGCTTGATTACATCGTACGGGTAAACTGCTCCAGCGTTAACCTTTGCGGAACCATCGTCCTTAGACAAGTTGTCCTTGTATTCCTGGTACTGTTCATCCGCATTGCGGTGGAACGCTGTCTGGTAACGTGAAGATGCTACAGACGGAACGTGGTTGAAATTAATCTTATCCCATTCCTTCGCGCACATTTGGGTTTCGACAACTTCTGTCAAACTAACCAAAGTCTTACGATATTGCTTCGGAGTGAAACTTAGGTACTTACGCAATTCAACCGCAGTGTCACCTTTACGTGGCATCCACTTAGCGCAAAGCCCGTCGCCGGAACGAAGTGCTTGTCCGATCATGTCAAATGCTGCCGCGCGATGTTTTGTAGTTTTAAGGACCAACAGGTCATCCCAGCGACCAAGTTCTGGCACTGCCTTCATGATTGGATCCAAAAGTGTTGGGTGGTTTTCCTCGATGTTGACTAGCATGTCTCGGAAGATTTGACGTTCACCTGCGCCACCACGGACGTCACGTGACCAAAGCAAAATCTGACTTGCAAGTTCTGCATCTTCTCGGACAGCCTTTTCGAATCGTGCAGTGATATCCTTACCACGGCTTGCGCCAATGGTGAAGAACAAATCTACACAAGCGTTCAAGCTTGAGGTATAGGTCTTCATACCGTTTTCGGTACGAGTTTCTTCTTGTGTGTTCTGTGCTGCTGTCTTGAATGTCATTATTATTGAACTCCTTTGTTCGGTAATTGTTACCAGTTAAATTTTGACACGGAGTAAAAGTTAACAGGATTATATTATATATAGACGGGTGTGTAGACCAGTTCCACCACACATCACAATTTGTGATGCGACAGGACTCGAACCTGCATATGCCCGTTTGGCTTATAATTTAGTTGCTGTAATAATCCTAAATTCGTACTTTTAATTTAACTGGATAGTTATATCACGTATACGCTTTATCCGAAGACCCAACTTAATGGCACGTATCTATTTGCTTTGTGTGCTTTGGCGTACCTCGGCACCCGGGCGTCTATGATAATCATCCACCGGGCTGTTGAAAACCTGCTTGTCCCCCAATCCGCTATCAACGTATTTGGCCGAAGGTACTTAATCTTACTGGACTACAGTGGTTCTACATCAACTTCATCAGTAATTTTTTGTTGCTGTATCTATCCAAAACCTAATTTGGTTAACAGAGTGGGCTGGACCGTTTTTAAGTTTTCACACCAGTACCGATGCATTTCATCTAGTGCTTGCTGTACTTGGGTTTCCCGTCTCAGCTCTCTTGGTTTAGTTTTATTGCTGTAACCACTCTAAGTCTTTAATATATGTTTGAAGTATATAATTAGTATTATACACATTTCTAAGAATGTGTATACTCTCTATCTAACCAAAATTTCCAACATACTAAATGTTCCTGCCAAGCATTGTTGAGCATGTTTCAACTCACATTATTGTTATAATCATTCTTATTATTAGTTTTCGTTTGCTTGGACGAAACATTCATTTTGTACATGTATATATGCTATATTAATAAAAGCTATATATAATGTACCATTTTTGCGGCATTTAGAACAATACCGCAGAAATTTAGTCTCCTTTGCGCCTCGAATAGAAAAAGGTCTTCTCCGGTGTCATTACTGTAAAGCTACCCTGGCAAGCATCTTTCATAATTTGCTCTCCGAGGTGTATTGCTTCTTCTGTGATCATTGTTTGTGCGATTGGATGAGAATCCCCCGGGGGTACCTTTGGAAATCTAGGATAATGGATCAACCCGATCTCTGCTCCAGATTCTTCCCCCATCGTGTAAATGTAATTGGTCGGTGTCACTGTAACGCAGGCTCCTTCCATACACCAGTCTCTACACGTTTGTTCAATTACTGCTAGTGGGCCTGCAATATAAATCTTAGCCCATGCTGTGATACATGTCTTTTGTTTAACCTCTTCCATTTAACCCCATCCTCGAGCATTTTCCGGCGTACATTTCATTCGTGTTACGCGCCAAGGCCTGGACTCGTCGTCGAACCAAAATCGAATATCATGCATGTTCTTGCTCTCGCAAATGTCGATTTTTGTTTGTACTTGGTCATCGGTAAATCCAATTCGGAAATACCTATCGCCAACCTCTACTACCGGCGAGCTGAAAAACATTGATGAAGTTAATAATGCTACTGTTAAAGTTTCCATTGTTACTCCTGTTACCAAGATACCCAAAATCGAATTTGGCGATTGTCACCTTTGCCAAATTCACTCAAAAACATTTCTGTAATTTCTTTCTGCCAATCCTCAATACCATCATAAGGATCAAGCAAATCGTTATCCATGTAGAAAAATGAATTCCGATTAAATTCGTAGTATTCGTAAACAAAGTGCCAATAATCCTGATATGGCGCATCGTAATTACGAGGCTCGCCAAAATGTCCGGCGTAGTCTCGGATTTTCATGCTGTGTTTTTCTTCGAGGTATTCAACGCATTTGTTCCAGCTGTAAAATACTTCGGTTCGTGTGTCTTCGCCGGGCTTATCCATTGTCATGTGCTCTTGCGTTGATCCAGTGTTGATTTGCAAGTTCTGGATAATAGACATAGAATTCGGCCAACATGTCGCAGGCAATAGTGGTAGTACCTTTCTTATTTGTGTTCAATTCGTACTTAGTCTCCATGCAAGTCACCCAACCCTCGTCTATATAATCGGTTCCGGGTCCGCGCTTGCTGCGATGTGTAATATCTAAGTTGCATACATCACAGTATACACGAGTTACTGTCTCTTCTCTAGTTATTTCCATTACATATCTGCCTGGATTGTAATGTACACTTCATACTTGGCAGGGACGTACCATTCAACACCGCAGTCCTCACAGTAAAAATATATCTCAGTTAGGTCGCCGTAGCTAATATAATGTTCATTGAAATCATGTATGCAATTAACGCCGCATTGAGGACACGGTCTCGCGATTTGCATATCAAAACCTAAACGTTTGACATTCGACACTGCGTCATCTAAGTCTGCTGTATGTTCTGTTGCTATTGTCATATTATCTCCTAAAAATGGTACGAATCGAAAAGTATTTTAATCGGTTTGAGGATATACCGGCCGGCGGCAATCTCTTTCCCTTCAAATTCAAAAAACGGTATTTTTACCTTCATGCTATCTTCTATTGTTTGGTACGGGTACCCGGACTCGAACCGGGATGGATTTCTCCGATTGATTTTAAGTCAATTGCGTCTGCCTGATTCCGCCATACCCGCATAATTCTTTAAAACTCCTTGCCTGATTTTCTCTTTATGCTCTTCTGTTAAAACTTTACCCTTGCCTGCGTGGCCACCTTTTGCTTTGTCGCCACGTTGATTCATTTTACATGCTTCTTCATAACCATATTTCTTAACAGTAGAATGCCAAATGCCAACATGTTTACCATCTTCAATTGCATCCTGCACATTCTCTTTCCTCGTTCCCCAATATAAATGTCTGGGGTTTGAGCAGTCTCCGTCATGGCAAGCATGACATATATCAACTCCACGCTTCGCAATGTCAGTATTTAAAAACTGTGCTAACACACCTTTGTGACAAGTAGAATTCCCGCCGCGGTATAAACACGCTTCGGACAAATCTAAATGCTGTTGCCGTTCTTCTTGTGGCAACTTAATGTATTCTTCAGTTAAATGCATTATTCATCTTTTTCATCTTTTTCATCTTTGTCAAAAATCTTATAAAAGAAGACCGCAATATACATTGGAATTCCGAAGGTGCAGAACACGAACAAATCAATTGCGTTTATTCTTATCCTCTCTGCGAAATTATTAATCAATTTAAATATTCGGTCCATTTAATAAAATATCCATACTGTCATTAAAAATTCTGTAAACGTATATCCTAGAACAAGTGGGAAGGCAACCTTAATCAACCAGAATCCAAACACTGTGCCTAAGGCAAAATCCATCATTTCTTTTCCTTTGCTTCCTTCTCTCTGCGTTTAAGTTCTTTTTTGATCGCGATTCTAAAATGTTCTTCGTCGAAATGTAAACCACCGGGAGACAGTATTTGTTTTAATAATGCTGTTGAATGTTTACTGTAATCCATCATTTCTTTTTGCCTTTGTTTAAGTTTCTAATTACTAGTCGTTGTTCTTGTATTATATCAATAGCATCAAGCAAAACTCTGTACAAACAATCCTCTTTATGGTACTCCGGGAGATTGGTTTTGGTCATGCACGAGCACGATGCTACGAGCTGTCCCATCAATCTTGCTGCAATATTTTTCTTAGCTGCCATACTTTATTATACGCGAATACGCGAATAGAATGCTATCTATTTGGTTTGTAATATAACATGCCAGATGTATTGATTCTGTGTGTAGTCATTGTGGCAAAATTTATAGCAAGCAGGGTGCCGATTACGAGAGCAACCAGAATCCACTTTACGCAATAAAGAGTTATGTTTAATACTCCCGGCCGCCCACTAGGATCATCCGGAAGTATGTCCATTCCAAACAACTTGCCACTATCGATCCAATCATAAAACCACTCACTCATCTCGCAAATCCGCCCATTTAAATTCTTCGGTCAAATCTATTCTATGTAAGAAATTCATAACACTTGCCATAGAACAAAGTCCGTATATTATAAATATAATAAGACAGAGACTAGCAGTTTGGTGGACTTCTAGTACAACTTTATTCGTCGCTAATGACAGCTTCATCTTCTTCGACAACTTCTGGAAGCAACTCCTCTCCTGGGAAGATATGGTCTTCGGAAGTGTATTCACCGAAACCACTGTACTTCCAATATTTTTGCATTGCTTCGAAAAACGAATCCGCAGAACAAAACCATTCAACTATCGCATCCTCAGGCAAACGTTTGCGGAGGCGATCGCCGTTATGATCTTCCCTAACAAATAGGCGTTGGCGTGTTTCAACTGTTGTCCCTGCTACCCACAATTCATACTTTTCCATCGTCTTCTCCTGTTATCTAGGATCACCAACTCGCTTAGGTGCTAGCCAAGTCCGATGATCAATTTTGTGAACATGGTAGAATATGTTGAAGCAAACTCTACCAACCTTTATAACATGTTTTTCTAAGACTTCTCGTAACAATACAAGACTCGCTGTATCTTTCTGGACTTGCGAATCCACATAATCTTTAGTGACTGCGTCTACTTCGAAAGATGGATCGAATCTATCCATCTATCGTCCTGTCCTTCCAGTACTGGCCAGGCTTGACTTCGTTATCATTAGTGAACACATACAAGAATACATTTCCATCAACTCGGGAATCACCTACGATCATTGTATGTTCGTCAGTCCTGTAAATATATTTTGGCAAGAAACGCTGTTGATAAATAATGGCTGAATAACAATTGCCAGTCTCAACATCAAGCAAATCATCAATGCTGTCAGCAAAGCAAACTTCTCCGCCGCTCAATTCCTCGTCTATGCAATCTACCACCAAGTTCCAATAAGTTCCTGTTTCATCGCGTAACGGAATTGAGACCCAGTCTTCTTTGTATCCAAAGTGCCTGTGGATCTTATTTTGCAGCTCGAAATACTCTTTAAGCATTTTCACGTCAAAACCACCTATTATGTGAGGGTCCTTCGATTCTGATCCTATGTGCTAGTCTTGTAAACAAGCCGATAAAGTTTATCCAAGTGTCTAGCTGTTCACGGCCAGAGCGCACAAAATCTTCAGGACCTGTCATGTTCGTTCTCGTACTTTATCAAATCAATTTGTGACAGCATGTGATTAATTAGATCCACAAGCACATCATACTCGTCAAGATCAGTGTGAACTAATCTCTGCAAGTTTTTTGCAGATCGTTCCACGTTTTCTAGCAGTGTCATTTCGTAACCAGTCACCACCAGATCCCATTATTTCTAAATTTAAGGCCGAGCGTTAAACGTATGCTAATTATCCACGGAGCGATAAACACGCCGTATATTATGAAATCGCCGAGCCCCGGGGCGCCTTGTTCTATAATTCTAAGCTCGCGTTCAATTTCATTACGAACGCCGATGCCGCCTTCGATTATCGCCATTTAGTCCACCTGGTTTCTTTTTGCCTGTTCAATCTGTAACCATGTAATTTGTACATTGCGAACAATGCAATCCACGCAACTAAACTCATTCCCTCAACAGTAAGCCAATCAAACTTCCTTGCTATCCAGCTCGGACCCTTGCGCTTATTTCCCATGTCTGGTGCTTGCGGTGCCATTATATATAATCACACCCAAGCATTGCGAGGAAACTTTGACAACGATCCATAGTCCAACTTCCTATTCTAAGGAACAGTACAATTAATGGAATACACAACGGTGTCGCCCACCATCCAAGAAAGTAAAATCCTATCAATACTATCACTATGCCTACGCACATCATTAAAATCAGGAATAGGCAAACAAGAATGACTGCTGTGAATTGCACACAATCTTCTAAAAAGTCTAGGAGCCATAACATTATACTTCTACCCAGAAGTTGATGTCAAAATCCTCATTCAAATCTTCTGCAGATTCATTTACGTAACCTCTCGGATTGCAGACAATACGTGTATCGGCAACCATTATGTCGACGCTTTCGTGTGTATGTCCATGGATCCAAAGATCGGGTTTGTGGTCTGCAATGTCTTCAAACAGTTCAGAAGCGTATGCACCGTTCCGCCATACCTGACCAGTAAACCGTTGCTTGAATTTATCGTGCAAACACATTTCAGTAGGCAGGTGATGTGTAACAACAACCACAGTCTTATCCAAAGCTTTAGCTATTGCAACTTCTTGGAAAATAAACTGCCGGTGTTGGTTATGCAAATTTGCAGTTACAACAGGACGAAGCCTACGCAGGTGAGGCGCAGTAGGACTGCCATCACGAATCTTTTTGTAGTCTCGTATTTCAAGTCCTGCAAAGTACATCGCAAGATGATCGCAGTTATTAAAGTCTGCCCAAAGCGTAGCTCCGACAAATACTACTCCGTCGATTTCGCATACAGTTTGGTCGAGCAAATGGACATTGTCCAGATGCGTGATTTGGTTTTGGACTTTGGAAACAGCATTTACGATGCTGCCCTTCCAGTATTCGTGATTGCCGAAGCAGCCGACAATGGCTTTGAACTGTGGAGCGAAACGCTCGTACACTTTAGACAGTTGCTTGTAATTGTGGATGTCACCAGGGATTACTAGGACGGTATCTTTATCATCGTCCATGGGCGGAATGTCAAACTCTTGCATCCATTTCCCATCGTGGAATTCAAGATGCAAGTCGCTCATTACTCGTAGTTTCATATTATAATTATACAGGAAGTTGCGATTAAATGCAATTACTTTGAAGGAGGCTTTTGTGCCCATCCGTGTTTGCGTACATATATCTCTGCGTAATGCAGCATTGCAGGATCTTCTATATCCTTATCCAAACTGTACATTTTAGTTAAAAAGAATTTACCACTTCCGTGTACTACTTCTGTACCGAGCCACCAATCACGGAAGTAGACCGTTAAATCAAAATACTTAGGAAGCTTGCGGAGTAAGTATTTCTTCCACGCAGGTATGTCATCGTACTTAACAATAGTAATGACGTCCGGCAAGAAGACGAGGCCACCTGCTAGAAATTTAAAAACGTGTCTGAATTTTATTACCATCCGTGATCCTGACTGCTGCCAACAAAATATGCTGTTCCTAACCAAAAGAAACATAATGTCTGCTCATTATGTTTTCCTTGTCCTACTATGCGATAAGGCAACCATCTCAAAAACCACTGTTTAACTGGATGGACGTTGTAAATATGGGTTGTGGACAGCATAAGACCTTCTATGTGCAATCCGTGTAATTTGCCAAAGGCATATAGAAACACTATTCTTTAATGGCCTAGGTTGGCTGCATATCGAATACCTTATCAACGCGGAACGAACGCCAACCTTCTGCATTCACGTCCCAAACTGAAAGGACATCTTCGTTTTGCTTTTTGATACGGTCGGTTGTCTTGCTGGGCATCTTTGCCTCGTTAAGGAGTTGGTTTTGCAATGTGCAATCCATTATCCTAGTTTCACCATTTACCTTTTCAAAGGATACTTTAATGATACCTTGTTGTAATGCTGATTTTAATTCTGTTCTTGTATATGTTGTCATTATTATTTACACCTTTTGATTACTACTTTTTTCATTATGTCGCTAGCAGGTATTGGCAGTATCCCTGCAACGATGAGGTCCGAATGTTCGAACTGTGCTACTTTTACTTCTTCTACAAACCATTGTGACATTGTTTCTGTGCTTGCATCACACCGACCGTCTGCTGCCTTATATCCGTTTATCCAGGCAAGACATATTATGTTTACTCCTACCCTAGATGATTCGCAATGGTCAGCTAACCGTTGCGCTAAGATCTCAGCCCCAGCCTCCCTAGGGAAGGGGAGGGCAAGGGCCAAAATGATTGCGATTACTAATACTTTTAAATCGCGTTTGCTAGGCAGGTACTTCATTAGCCGCCTAGCTTGATGCCTTGATCGACGCCGCTTTCGAAAGTATCAAGTGCTGATTGCGACTTAACAATTTCGTAATCGTCTTGCGAACCACGCGGGAAGCCAACGTTGATGTTGGGATAGCCTGCTGCGCTGAGCATTGTGCCTTTCCAGAAGTAACCCAAGTTGACCACGTATGTCGCCTTAATGTCGATAAAACGTGTTTGCTGGTTCTTGTATTCGTTACGACCTGCAACCATTGCGTCCTGGATATTTATGTAAACCTCGGGGGACAAGTTGATCTCGTGTTCCTTGAACCATTGGAACATCGCCTTGCTACCGTCGGGACCTTGTCGTGCAGTCATAACAGAGACCATTACGTCTTTCATGTCATCTCGCATCAAACCAGGCACCTGAGCCATATCGCCAATTTTCAAGGTGTACGCGGATAGAACGTTTTGCAGGTTTTCGTATTCTTTGTCAACCCCTTCTTCTGCGCGGTTACCATAGTTGGCATTGCTGATGTATTGCTGCGCGCCGAGTGCGACGACCAGTCCGATTATTGCCAGTGTTGCTATTGTACCTTTACCCATTTTACTTTCCTCTGTTGTTTAAAAATTATCCGACTATGCCGCCGAAATCTGAATCATGTATAATACCTGACGTGCAAAGAACTTCACCTAACTCATCGTCTGTCATCGCTTCATAATCTTCGCGATCTTCCTCTTCCATATAATCTGGATCAAACAAAGTCTCACATGCCGCAATTGCTTCTGCGCGGGTGAATTCTCGATAATTGTTTGGATCTACGCTATCATTCATTACTTTCTCCTACGTCCCGTAACCCACCGACTTCCGCCGCCGACGAACCTAGAACTGTTGCGACGAAAACCACCGCCGAATATATCCACTTCGTAGTTCATAAACAACCACGTTAGGAATCCACTTACCAATACTTGAACGATAAGCAACGTTATGATTAACCAGTTAGCAGGTTGTATCGCATCCTCTAGGTAATCGTAATCTTTCATTTCTGGACGAACAAAATACTTGTTAACGTTGAACAAAATCTTATCTGCAATTTCGTACCACATATCATCGCCGGGGGTCACTTCCTTTAAGGACCTGTTCATCTTAACGATCAGGTCAGCATTCTTAGCATTAAGTGCCCAGGTCATTGTGTCAGTCCATTTTACAGCACCATCCTTCATGCCAATAAACACAATCACTTCATTCTTCTCTCCACCTAGCCACGCATTTTCTACAGCGACTTTGAAGTTTGGATCGAGTATGTCCGTGACCACTACAATAATATTCACCTGGTGGGTAGCACCTAATGTTATCAATGCTGTGTCAAGTATTGTGTCCATCATTATTTCTTTATCCTTAGGAACAATGTTGCTAGGATCTACAATACGGTTGTACCTGTAAAAGTTGTATACTTCCGGTGGCTGGGGGATCTTCCCTTCAAACATTTTGGCAAGTGCTTCATTGCTAGAGAACAAACTTTCCGGGACCGCCTGTACCCAATTTTTATACCTGTGGGATATTGTTGCAGGCTGGCCTTTTTCGCATTGCGTGTACAGGGGCGGGTTAGGCGTGTTGTAGACACTGCGAGAAGTCCTGTCTAAATGTTGGAACGTAATATCTCCAACGGTAGTATCTGCGCTCCAGGTAACTGTATAATGTTCCCTGTAACAAGTTTGACAGCTGGTTGTTGTGTTACCTTTTGAATCTGTGCTGGAGGTACAATTACATTCGTAACTTTCTGTATATTGTCCATGATGCCTATCTTTGGATTGGACAACACCGTTCCATTTTTCAATGTCTTGTGTTGCTGCCCAGCCTCCAGCAAACCATATAATCATGGAGAGTAAAGTAACTGCAACCATATGTAGGAACACTTCTTGGTAAGTAACTTTGGTTTTCCAAATGTACGATGCGACCCAGGGCCACGCCAAAAACGGCAATAAAATAAGTGCAAGAGTACCCATTACTTTTTCTCCAATTCGCGTTCTGCTTTACGCTTTTCGTATTCTTCTCTTCGTTTTACGACAACGGGATCCTGGGGATCGATGTCGCGCTTTTGATTGGACTCGATAAAGACCATATCGTTCCATTTATAAATTTGTTCCCAGGCTTGTACGATCTCAAAAGGACCGTTGTTGCGAACTACAAGGAACATGCCGAGGGCTTCAACGTCTACGAAGTCCGACCAAATAGCTGCACCGCCTTCCCATGGGTAACAATGCAGGTAATGTTCTGATGTATAATCTTCGGGCATAGATTCGGCCCATTTTGCAGCTTTTGGTATTTGATCGAGGTAGGGTTTAACTTTCTCCCAGCGCCCAACTTGTTCCAATAGCAATTTCTTTTGAAGGTACATAGTAATCCATATTCGTTAAATGTATATAAATTATACGCTCAATACGGATGCGTGTCTACGAGTTTTCAGCCAAAATAAAAGGACCCGAAAGTCCTTCTATCCTTCCCATTATGGGATTACAGTTGACGTAATGTACCTTATTTTAATTTCGGAAAATCCTTATCCTTTTTGTCGCTCACATAGTTATTTATACATTAGAGCGCGCTCGAATCGTTGCAAGATCATCTTTGATCAACAGCTCACCATCTCTGTATATTTCGCGCATGATGTTTTCGCGGTCGCCGAGCTCATCTTTGCGGACAGTGTCGAACACTTTGTTATAAGCATCATACACTAATGCCTGCTCGCCTGCGTGTGACGCTTTGCCCATGTCAGTTACTGGACGCTTCCATACATCCTTTTGTTCGCCGTTAACTGTGGTGCTGTTCGCTTTCATTGCAAACTGCAATGTATCTCGATCGAGTCCTTGCAGTAATGCCCCGCCCATTCCAAATGCCAAGTTGTCTAATGTCATCTTAGCTTCGTCAAGGTTAGCAAGGATTTGTTTGATGCTATCCTTGTTAATCCCATCGCCTTGGATAACGCGGATGCAGTCCGGTAAGGTTCTGTAACCTTTGTCGTTAGTTGTGTATCCGAATTGCTCCATGAGGATTTCGATTATCTCAATTGGCATTGTAGTTGGATCGCCGCTATCTGGACGAGCAACAAATGTTCCGCCGCTGTCAATAATAGCTTGCTTTAGTTCGCCGCCTATAATGTCACGTGCAGTCCTGCGCGGATCGAAACTGTCGATTACTGATGCAACCATGCCGCCCGGTTTGATCAGGCTCACCATATTGGCGTGAGCTTTGTTTTCGTTTTCCTCACCCCACGGAGTGATTGTGCTGTGCTCAGATGCAATAATACTGAAACCAGCCATGTGTTCGTCGTAGTATTTACGTCCTGCAAGTAAAGCTGGAATTGTGTCAGTGCCCATAAAGTTTACAAGATGCGCGAGGCCACCAATCTCTGCAGATTCATGGCTCGAAACACCCCTGCAACCAAAGTCATGCAATTTGAAATCAACGCCTTGGACTGAGCCAGATTTCTCATGGTACTCTTTAAGGAACTGCTTGATAGTCCAGCTGTTAGTTGCGACAGTTGTGCCGTACCAACCAACGTCCCTAATTAGGATAGTTTCTGCAAAGGATGACAACCATGCAAAACCTTTTACGGTATTTGTAACTTGGAACATTACCATGCCAATGTTAATAGGCATTCCTTCCGGGACTGCTTCAATTGACAGCGGAAGCTTTCCATCGAGCTTTTCGGCAATGTATTTCCAGCCTTCGTAGTTGAAGGGTTCGCCGTGGGATTCAACTAGCTCCTTAGCGTATTCAACTTCTTCCATCGTAATACGAGCAAGGAAATATTTCATAATTCCCATTTGCGGACCAAACGGAATGTACCATTTGTAATCTGGATCCTTTGCGCCTCGAGCGCGACCGTAAGATGTAATGAATTCTGTTCCTTCTTCTGTTTGTAAGTGATGCGAATATTTGTAGCTATCCGCCATTGTGATAAAACTGATGTTATTATAGTTCATAATATAGTCTCCCTATATATGTAGTGGTTTGAAACAGTGCGGACCCCCCGCATTGCTTGTTAGTATTATTTATACAAAATGTTGTATTCATAATAAATTCTTCTCCTAATGTACCCATTTGTAAAAAATGTGTTCACCAATCCTTCCTATTAAGTGATACACTTTGCGCCATTCCATTGTGCCCCAATCTGGAGTTACGTAGGTGGCATGGTAATGTGTCGCGCCTTCTGTAATGCCCCGGAACTGATCGTGATTAACAATGTTGTATGCGATTAGTTGCGCGTCGAGCCAAGCCGTTTCATGCATTGGCACATCTGGTGCGCCATCGCAATACCAACTAAACTGACAGCCATTGCGCTTTGGATAATACTCTCGCTGTTCATCGGGCAGATCTGGATCTTTAGCAGTTTTCCATTTTTCAAGCATTATCGCATCGTATACTACTTCGCAGATGGTATTCGGAAAGTACGAATCTTCAACCCGATTTAACACAACATCTGCCACAGCATATTTGCCTGCTAAGTTGTCTGTCCTGGATTCATAATAAACATTGAGAGCAATGCAATATACATCCGGGTGTGATTCCTCATCAAACAAATCCATGGCTCGATGTGCCGGGAGTTCATCTTCTTCAGCACCTTCGGTCACCCATACCTCGGGCTCAAATGGTGTGTTTGCCTCTGCAGGAAATGACAATCCCATTGCTATGGCGACTATTACAATGAGAAAAATTGCCAGCCTAAATTGAGCTAACGGACTCCACCTTGTGAGTGGTGCTAAGAATTCAAAAACTGCTTCTTTCATTGTAGTACCTACCCATTTGATAAATTTCATATCTACTCCTTATCGTACGCTGCGAGCTGACTGCGACAGCATGGTTTTAATAATGTGATAATGGTCTTCAAACATCACGCCTTCCATTTCATCAAATTCGGCCAATGTAAACCACTTCGCTTCGAATGTTTCCTTACCATCGCCTTTTACCTTAGGCAACTTCTGCGTTGGATCTAATGTAATGCGATAGGTATGACTGTATGTGCGACCACGTGTTGATCTTTTTGGATCGTCAAAATGTTCATACCCATCAATTGCTCTGTCTAGTACCTTTATCGGAACCTTAATTCCAGTTTCCTCAAAAAGCTCACGTAAGATTGCAGGTCTGCATCGTTCCCAAAATTCAACAAAGCCTCCGGGCATTGCCCATAGTCCGTATCCTGGGAAGGTTGCTCGTTTAATAAGAAGAATGTGGCCGGATTGTATTACAACCGCGTCTGCTGTTACAAATTGAACAGGGTACGGCGCACCATCCCATTTCGCTCTCTGGACCTGATCGTTCTCCCATTCTAGAAACATTAACTCGGCTTGCGGAGTATCAATCCAGGACTCGTCCATTCCCGAGGCGGTATCGTAGGTTTCAAATAGCATTGCATATACCGGGAAGGGCAACACGCCTTTAGTAAAGTGATAGTTCTTTTCAAACATCAAACGCCTAATCTTAGTTGCGTCTATTGTATCTCCTACTGGAGGATAGGCTGGCATTTCGATCTCTGCCCACTGTGGAAAATGGTTTAGGTAAAATGATGTAGCATCTTTATCGTGCCCGATAATTGCAATTTTGGTTTCATCTAATAGATTTTCCTTTACATGTGCGTTGACAATTTTGTTGGTGTTTGCAATCCAAGCATTAATATCGTAAGTAAAATCCCTTGCAGGCTTTACCTCGAGATTATGCTCGGTAGCTGATGTGAAGTATTCATCATAGAATGTGCTGGAGATCATCATGTTCCGTTCATCAAAACTAAATGGATTATCAATGGATCTCGCGCCGTACGCGGAACCGACAAGTACCAAGACATTGTCTGCTAATTCAAAACCGCGTTCTATTGTTTTTTGGTGTGCAATGTGGAAGGGTTGAAACCTCCCAATGTATACGACTAAGTCGTACTCTTTATTATTGTTCATAGTATAGTCTCCCTATATATGTTGTATGATTATAACAGAACCCCTCTGTTATAATTTTATTTATCTAGTCTGTTGCAGAGACTGCTAATTCTTGTTCAGTGTACATCTCGCGCAATTCTCGCATCTCGCGCAATCCACGTAATGCTTCTATTGCCTTAACATAATCATACCCGTGTCTTGCATCGGGTGAGGATTCTCCTAGTAATGCAGTTCTTTCTAACATCAATTTAACGGCTGCTTGGTCTGCGGTCATGAATCCGAATTCGTCGTACACCGAATCATAAAACGCAAACGGCCGGAATTCAACGCCCGCTTTGCTATTCACAACCACGTACATCGATACAATGGCGCCGAGAAGGGGAGGATCCAAATCCTCAATAACAATCTTTTCAACTTCGTTCCAGTCTGTCTGAATCAGTAAAAATGTCTTAGCATATTCAAAGGGACCGTCGTGTATTATTTCTGATCGGAATTGAGCATCCAGAGCATTAGCGACTTTTGCATATAAGAATATTGTTTGCTTCCAAGCCATTAATATTTCATATCCATTGCGTGGCCGATGTTGCGAAACTTCCCTGGCAATTCGATGCCTCGGTACTTCCAATCTTGTTTAATTATTTTGTCAGTCATATTGTCAGTATACAGTAAATGCAAGCTGGAGCAACTAATTTGGTTTAAAAATTTCGCCACCGCGGGCCAGATTTCTCCCAGTCCTCCTTAGTATAAAACCAATCCTTATCTGGATGATCCGTAACTGTTGTAAAAGTGGTGCTGTGCATATTCTTACTGGAAATTTTTGTCCTGCCTGTCCAAGGGAACCAAGAATCACATTTAATGCAATGTCCGTAATTGGCAGTTTGGTACCAGCTGTTTTCATACCGGATGTCATCCTCATGAAGAAGTGCTGCCCAGGATAATGGAATATGCTCTTTTTCGATATCCTCGGAACTACAGCACGGACAAATCCACGTAACCTTCCCGGAGGGGGATTTCATTAACTTGCTGTTTGGACGAGATCGAATGCAAGCGCGACGAAGGATACGACAACCAGACTAACGAATCCTCCTACTGCCATTCCGTCGCCTGCGCTCTTATCAATTATCATTGCTATGACTCCGCCTACTATCAGAAAACAAGATACAGCAATCCAAACATAAAATAAAACTAAACTAGTACTCATAACATCACCTTAAAGTTTGCCCGCATTGATTTCATCTTTTCCTTCGGGACATTGTGGATAGACTTGCCCTTGTGGCGATTTTCCACAACAATGACAATAACCTTGTAATCAAATTCTACAGCCAATTTACGGTAAGGACGCATATCCTGACCTTTAACAAAAACGTTTGCCACTGCAACATCTTGCCCGTGTTCCATAATGGTACGAGTTTTCTTAGTGCAATAACGATGGGCGATGTGTGCTTGCGCTTCGTTAAAATGATACTTGCCTTCGCTATCAGTAAAATAATCATCCGCGGAGACTACTTTGTCGCAGATGTAATTTGCAAAGGTGGATTTTCCTGCGCCCGGGAGGCCGCGGATAAGATATAAAATTCTAGTGTTGTCGTCGTACGCTTTCATAATTCTCGTATTGCCGGTGTTGGGTCGTAAGTATACAAGTCCGGGTTGATTGGTAATTTTATTGTTGAATACAGTTCAACAAAAGGGAAATGCTTTTTGAACACTTCCAACAAATGATCATAACCTGTTTGGTTGCCACCTAAGGCGACCCAAACGATTCCTTTCATTTCTGCTTGGATGAGTTTTATTTCCTCATCCTCCATTCCCATTTGCTGACCTAGTTCTTCTGCGATTTTAAGTATGCGAAAAGAATTTCCGCTAGGCCCGGATAGGGTGATTCGAATAGTGGTCATTAGTAACCTACTGTGGTTTAGATAATGCGGTAGTCATAAAAAGGAAGATCGCTGCAACAACAAATCCTCTCAGTGCTGCATCTTCGACCGTCACTGCGACTGACATAATGAAATATGTCATTCCTAATACTATAGCCCAAATTACTGCTCTGTCTACCATATTAATATTTATACAAAGTTTGCCCAAAGTTCTGTGCGGTTATCAACGCCTGCTGCGTATGCAGCTGATTGCAGTGATGTCTGAACATACTTTTGAACAATGCCATTCACTCCACGTTGGTAAGCAGATTGCAATGCAGTTCCCGGATAAATTTCGTTGGCTGCAATAGAACGTATACGTTGTGCCGTGGCATCTTCGCGAAAGAGATCATATACTTTTTGCAATGCTGGATGTTTGTATTTGCGTGTTTTCATTACGCTGCCTCCAGCAAATCTCGGAGGCCGGCAAACGGGCTGGTCTCGGGAGTAGTGTAATCGATATTCACCGGGGCCACGTACTGTTGGACAGGGCCGACTACCTCGTAGTAATATGCATATCCCTGCCCATAAGAGCTATCGTCATCCATCCACTCCTTCAACTCTTCGGGAGTGAACTCACAAACTGTGTGATCCACGTAGTTGTCATGATACTCAAAACCTGTCATGTATAAACTGCGCATATGTGTCCTGTTTGTTTAACTTATACGTGTATTATACAGGCTACCAAGGTTAATTACAACAACTTTCCGTGCCTATTTTAGATAATTATCTAAGGTTTTGGTTAAATTTTGAAGCAGATATATGCCAAATCTTGTAGCTGCGGGCCTGCAAATTAACAGGGTGTATAATGATGTGTCTAAGAAAGAGTAACGTCTTCAAGTCCGGCAGAACGTAATCTAGTAATGTGTCCTAGCATAAAGTTCTTTGACTCGATCGCTTTTAAAATGCCTAGGTAACGGTTACGCAATAGCGCAACTTCGTTCATCAACATTTCCCAATTAATAACTTCTTCCTCACCGTCTGCGAATTTTTCAGCGTCTCGGCTTGTAAGAGCTTTGTTGTATCCTTCGAGATATTTTTTAAACCACTTGCGACGAATACGTCTAAGCTCTATCTCCATGTATTCTAAAACAGCTTCAATTTCTTGTAGCTGATTAAAACGCCATTCTGTAATGCCAGGCAAAGCGGCAATCTGTTTTTCAAGATTGCCTCTTATTTTGCACTCTGTCCTAGCTATTTCCAATTGCTTATCATAATGATTAAGAAAATCTGGCAAATTGGAAACGTCTGCGGTTACTTTGTTGTACCACATACTAGCCCCAATCTTCCTCGTCGTATTCTTCTTCTTCGTCTAGGTATTCGCTTGCTGCGCTTTCCAAAAACGAATCGGATTTAATAAACTTTTGGAATTCGTGATCTGGGAAATCCATATCGACAATCAAAGGAATTAAATGGTCGGCAGCTATCTGTCGTTCCTTCTCTGGAATGTATGTTTTCAACACGTTCCAAATTTCAGATATATTTTCTATTTCGTCCATTACGCTTCCTCCGGCTCTTCAACTTCTTCAACATTCATGTCAGCAATATTTATACCGCTATCCATCACATCTTTCATAATATGATCAAGTACGCCATTTTTATTTTGCTCAAAACCCTTCTTGAAGTATTTGTGCTCGGCTCCTTCAGCATCGTTATAAATCCAGCTGTTGCCTTTTGGATTAGTTACGATCTTTCTTTTCTCCAATAGATCAAACAATCCGCTATATGGATTCATTCCTTCTTCGTACGGTATCTTAACGTGAACGCCCTCGAAAGGTTTCGAGTAACGTGTTTTCACAACCTTACATGCTGCGCGGATTCCCCTAACGTCAGACACTTTGTTTCCTTCGGCATCTTCTTTTAGTTTTAATTTGCGCATTGCTACGACAATTGATGACGCGTAAATAAATCCTTGCCCGCCACTAATTTTGTCATCAGGATCAAACATATCCTGTGATGCATATGTATGGTTGGTGCACACCATTCCTATATTGTGCGAGCCAAACATGTTAACTGAGTTACGAACTAATGCTGTTAAGGCTTTCGGCTTACGACCTAAGTCGCCTTTAAGATCGCCCTTCTCAAATTGGTTAACGTCCGTTGGAGTCATCATCATACCTAAACTATCTAGTATGAACATAACCTTAGGTCGTTCTTCTTCTTCGAGCTTTTTATAATCATCCATGAACTCATAAATCGTTTTTGCAACGTCATCAATCATACTCATGTTTAATTTCAATAGTTTGTCTTCAGTTGTTTCAACGCCTAAAGCTTGTAGCCATTTTTCGTCTAGGGCATTTTCTGAATCGATTAAAATTACGTAAATGCCTGCTTCTTGTGCAGCCTTAGCAATGTTGCCCGCAGCAAAATAAGATTTACCTGATCCGGACTCACCTGCGAAAACTGTAACCTTGCCCATTGGAATGCCCTTATAAAAGTCTGCGCTGATTAAATAGTTCAGTGCATAATTTCCAGTGCTTACCCAATCTGTAGGATCGTTATAACCTACACTAAGGCCTTTTATTGATTTTGTAACTTTACGTCGAAATTTGCTTGCGTCGAAGGGCTTTGTCATTACATCACCTCCTTATTAAACCATACTCGTTTACCATCAACCACTTTCCACGATTTACCGAGATTGTGCTGGCCGAATATTCTTTTCTTTTCGCTAATTGATAATTTAGCTCTTTGTTCTTTTACTATTTTTGACATTTTCTTTTTATCCTCTCCTGTGTGTCTATATTTCATTTCTTGTCGAATAATAGACATTCGCTGTTTAGTTTCTTTGCTATGTTTTAAACCTAGGTGTCCGTTTGAATTAAATCGTCCTTTCTTATGCAATTGCATTTTTTTAATTCTTTGCAATTTTTCTTCATCGGTTTCTAAATCAGATCGTAATATTTTATTGCTAGTGTTGGGATTAATATATGTTCTATTCAAATTTAATTCATTTGTCCTAGAATCCATTATTAATTTTTGTTCATACCAAAACGTATTATCAAAATTAACATGCTCAAATACAACCTCAACGTCAAAAGAATATTTGCCATGTTGTTCTATCAACTTGGCAATCTTCTTCGAAGATGAAAAATAATGAATCCAAATATCATCTACTGCATGCCGACCTTCTTTAACATTTTTCCGCCGGGAACCAAAATAAAATTGCTTTGTAATTTTATTTGTAAGTTTATAAACATACGATTTAAAAACCATAACAAGTTAAAGGAACAGCGGCCGGTTGACCGCTGTTCTAGGTTTTACGATGTTTCCGGACGTGCCCGAATTTTAGCTAAGATATCCATAGCGTTTGCTTTGCCTGGGTTTTCTTCAGTCGTTGTAGTCTCAGCTGGTGCTGTTTCTTCAACTTCCTTTTCAACTACATCTTCAACTTTTTTGGTTGTAGTGATTACGTCAGCTTCAGTCTTTTTAACTGCTTCTTCCATATCATCACTCTTGTCACCATTTTCAGCTTTAGGTGTTGTCGGTGCTTGCATGCCTTGTGGACGATAAAACTTCGACCATTTCTCAGGATCGTATAACTCACCGTCGATGCTTGCTTCGAACATTTCTTTAATTGCTGCTAAATGTGCGTCGTCGGGCTTCTTAGGTAAGAACGAATACAGGTCAAGTAAGCCATCTTCTTCGATTGCATCACGTTGCTCTTGTGTAAGTGCTGTTTCTTTACGAACGTACTTACTTGTCGCATATGATGAATGTGGGCTACCTGGTGTCTTTGTAATTACAAAATCCAAACCGTTATCGTAGTCGTAAGGTAAATCTTCCAACTCCGGATCCATAATCGCTGCTTTAGCTATTTCCCAAATCTGTGGGGTGAACTGGAAGCGTCGAATAAGACCTTCTGGTTGATCGTTTTCGTCTTCTTGGAAACCTGCTGGCTTCTCAATTACAAAACCTGACATAAAGAATGACTTCTTCTTCCAATACTTTCTTGCGATAGCTTCAAGATCTTTGTCGTTAGCCTTAAACCAAGGACGGATCTCAGCTAGTACAGGACACGAACCAACTTCTTCCCATTGTTCCATACAAGGAACTTTAACTACCATCGCTTTACTGCCTGCTTCTCCTTTAATTCCAGGAAACGCTAGATTGATTGTTAATTTTTCTTGATAGAATCCGTAGGGATTATCGTTGTTTGCATCCGGCAAGAATCGAATCTTTGTAGATTCATTATCTTTAATAAGCCAGTGTGGGTATGTTAAGTTGTCGCCGGAAAAGGAATTCCCGGATTGTGCTTCTTCTTGCGCCTTAATATTCGCGCGTATTTCTGCTAATGATTTCATGTTTTAATCTCCTAATTTTCCATGTTTATCTGATAGACTATTGATCTTCGCCAACGCCTAACTTTGTAACACTCTGCGTATTACACTTTTATTTATCTAATTTTGTGTCTTTCTTTATTTTTTGTTCAAAGTGTAAACACTGATATTTTTAATATTTGTGTTACTTATGGAGGTTTAAATGCAGGTTTTTATATTTTGCCAAAATTATATCTTGGCGAAGAGACCAGTTTTGACGCCAGTGGTTTTAGTAGCTACGTTCTTGAAATGACTGTCTTTATAAAACGTTGCGCCTACTTTGCGCCAGAACGGAACTGCCTTTTGCTGGATATCGTATATGTTTAATTCGCCGGCTGTGTCTTTAAGAGCTCGTATTACAACAGAACCTATGCCGGACTTTCTCTTTTTAGGATGGAGTTCTATGTTTACTAAACCTTCAATGTCTGCGCCTGTGTGGTCGCCCGATCCATCTTTAACAAACAATTCAACAATACCAGAGTCAGCTTCAGCCCACCCTGCGTCATCAAGTTGTCCTTCAACTCCGCGCAAATCATATATCATGTATTTTAAACGAGTGTATCCTGCGCGGGAGTTGCCTGAGCGCATTCCTCCAACAAGTGCTACGTCTGAATTTTGCATTGCAGTCATCCCCATTTGCATAGGAGTGATAGTTAACGCCTCTTCAAATAAATGGGATATTTTCATTAGTAATCTTCTAGACTAGATGCCGATGGTGCTTCGAGTGCTTCTTCGTTTTGGAGGTATTGGCTGAAATCATCGCTGTCGAAATGATCGCCTTTATTGTACACCTTGCCTCTAAATCTCATAGGCTCGTTAAACGTTGCAGATTCAAATTCCCACATTCCATCTGGGTAAGGCGAATTTCCTGGGCCGGTACCGAAGCCAACATCACCGTTGTCGTATGTCCATTTTACTTCAATCTCTGCTTCTGTTTCTATGTTAGATTTAGGATCGTACAATTCAATATTAACTGTTCCGTAATGTACATTACCTCGGCCGT
>Ga0164313_10000937_pt1 | contig 24928 bp, 18 predicted proteins | sample GuaBasSedimGuay4_FD_113735 | JGI IMG/M metagenome (GOLD analysis project Ga0164313, IMG submission 113735) | Subseafloor sediment microbial communities from Guaymas Basin, Gulf of California, Mexico - Guay4, Core 4569-4, 0-3 cm | ecosystem: Environmental > Aquatic > Marine > Hydrothermal vents... | reverse complement strand
GGGATTGGCGCTGGACCCTCCGTCTCCTAACATCCTTGGCCTCTATGAATTCTCCGATGGCACTGGTGCGACCAGCACCTCTGATATTGGGTCTCCGGTTACCGTTTACCTTGTTTTGAAAAATCCTGTAGACGAACAAAACGGGGACGCCCCCTATCCCAGCATTAACTCCTTCGAGTGCCAGTTGAATTTCAACCCGCCCGGCAACCTGTTCAAGCTGGCCGAGATCATCCCGTGTGATGGCTGCTGCATGAATGTAGGGGACAGTTCCGACATCAGTCAGGGCTTTCTGGAATACATCATTGGCTTTAACGTGGACTATTTTGTTACCGATGAATCGATTGTGCTTATCGAGTTCGTCTTCATGCATACGGCCGCAGGCAATATCGAAGTCACCCTTGGCTCCACTTCAAAACCCAGTATTCCTGGCGAGATGGTGTTTCAGTCTGTGGTTGGTGAACTGCGGGTCATGCACTCGGCAAGCGGGCCACATGGTGGTCCCGTTTATCTATTTAGTGACGGTCCCGATCCCGTGGTGAGTTCAACCTTCGGTTCGGTAAAAGCGCTGTATCGGTGATTCCCAAAATCGTCTTGAGGTATGGATATGTGGGGCCCTGTCGGCAGGGGTGGGAGTCTTAATTCATCAAACTGAAAACCGCCCGACGCGGGTATATCGGCATGGTCTAAAAGTGGCCGGGAAACCACCCCACTTCCCAATCGGTTGCAGGATGGTCCCCGGCACGCCTTTGGGAAATATGTGGGAATCAAAAAAAAGTTCTATTGGACCTTGGTTCTATACGCGATGGCCCTGCGTAAACCTTCGCTTTCAGGCCCGCCCGCCATCTCACACTTCATATTCCTGAACCATGTCCGCTGTCTTTTGGCGTACTGGCGAGTCACAAGCACAATGGCCGGAAGCAATTCATCTCTCTCCAGATCACCTAGAAGGGTCTGAACGATCTCCCGGTATCCGATACTCATCAAACCGGGACAGTTCGCGGGATGTTCGGCCAGGGCCGCTTCGGTCTCCTCGATCCACCCGGCATTCAGCATGAGGTCGGTGCGCTGGGCGATACGTTTGTCCAACTCCTCAACGGACCTTTCAAGAACAAACGTTGGAAATTCCAACCCCAGCGAGGGGTCAGGTTTCTGCCTTGATTTCAAATCACTCATGGTGCGTCCGGAAATATCGAAAATCTCAAGCGCCCTTTGGCTGCGGTAACGATCATTGATGTGGATGCGCGCGAACGATTCCGGGTCGGCATTTTCCAACCTTGCGCGAATCTCGGAATCACTCAAGGATTCCAGAACCGCACGCACCTCAGCCAACGTTTCCTCCGAGTGACCGGGAATCTCCATGAATCCCTCGCGAAGGGCGGTCAGATACATGCCTGCCCCGCCAACGAGGATGGGAACTCCCCCACGCGCCTTGATTTCAACGAAGACCGCTTCGAAATCCTTCCGAAACCTGATGGCGTCGTACTTCTCGGCCGGTGAAACGAAATCAACCAGGTGATGCGGACAAATCGCAAGTTCCTCGGCAGTCGGCTGGGCGGTTCCAATGCGCAGGCCGTGGTAGATCTGCCGGCTGTCCAGGCTTATGACCTCGATGGGATATCGATCGGCCAGCGAGGTGACAAGCCCGGTTTTGCCGACTGCCGTGGGGCCCACGATTACCGGACATGTTTGACCGGCAAAAGGCCCCCCGGGGGGCCTTTTATCATGATCGGATTTGAGGGAAGAGTTCATCTCAACTACGACCGAACTTTTTCTCCAGTTCATCGAGGGTGAACTGGATCAGGGTGGGCCTGCCATGAGGGCACGACAGAGGTGTGTCGGTGGCAAAAAGCTGATCCACCAGGTTCTGCATCTCGGGAATCGTCAACGGCTCGCCCGCGCGCACGGCGGCGTGGCAGGCGTAGCTGGCCAGCAGGTCCACCTGGTTTTCCTGGCTGGGTTTGTCGTCCCAGGCCAGGTCGTCGAGCATGTCCAGCAGCAATCGGCCCTCGTTCCAGTTCTTCAGGCTGGCGGGGATGCCCTGCACCAGGATGCTCTGCCCGCCGAAGGGTTCGACGGTGAACCCCATCGCTTTCATCTGGTCCGCGTGGGTCTGCCAGGCCTGGACCTGGCCGGGTGTCAGTTCCAGATGGGCGGGGAACAGCAACTGCTGGGTCGGTACTCCGACCGTTTCGCCGCGTTCCTCGAGGGCGCGTTTGGCCTCATTGTAGAGGATGCGCTCGTGGCTGTTGTGCTGGTCGATCAATACCAGCCCGCCGCGGATCTGGGTGACAATGTAGGTGCGGTGCAGCTGCCAGAAGGGCGCGGAGTGCAGGGGTGCGTCAGCGGAGCCGGACATGCCGCCGTCGATATACCCACCATCTTCGCCTTCGGTCGTGGAAGAACGCATGGCCGATGCTCCGAAGAGCTGCCCCTGGCCCTCCGGCACGCCCTTGTATTCGTACCCGGCCGAGGCGCCGCGCTGGAAGTATTTGCGCAGGTAATCGTCCTGAGCGCCGGCGATGCGCTCTGGGGCGTCTCCCGCGCTTCCGGGCCCCGTGTCCCCCGTCCAGGGTCGCAGGTCATCGGCTTTTTTCAGGCCCAATCCTTCGGTCAGGGCGTTCTTGAGCATCCCGAAAATTTCACGCTCGAGCAACAGGCGCACTTGGGTTTTGGCGGGATGAACGTTGACGTCCACTTCGCCATGGGGCACCTGCAGGAAGGCGATGATCACGGGGTGACGTCCGGAGGGAACTACCTCGCGATAGGCCTGGACAATGGCCTGGGACAAGGCGCGGTTTTCCACGGGGCGGCGGTTGATGAAGATGAACTGCTGCTCACGGTTTCCCCTGGTCCAGGTGGGACGCGATGCAAGTCCGCCGATGCTGAACCCGCCCTTCTCCATCTCGAACCTGGCCATGTGTTCCATCACCGAGGATCCGAGGAGGTCGCGTGCCCGGTCCGTAAGGGAATCGGCCGGGCGAAGATCCATGGTGATATCGGAACCCGATTTCACGATCCAACGGACATCCTGATGGGCCAAAGCCAGCTGGGTCATCAGTTTCATGATAGCCCGTTTTTCGGCCTGGGCCGACTTCATGTATTTGCGCCGGGCGGGCACGTTGTAGAAAAGGTCGCGGACGGTGATGGTCGATCCGGGGTTGCGCGGCGCGGGTTCGCGGCGGGTGATTTCGCCGCCCTCGATTTCAATCAACCCTCCCAGATCCTCGCCGGCCATGCGACTGACGCATCGCACCTGGCTGACCGAAGCGATACTGGCCAGGGCTTCGCCGCGGAAACCGAAGCTGTCGACCTGCATGATGTCCGCGGCGGTGGCAATTTTACTGGTGGCGTGGCGTTCGAAGGCAAGGGGAAGATCGCGGAAGGCGATGCCGTGACCGTCGTCCTCCACGGAAAGCATATCCAGGCCGCCTTCTTCGAAGGAGATGGTGATCTGGCGGGCGCCCGCGTCGAGGGCGTTTTCCACCAGTTCCTTCACGATGGATGCGGGGCGCTCGACGACCTCACCAGCAGCTATGCGGTCGATGGTGTTGTTGTCGAGCACCCTGATCTTGCCGGGTTTGCTGGCCATGCTGCCTTTCATACCGATCCTCATTGCCCGCCGGGCGGTACCTGTTCAAGTCCTTGGGTTGAGGAAGGGTATACAGGAGCGGGGCGCGCGTCAACCGGGCAGGGCTCCGAGTGTGGAATTGATAAGATGGGCCGGGCTGTCGCCCCCTCCGGGATAGACCCGGGAAGCGCTCAGCACCGCCAGATTTTCATTTCCGGTGAGGCTCCGCAATACGGCGGTCACACGTTTCTGGAGCCTGGGCAGGGACTGGATGTCTTCGGGCACGATCACCATGATGGTGCCGTCCTCCAGGCAGGCCGTGTGGTCTGAACTTCGCAGGCGGCGGGAGATTTCGGCCACCAGGGCGCTCACGGGTATTGTTTCGGTCTCCTGGCCGTTGATCCTGAAGGCCACCAGGCCGACCATGGTGTGGTACCGGTCGCAGCGGTCCATTTCCGTCCGCAGGATTTCCGCAAGGGCGTCCTGGGTGCCGGAGAAGGCCACATCGTCCCCTGGCTCCGTAGAAACCCCGTCACGATTGACGCCAAGGGAGTTGTTTCCGACCTGACCAGTACCCTGTTCCGTGGTCATGGCCAGCAGAGGCAGCAGGCGCCGGGCAAAAAGAGCATCGAATTCCGTGAAACAGGCGCCGTCCAGTGGATGCAAACGACGTTTATCCAGCAGGACCAGACCCGGAAACGGCTTTTCCGGATCCAGGGGCACCACCAGCAGGGAGCGGCCGGGACCGGCTTCGCCGGATTCATCACGGGTCTCCAGCACGGTCGAATGCCAACCGCCTTGCCCGGTATCGGACAGGAGCCGCACTGCTTCATCCTGAAGCGATCTTTCACCCTGTTGGTCTTTGTCCTGGCTTGCAGCGTCGGCTGTTGTCAGAAGCATGGCCTTGGTGGCGCCGGTCAATCTGCAGGCTGCCGAAAGCACGCGGTCACGGCTGCCGGGTTTCATGGGGCCGGCGGCAAGTTCGGACAGGGCGGATGCCAGGGTGGTCAACCGGTCCACCTGGTCGGCGGTGTCGGCGCGTTCGAGGTAGTCGTTCAAATGCCTGTTGATCAGGTAAAGGATTTCCCCGCTGATCGAATGAAAGTGATGGGCCTTCGACGCCGAGGAAAACTCGACGGTCAACAGTGCCTTCAGGGGTTCGCGTCCCACCGGGAGAACAAAAATGGAATTTTCGCTCAGGATGTCGGTGGGATCGATGTCGGCGCGGTCGCCGGGTCGCAGGACCAGGGGATTGCCCGAACTCAGGACATCCGCTTTTTCCGGGGATGGCGGTGATTCGTATTCGGTCTCGCCGGGATGGGCGACAAAAAGATCACCGTCGCTGGTCAAAACACTGATCGAGGCGGTGTCGGCCCCGGCGGCTTTCCGCAGGTCCTCGGCCCAGGTACACAACGTGGCGGCCACCGCTTCGGGTGAACCGGTGTCCTTGGTGAATTCATCTTCCATATAGCGGTACAATTCACCGTCGCGGACAGTCTGCAGCCGCAGGAAGCGATGAAGGATCATGGCGAAACGGTGCGTCATGCTCTCGATTGTGCCCAGAGCGTTGCCCGAAAGTCTGCCTTCACCTTCGTTGGCCGAAATGTTCAGGACACCCAGCAGATTGCCTTCCCAGACGATGGGCGCGCAGATGGCTTCAGAAATACCTGAGCGGTCCCGTTTGGCCCCCGGGTGTTTGTTGTCGGTGATGAAGACGGCTTTACGGGTTTCCGCCACGCCGCCGGCGATTCCCTGGCCCAGCCGCACCCGGGTTCGATGGATCGTGTGCTGGCTCAACCCGTATGCAAATGCCACGTAAAGTTCATCTGAATGACGGTCAAAGAGCATGATGGATCCGCTGCCGGCGCCAGTCGAACGGGTGGCCAGGCTCAACAGCCAGCGCAGCAACCCTTCGCGGTCCAACGCCTCTTCGATGCGGCTGAGCGTGCGGTGGATGGCCGCGGTTTCCAGTTCCAGCAGATCGAAGTCGGGCCGGTCGGTGGAAGATTTACCTGTGAAAAGACCCGGCACGAAGGGGGATTTGGCCTCCGGATCGGTCTGGAACCTGGGGTCGGTAAGGTTCGGCCCGGCCATGACCTTGGGGAAATCACGCGCACTGACCGCTTTGAGTCCGAACTCCTCCGCCCTGTCGACGATCGCGGAGATTGTATCATCCAGGGGCGGATGAACGAGGTAGGTCGCGGAGCCGGGCAGCAGCTCTTCCAGATCCTTGATGACGCGCAGGCCCATGACTTCGGACAGGCTGGCGCCAATGGAGAATCCTTCGGGATCGATCACGGCCACGATGCTCACTTCACGGCGCGCGGAAAGATCCGCCAAAAGGGTCAGCTCATCCTCCCCCGGGCACACCAGAACCACCGGCCATTTGATGATATCCGCCACGACTCTCCCGTACATCAAGCCGTTACCGAAAGACGAGATTGTCTCTCGGAACCCAATATACTGCATTTGGTATCGGCGGTAGAGCGGTATGCGTTAACGCTAAAGCTGTTTTTTGATCTTCATGAGCCACATGAAAGCGTCCATGGGGCTGAGTTTTTCCAGATCCAGGGTACGAAGGGCTTCCAGGGCGTCCCTTTCATTTTCCCGGAACAGCGTCAATTGGCCAGCAGGTTGGCCGGAATTGTCGGCGGCCAGGGAGGCTCCCCCGGTCTGCGAAGGCCGGCGAGCGGGGAAATCGCGCTTGTCCGCCGCAGTCAGGGAGTGAAGAATTTCCTGGGCGCGCAGCAGAACTTTTTCCGGTAAACCCGCCAGGCGGGCAACGTGAATCCCGTAACTCTTGTCGCTCCGCCCCGGACCGACCGAATGCATAAAGATGATCTTGCCCTCCCACTCCTTGACTTCCATCCGCAAGTTGAGCAAACCGGCCAGTTCGGCCTCCAGTTCAGTCAATTCGTGGTAGTGGGTGGCAAATATCGAACGGGGCCGCGGACCATCCTCCGAGTTGAGAAATTCGGTGATGGCCCAGGCCAGGGAAAGACCGTCGTAGGTCGAGGTGCCGCGTCCGATTTCATCGAGTATCACCAGGCTGCGGCGGCTCATCTGGTGAAGGATGTGGGCGGTTTCGCTCATCTCCATGTAGAAAGTGGATTCACCCCGCGCGAGATTGTCGCTGGCCCCGACCCTGGTGAAAATCCGGTCCGTGATCCCGATGCGCGCCGACTTCGCCGGAACGAAACTGCCGGCCTGGGCCATCAGTGTGATCAGGGCCACTTGCCGGAGGTAGGTGGATTTACCGCCCATGTTCGGTCCGGTCAACAGCAGGATCTGGTTGGCTGTCCCGTCCAGGAGGGTATCGTTGGGGATGAAGTCATGATCGAGCAGCTGCTCGACAACCGGATGCCGGCCGCCGGTGATCCGGAGGTCCAGGGAATCGTCGCACTCCGGCCGGCAGTAGTCATGCATTTCCGCCAGATCAGCAAAGGCCAGCATGAGGTCGACGTTGGCCGTCGACAGTGAAGCCTCGCGAATACCCGCCAGGTTCCGCGAGACCAGTTCAATCAATTCCCGGAAGATCCGGGTTTCCAGGACATCGGCCTTTTCCTCCGCTTCCAGGATGGTGATTTCCGCTTCCTTCAGCTCATCAGTGTGGTACCGGCAGGCGTTCACCAGCGTTTGCTTCTGATGATAATGCTCGGGTACCTTGTCCAGGTGCTTCTTGGTGACTTCGAAGAAATAACCGAACACCCTGTTGAATCCGACCTTGAGGGTGGATATGCCTGTGGCTTCCCTTTCACGGCTCTGCAGCCCTGCCAGGAATCCCTTGCTGTCGCTGGAGACGGAGCGGCACCGGTCCAGTTCAACGTCCAGACCTTCGGTGATGTAACCGGGCTTGCGGGTGGTGGCGGGGGCCTCTTCGACGATGGTTTCCAGGATTCCCGCCGCCAGGACTCCGAAATCCTCCACTGAATCAAGCCACCGGGTTATCGGGTGATCGGTGTGGTCCACCGCGGCGGCGGCGGATTTCAAATCCCCGAGTGCAGTAAGGTTGTCGCCCAGTTGACGAAGCCCCGAAGGGCCGATCCTGCCCGAGGCCGCGCGAGCGGACAATCTTTCCAGGTCCCCGATCCGGGTCAGAATGGACCGCAGATCTTCTCTCCAGGGGCGGTCGTCCAGGGCCGACGCCACCCCCATATGCCATACTTTCAGTTCATCCAGGTCGGTCAAGGCTTCGGCCAGACGCATCTCCAAAAGACGACGACCCATGGGCGTCAACGTTCGGTCGATATGGTGGACAAGCGATCCTTCACCCAGGTCCCCCCTGAAGGTCCGGAAAATTTCCAGATTACGAAGAGTCTCTTCGTCCAGCACCAGGCGGTCGGCCCTGGCGCTGAACCTTAACCCCGTCACCTGGTCGGGGCGGCGCATGCTGAGGGCTCCCAGATAGCGCAAAAGCGCGCCCGCGGCGGTGCAGGCTGGTTCGCGACCTTCTTCTTCCATCCCGAAAACCGTCAGGTTGGCGACCTGGAAATGGTCCAACAGGGTCTGGCGCGCGAAAGCGTGATGAAACCAGGCGGTGTTGACGGGATTGACAACGATCTTTCCCAGCGAAGTACGCCACCTGGAGATCTGACCGGGATCGGTGTCTTCACTGATGATCACTTCCTTGACGGGATGGCGCTGGCAAAGACTCTCCAGGGTGCCAACCTCCTGCCCACAACGAAAATCTCCGGTCGATGCGTCCAGCAGGGCCCAACCGTCGTAACCGTCTGTCCGGGGAAGCCAGGCCAGGCAGTATCGGCCTGAGGCCGTGTCAACCAGTTCCGGGCTGGTGGCCGTTCCCGGACTGATGACTTCAACCACGGCCCTTTTGACGAGCCCTTTGGCTTGGGCCGGATCTTCCACCTGTTCGCAAATGGCAACCGTCAGGCCGTGGCTGAGAAGCCGGTTCAGATAGGTGTCGATGGCATGATAGGGAACGCCGGCAAGGGGTACGGGATGATCACTCTTTGCGTCGCGGCTGGTGAGGGTCACCCCGGCGACCGCGGCCAGGGTCTGCGCGTCCTCGAAGAAGGTTTCGTAGAAATCTCCCATCCGGAACAGAAGTAGCGACCCCGGATGTTGGGCCTTGATCTCCAGGTACTGGGTGAGCATGGGTGTCATCTTGGGAGGCATGGCCATGACGCGGTCTCAATCAGTCCGGCCGGTGGCCCCGGACAGATCGGCAACGATGACTTCCATATCAAGCTCCCTGGCCACCCGCTTGGCCTCGGTGCGCGCGAGGGCCGGGTTGACAAAGGATCCGCTGCGGATCTTGTAGAGGAACTGGCCACGATGATCACGGACCTCATCGATACGCAGGTCGGGCAACTGGTTTTTGTAGCGGCGAATGAAGTCCAGGGCAAGGCCCCGATCACTGAAAGCGCCCAACTGCAGGGCGTATCGCCCGCGGGATTGATCATTCGTGTTGACACTGGTGGCGATGGTGTCGGGAAGGGTCATTGCCGCGAGGTCTTCCGCCTGTTTCCTGCGCAGTCTTTGAATTTCCAGCATGGCCAGGCTGCCGGGATGATCCCTGCCCAGGGCCTGTTCAAGTTCGGCGGCATCCTGGTCGCGGTTCTCGTTCCTATAGGCCCGCCATTGTCCGCCCGCAATCCTTGGATGAATGGACGACCCACTTCCACTCGCCGCGGATTCGAAATACCGCAAGGCCAGGGAAGCGTCTCTTTGCTGAAGGGCGATATCACCCAGATAATACCTGGCCAGCAAAAATGCCGGATCCCGGGGTTTGACCGAAGCCAGCATTTCCCTGGATTCCTGCAGCTTGCCAAGGGCCCTGAGCGACAGGCCGGCCCTGAGGTAGACATCCCCGGGGAGCCCCCCCTGGTCCGACTCCAGCAATGGCTGGAGAACCCTGAGGCTTGATTGGTAGCGCCGAAGTCCGAATTCTATATCGGCGCTTTCCAGGGCCATTCGGATGCGGACCTCATCAGGTAGTCGTTTGTCCGCGAGACCCTCACGCAACATCAGCAGGGCTTTTTCGGGTTCGGTGGTAAGGCGAACTTCCCACAGGGTGGCTTCTCCCGCCCGAAAACCTTCTCCTCCCTGCTCCAACGCCTGCCGCGCTTCTTCATATCGAGCTTCCTGAAACAGCCCGGCCACTGTGTCGAGAGCAGCCATGGCGGGAACGCTGACCAGCAGAACCACGACCGCCAGGATTTTCCAGGATCCCGAATTCATTTCAGCCAACCTCCAGGGAGCAGACGCCGGGACCGTAGGTGTGGAAGGCCTGGCAGTTGGGGCAGAACCAGCGAACCCTCTCATCACGTCGACCGCACTCCCGGCACGACCAGCCTTCGGCGCCGACAGGCATGCTCAACATGTTCCACACTTTCCCGAAATCGCTTTCGGGGGCATCGTCGACAAGCATCTTCAGATACGGGGCGGCTGCATCCGGAGTTAAAAGTACGTGGCCGGACTTGCCCTCCAGCAAACGCAGGGCCTTGTCCCGGTGACCAAGCTTTTCGTAGAGCATGGCCAGGTCGATCCACAGGGAAGGTGGTGAATTTTCCGCCTGACAGGCACGCTCGAGAATGGGCAGGCTGCGTTCGAACTGGCCGGACTGCAGCAACACTTCCTGCAACAGGGGCAAAAAGACATCCAGTTCCTCGGGACTGTCCAAAAGACTGTCGCTGGCGATGGAAACCGCTTTGGCCGCGTCATTTTCGACTGCTGCCATGATAGCCCTGACCAGCGCGATGCGGGCCTGGGTGCCCGCGATGTTCTTGACGTCCTTCAAACGGGCCTTGGCCTCACCCGCTTCCCCGGCCAGGGCGTGGGTCAGGGACCGGTCGAGTTGGTAACTGGCGAAGGCGGACAGGAACCAGGGGCGGTCTTCTTCCGGACACTGGCGGGGCGCGTTTTTCAGGGTTCGGGCAGCCTCCGCGTGATCTCCCAATCCGTGCCATTGGGTGAAACGGGTTTTCCAGTAACGGGTCCGGGACATGGCAACCCTGGGCAGCGAATCGAGGACGTCGCGGGAACCTTCCCAGTGACCGAGGGCGTTGAGATCTTCAGCCAGGGAAAGGCCGACGGACAATTGCTGGGGCAAGGTCAGGTTGGAACGGACTGTCAGTCCACGGTGCAGAACGGCGGCACGTTCGGCATCGCCCTGCAGACGCAAAAGATTTCCCAACTGGAGAAAAGGCTCCACCGAATCGGGGTCGTCGTGGACCACGCGGTAAAGAAGAGCTGCAGCCTCATCCAGGTTTCCTTCGATCCATTGTTCGAGGGCATGGAGATAATCGTCGCCGCCGGCCGGCTGCTTCGGCTCGCGGAAAGTGAGGTAGACGGCGGTACCGGCTGCCGCCAGAACCAGGCCTCCCACCGCCATGGGAAGGATGTTAATCACCGCGGTCTTCTCCCGAATTGGAAGGATCTTCAGCCATGGAACCCATGGACTTGAGTGGCAGGGTCCGCAGGTCGGAAATCTCCCTGTCCTTGGCGACCCCGAATTTTTTCAGTTTCCCGATCTCCCGGTGGAGTCTGAATTCACGGAAGGCGGCCAGGACAAAGCTGCTGGCAAAGCCCAGCAAAAAACTGATGACCACGACCCAGTAGATGGAGATGCCGAGGTAGGCTTTGCCGAAGAAGTTGATGTCGACACTCTGGCCGCTGTTGGTGACAAAGAAATAAACCAGTGCAAACAGAAGGAGCAGAAAAATGATTCCCCTGAAGACCCACACGATAATACCTCTTTCTTTCCGGCCCCGAAGGGTGGGAATCAGTCCAAGAGTTCGCCCACGAAGGTGGTGTTGGCGATGTCCGTGACCCGCACCCTGACCTGCCGGCCAATCTCGAGCGACGTGTCATGCACCACGACCTTGCGGTTGTTGGCGGTGCGCAACCGGGAACTGCCGACCGGTCTGCGGGCCTCGCCTTCGGCGACAACCGTCCATTCTTCACCGATTTTCCCGGCTGCTTCCCGGGTCCAGATATCTTCCTGGACTTTGATGAGTTCGGCAAGACGCCTTTTTTTCTCCTCCAACGGCACATCGTCAGCCAGCTTGGCGGCCGGAACCCCGGGCCGCTCGGAATATTTGAAAGAGAAAAGCTGATCGTACTTCACCCGGCGGATGACCTCAAGGGTATCCTGGAAATCGGTTTCCGTTTCGCCGGGAAAGCCCACGATGATGTCGGAGGAAAAAGTGACGTCCGGGATGACCTGGTTGGCGTAATCCACCATTTCCAGGTATTCCCCGCTGGTGTAGAGACGTTTCATGCGCCGCAGGACCCGGTCGCTGCCGCTCTGGATCGGCAGGTGCAACCAGGGACAGACCTTGTCCAGCCGCCCGATGGCGTCCATCAAATGGGGGTGCATGTCCTTGGGATGTCCGGTCAGGAAGCGGATACGCTCCAATCCCTCCACTTCGGACACTTGTTTAATCAATCCGGCAAAATCCATGTCATCAGACCATTTATAGGCCGTAACATTCTGCCCGAGAAGGGTGACCTCACGGCCGCCCGCGTCGACGATGCCCCGTATCTCCTCCAGAATGGTGTCTGGCGCCTTTTCGCTTTGCGGCCCCCTGGTGTAGGGCACGATGCAGTAGGTGCACTTGTAGTCGCACCCCTTGTGGATGGTGACAAGGTGGCTGTTGTTGGTTGGATAAAGGGCGGGCGGAGCCACATAGTGGGCATCATTGCGGTGACCGGTCCGAGTCCGCAGGGCCTCGGGTACGGCCCTGTCCTGGGCGTCCGTCAATTTCCGCAGGACGCCGGGCAGGGTATCGTAACTGTCCACCCCGACCACCAGGTCGACGCGGCGGGGGCCCTTCCTTAATTCCCTGCCCAGCCGTTCGGCCATGCAGCCGCAGATACCGATCAGCGGTTGGGGCAGGCCGGCTTTCGTTCGGCGGTGCCGGATCTCCCCCACCCGGCTTATCACCTTGTGTTCGGCAAGGTCGCGAACGCTGCAGGTGTTGAGCAGGATGACGTCGGCTCCCATTTCATTATCACCGAGCTGGAATCCATCCCTTTCAAGCAGTCCCTCGATGGCCTGGCTGTCGTAGACATTCATCTGGCACCCGTAGGTCTCCACATAGACTTCGGGTCCTGATCCGGCTTCGGGGGCGGGTTTGGTCAGGTCGGGCAATCCGCCCTGGAAAGTGGCCATCTCAGGTCCCCTCTCCGGTGATTGAGAATGCCGGGATGATCTCCCGAACCGATGCGATCAGTTTACCCCCGGAATAATCGTTGATCTCCACGTCCACCAGCGAACCGGCTGCGATGGCACCAGTCGAATCTTCAGGCACCAGAATGGACACATAGTTGTCCGTGGTGGCCTGCCGCCAGCCTTGGGTTCCGCTTTCGCCTTCGATGACGGCTTCCCGGAAGGTGCCCACGAGGGAACGGCAGAACTCAGCATTTTTTTGTTCGGCAAGGTCCCGCAGGATCCGGCTGCGGCGTGAAATTGTTTCCGGATGTACCTGGTCGGGCATGTCTGCCGCGGCGGTGCCGGGCCTTCGGGAGAACCGGAAGACATGGAGATAGCTGAAGGGAAGTTCTTCCACCATTCGGCGCGTGTCTTCGAATTCGGCATCGGTTTCACCGGGAAAACCGACGATGATGTCGGCCCCGATTCCGAAATGAGGTACGGTTGCCGCGACATCCCGCATGGCCTGCCAGGCACGCTCGCCGCGGTAGGGACGTTTCATTCGTTTGAGTACACCGTCGCTTCCGCTCTGCAGTGAGATGTGCAGGTGAGGGCGCAAACGATCGTTGCCGGCAAACATATCGAGCAGTCGGGGTGTGACCTCGTTGGGGTGGATGCTGCTCAACCGGATGCGCAACCCGGGAACCTCGTTGAGGCAGATTTCCAGCAGGTCAGGCAGGGAAACTTTTGGTTGAAGGTCCCGGCCGTACCCTCCGAGATGGATACCGGCCAGGATCGTTTCGGGATAACCGGTTTCCACCAGCAACCTCAGTTGGGCAAGGACATTCTCCACGGTGCGGCTGCGGCCGGGACCGCGGGCCCTCCAGATGAGGCAATACGTGCAGCGGAGATTGCACCCGTCCTGGATTTTCACGAACGCGCGGCTGCGTCCCGAAAAGCTGTCGATCAGCGGGGAGTCGAATTCGGGTTTTTCCTCGAAATCCTCCACCCTCATGGTCAGGGTCTCTTCGTCCATTACGGCGGGCAGCCAGGACGCGATGTCATCCTTGTCGGCATTGCCCACGACACCGTCGATTTCCGGGACGGCAGCCAGGGCTTCGGGCTGGGTCTGGGCGTAACAACCGGCCACGACGACCTTGCTGGATGGATGGCGACGTTTGACTTGCCGTGCGAGCCGGCGGCATTCCTGATCCGCCTTGGCCGTCACCGTGCAACTGTTCAGTACATACAGGTGGGCGGGATCGTTCCAGCCGACAATGTCGATGTCGTAGACACCAGCCATGGATGTCTTGATGCCTTCGGTATCGTATTGGTTGAGACGGCAGCCAAGGGTCCAGAAGGCGACCCTCAAAGGAGTGCCGGCCCGGGAATTGGCAGGCGTCACTTTTGGAATTGGCTGAAGATCCTGAAGTTCACTCATAACGACTCCATGGCCGGAAACCAGTCGGTATATAACAAAGAGGGACGGAGGTCAAACCCCCGCCCCTCTCACGGACGGATCAGAACCGGAATCCGGATCCGGTGCCCTTTACTTGTCCTTTTCGGCGTCCTCTTCTTCGTCGCCGGCCTTATCAGCCGCAGCCTCTTCAACCTCAGGCTCTTCAACCTCAGGCTCTTCGGCCGCAGGTTCTTCGGGTGCGGCTTCTTCAGCCACCACTTCTTCGGCCTCTTCGGACGCGGCAACCGCTTCCTCTTCGGCTTCCGGTGCGGGCTCCGAAGCTTCGACGGTTTCTTCCACAGCTTCTTCGACGGGCGCGGACTCGGTCTCCGCAACGGTCGAATCATCGCTGTCGCGGTAGTTTTCGTCACCATGACCGGACTCGTCCTGCGCTCCGCCTTCGGCTTCAGCAGCGGCTTCGGCAGCCACGACGTCTTCCAGTCGCGGATGGGCGTTGATGAATTCCTCGGCGGCGTCCTCGTCGAAGTCCTTCAGACGTTCGGCGATGGAAAGCACGATCCGGCGGTTCTCAACGTCCATCTTGATAACCTTCAAGTCGGCCTTTTCGCCCTCCTTGAAGTAGTACTGCGGCTTGTCCAGCTTGGGGATGCCGAGGTGGCCGATGGGCACGAAGCCCTCCAGGTCCTCGCCCATCTCCACGATCACGCCATGGTCCAGCATGCGGCTGATGTTGCCCTCGAGGGTATGGCCCACGGGGTACTCCTCGGCCAGCACCGGCCATGGGTTTTCAGTCATCTGCTTGATGCCCAGGCTGATGCGGCGCTTGCCGGTGTCGATGTCCAGGATCTGTACCTGCACACTGTCACCACGCTTGAGTATTTCCTTGGGATGACGCACCCGCCGGGTCCAACTCATGTCCGAGATGTGGACCAGCCCGTCGATACCGTCTTCCACCTCGACGAAGGCGCCGAAATCGGTCAGGTTGCGGACCTTGCCCTCGATGATCGAACCAACCGGGTACCGCTCGATGAGGGTGACCCAGGGATCGCTCTCGCACTGCTTGAGGCCCAGGCTGATCTTCTCGTTTTCCTTGTCGATCTTCAGGACCATCACATCGACTTCATCGCCGATCGAAACGACCTTGGACGGATGCTTGATGTGCCGTGTCCAGCTCATCTCGCTGATGTGGATCAGGCCCTCGACACCACGTTCCAGCTCCACGAAGGCGCCGTAGTTGGTGATGGATACCACGCGTCCACGTACGACGGCTTCTTCCGGGTAACGTTCTTCGACGTTATCCCAGGGATAGGACTGGAGCTGCTTGAGACCGAGGCTGATACGCTCGCGCTGCTCCTCGAAGTCCAATACCTTGACTTCGATTTCCTGGCCGATGGTGACGACTTCGCTCGGGTGCGATACGCGGCCCCAGCTCAGGTCGGTGATATGCAGCAGGCCGTCGATACCGCCGAGATCGACGAAGGCGCCGAAGTCGGTGATGTTCTTGACCACTCCCAATCGCACCTGGCCCTTTTCGAGCTCGGAGATGAGGGAGCGCTTCTTCTCCTCACGCTCCTGCTCGAGCACGATCCGCCGTGAAACGACAACGTTCCGCCGGCGCTTGTTCTTCTTGATGATGCGGCACTGGATTTCCTCGCCGATCATGTCCTCCAGGTTCGGAACCTGGCGCAGGGCAACCTGGCTGCCGGGCAGGAACGTGTCCACACCCCACAGCTTGACCACCAATCCACCCTTGATTCGCCTGTCGACGGTGCCGGTAACGACATCGCCGGCCTCGTGCGCGACCTTGATCTTGTCCCAGACCTTCAGGAAGTCGGCCCGTTCCTTGGAGAGCACGACGAGCCCATCCAGGTTTTCGAGCTTTTCGAGGAAGACGTCAAAAGTGTCGTTGACCTCGACACTCGTGGAACCGAATTCCTCCCTGCTGATCACGCCTTCACTCTTGAAGCCGATGTTGAGCAGGACTTCGTTGTCACGGACCTCGATGACCGTACCCTTGAGGATCTGGCCTTCCTGGATATCCGTGAGCGTCTCTTCGTACTGGTTGATCAGGCTGAGCATTTCTTCCGCGTTAAGATCCCATTCCTGGCCTTCTTCTTCGAGGTAGTCGAAGTTGACGATGCTCTCGGGATCGTATTCGGTGCTCAGTCGCGGCGCGGCGGGTGTAGGAAGAACTTCGGCGGCCGCGGCCCTGGGGGCGCGTTCCTCGTCGTTATCCTTGCTACTGGGTTCTGGAGTGGGTTCCGGGGTGCTTTCCGGAGGGCTTGCAGGTGCAGCCTCCTGGGTCTCTTCGCGCACCTCTTCGGAATCGGAATTGGGGTTGGCGGTCATGAAAGATTGCCTCCTAGTGACAAATGAATACGCCGGGACCGCTCGGTCCCTGGCAGACTCGGGAATATAATCGGCAAGTCCAGTAATGGCAAGGCGGACTGGCGGGTTCGGTGGAGGTGGAATCAGCTCCCGAAGACCTGTTCCTGACGCTTGGCAAATTTTTTCAATTGTTTGGAGCCCAACTCTTTTTCGTACCCGGTTTCGGGATAGGTTGCAAAGGACCGGGCCTGAAGCTCACGGAAAGCCGCCTCACACAGATTGCCGATCCTGAGGCTGACTTCCTTCTTGTCGTGGTCCTCAAGCAGGGCCTTTACTCCGTGCCAGCGAATAACCGGCCCGAAATGGACCTCCAGGGGGGATTTGGGCGATCCCCCGGGCTGGCGACCGTAACTGCCCCGGATGAACAGGGGTAACGTTGGCGCTCCGGTTGCCTGGACCAGAATGCCCAATCCATTTCGTACCGGACCGGGATGGCCAATGGCCCGTCGTGTACCTTCCGGAAAAATGAGCAGATTGGCTCCATCGGCCAGGCGGGCGGCGGCTTCGGCAAAGGCGCCGGCGTCATATCCTGACCTTTGGATGGGAATACTGTCGATCCAGCGAAAAATGGGGCCCAGAGGCCAGAACTTGAACAGTTCCGCCTTGGCCAGGGTGTGCACGGGATAACGATGGAAAGTCGACCCGATCAACGGAGGATCCCAGTTGCTGACATGGTTAACCGCCACGATGCATCCCCGGGGCAGGGCTCCCCCCTCGTTTCCAACCTGGCGAAGACCGAAAAACCGGGCGGAGGCGTTGAAAAAGGCATAGGCCAGACGGTAGTGCCAGGGGATTTCCCTGAACGCGGTTTCCAGATCGGTATCCAACTCCAGGTCGAGCGTTGGATTCACCAGGCAGGCGCGGGCGCACAACAGGTTCTGCTGTTCCAGGTTCAGGTCGCTGCTGTCGATGACTATCGCGTCGGGGGAAATGGTCAGCGGGCTGGCCAGCCGCTCACTGTCCTGGCGGTCCCGTTCCGCGAGATCCAGGCTCAGTTCCTCACGGGAAACATCGAGCCCACGATGATGGTATTGGCGAAAGCGGCGGTCCACGCGGGCTTCGAGGGAAGCCGATAGAAAAATTTTCGCAGTGGCCAGCGGAAACACGACGGTGCCTATATCCCGTCCCTCCATTACGACCCCACCAAGGCGCCCCATGACCTTCTGGCGTTCCACCATGTTCGACCGTACGGCGGGATGGCTGCTGACCCGGGAAACGGTGGCGTCAACTTCCGGTGTCCGGATGGCCTGGGATACGTCCTTGCCGTTCCAGTAGACGCTGACCTCACCCTTGGACGGTTTGAGAACCAGGCTGGCGGGGACCAGCAAGTCGGCCAATCCATTTTCGTCGCCCGGATCGACCCCCTCGTTAAGCGCGGCCTGGGTCAGGGCCCGGTACATGGACCCGGTGTCGATGTACAACAGGTCGAAAATATCGGCCAGGGCACGCGCCGTGGTCGATTTTCCGGATCCGGCGGGGCCATCGATGGCAATGACCGCGGTAGGCGGCAAAACCGAAGGATCGAGGGGTGGAAATTCGTCGGCCTGGTCGACCATCATTTTAAAGATCCCTGTCCACTGCACGGGCGACGGCGCGGCAGGATTCGGCCAGGATGGCGAACTCGGCGGGCCCCAGGGACTGGGCCCCGTCGCTGAGGGCCTGATTGGGGGCGAAATGCGTTTCCACCAGGAGGCCGTCGGCGCCTGCGGCAACCGCGGCCCGTGCCAGGGCTGTCACGTAACGCACATCACCGGCGGCGTGGCTGGGATCAACGATAACGGGCAGATGCGTGATTTCCTTGAGAACGGCCACCGAACCGATATCCAGGGTGTTTCGAAGGCTGGTTTCAAAAGTCCGGATACCCCGTTCGCAAAAAACAAGATCGGAACCTCCCGCGGCCAGCACGTATTCCGCGGAGCTGAGCCATTCGGCAACGGTGGTCATCATGCCCCGTTTCAGCAGGACCGGTTTTCCGCTGGCTCCGACCTCCCGCAAAAGGGGAAAGTTCTGGACGCTGCGGCTGCCGATCTGAAGCATGTCCGCGGACTCGGCGACAAGTTCCACGTCGCGGGGATCGAGTACTTCTGTCACCACGGGTAAACCTGAAGCCTTCCGGGCCTCTGCCAGGATTTCCAGACCGGCCTTGCCCAGACCCTGGAAATCGTAGGGATTGGTGCGGGGTTTCCAGGCTCCTCCCCTAAGCATGGATCCGCCTGCGGCAGCAACGAAGGCGGCAGTCCGGGACATCTGTTCGCTGTCCTCGACGGCGCAGGGCCCTCCGATGAGCACAACCTTGCGATCACCGAAACGAACATCCCCAACGGAAACGATCGTGGTCGGCTGGCCGGATTTCCTGCTCGCCAGCGGGGTTGTTTTTCCAGGTTGAGGTGCGCCCATCAGGACATGATCTCCTTGAGTGCCTCGATACACTTTTGATTTTCCTCGGGCAGCCCGACGCTGATCCGCAAGGCTCCCTCTCCCAGGCCGAAAGCGTGCATGGGTCTGACAATGACGCCCTTTTGAAGCAGCTCTTCGGTCACTTTCCCGGCATCCCCGGCAGTGCGGACCAGAATGAAATTGGTCTGGCTGGGTACGACCGCAAGGCCGAGGGCGGCCAATTCGGCTTCCATCCATTCCAGGTTCTCACGGTTCCGTTCACGGCGGCCGGCCACTTCATGCCAATTGTCGATGCAGGCCATGGCCGCGGCTTGGCTCAGCATGTTGACGTTGAATGGCTCGCGGGTCTTGTGCAGTTCACTGATCAGTCCGGGATGACCCACACCGTAACCGATCCTCAGCCCGGCCAGAGAATGAATTTTACTGAAAGTCCGCAAAAGCACAAGGTTTGGATGATCCCTGAGCATGGCCAGCGTCTGGGGATAATCCTTGGCCGACACATATTCGTAATAGGCTTCATCAACCGCCACTATGACGTTTCCGGGGACGGTGGCCAGGAATGTCCGGAACTCCTCGATATTGTTGTAGGTGCCGGTGGGATTGTTGGGATTGCAGACGATGACCAGTTTGGTCTTTTCGTCAACCGCTTCGGCCATGGCCACAAGATCGTGTTTGTCGCCCGGAGCCAGGGCCACGGGCCGCCCGCACTCGAAATGGACGGCAGTGGTCAGGGCATAGACAATGAAGCTGTGATGGCTGAATACCACGTTCTCCCCCGGGGAAACCAGGGCCCGGATGAGGATGTCGATGACCTCGTTGCTGCCGTTCCCGAAGATCAGGGAAGCTGGATCCACGTCAAGGTGCCCTGCCAGTTTCAGGGTCAATTCATGGCAGGCGGCGTCAGGATACCGGTTGATGTCCTTGGCTGCTGCATGAATGGCTTCGAGAACCGCGGGTAACGGGCCTTCGGGATTCTCATTGCTGGCCAGCTTGATGACATTGTCCAGGCCGAGTTCACGTTGGACTTCCTCAATGGGACGTCCGGGGGTGTAGGGTCGGGTGGCGAGAATACCGGGACGGAAAAGACTTTTGAAATCCATCGTCACTCCCCTTTGTTATTTTCGGCGGGCACGTTTCGTGCCCTGTTTCGGGACTTGTTTCGAGCCGGCCACCAGTTCGCGGAGGCTTTCCACCTCATTGTGGGTGAGCCTGCGGAAACCCCCGGGACGCAGATTGACCAGTTGGATCGGACCAACTGCCGTCCGATGCAGCCGAAGAACCCGCAGGTCGACCGCCCGGAACATGCGGCGGATCTGCCGGCGGCGTCCTTCATGAATTTCCATGATCCACTGACTGGTCGTGCCAGCGGGATTCAGCTTCAGGCGGCACGGCAAACAGGACCGGCCGTCGATTTCGATTTTCCCTTGTGTCAGACTTCTGACCTTCTCCGGGGCCGGGTACCCGTTGAGTTCCAACTCGTATGTTTTCCATAGACCCGACCGAGGCCGGCAGAGGGCCTGGTTGAGGTCCCCGTCGTCTGTCCAAAGGAGCAACCCGGTAGTCTCGGAGTCAAGGCGTCCGACAGGCATAAATCGATCCGGGATATCCGATGTGCGGCGGTAGGGTAACAGGCTGGGTTGTCCACCCTGGGCAACCAATGTGGAGACCACGCCGTGGGGTTTGTGGAAGGCGTAGACGCGGTAACCATCCGGCAGGGAAACCGGCCTGCCGTCGACGGTGACTTCTTCGGTGTCGGGATGGACGCGGCGCCCCATGTCCTCCACTATCTTGCCGTCGATGGCCACGCGGCCTTCCCGCACGATATCTTCCACGGAACGGCGTGAGCCGAGTCCCGCCCTGGCCAGAAAGCGGTTAAGGCGCATCTCGGATTCAGGCGTCACTGTTTTCCTTCCGGGTGGATTCATCGGACTCGTCGATGGAATCTTCTACGGATTCTTCTACGGATTCTTCTTCGGATTCCTCAGCGGATACCGGTTCAACCTCCTCTGGAGCGGCGAAATATTCCTCCAACTCCCCATCGGTAAGTTCCCGGCCCACCTGGCTCGCGAATTCCTTCAATTCATTCCGGTCGTCCATGATGCCCTCGATGTCGGGCAGGTCGGGCAACTGCCCCAGGCCCTTGAGCCCGAGGTGATTCAGGAACTCCCGGGTGGAACCGTACAGGAGGGGGTTGCCCACGGCCTGGGAACGTCCGACCACCGCGATGAGGTTTCTTTCACTCAGGGTACTGATGGCGCCGCTGCTGTTGACTCCGCGGATGTCGTCAATCTCCAATCGCGTAATGGGCTGCCGGTAGGCGATGATCGCCAGGACTTCAAGTCCGGCTTTCGACAGGCGCGTGAACCGCCGGGACTTCAGCATCTTCTCGACGATGGGCGAAAACTCGGGCTTGGTGGCGATCTGCCAACCTCCTCCGAATTCGACCACCGTGAAAGCGTGGCCCGATTGTTCGTATTCTTCCTGAAGCTCTTCAATAGCCGCCTTGAATTCCGGGGTTTCCGCTTCGGGAAAAATCTTTTTCAGCCGCACCACAGTCAGGGGGCTGTCGGTTGCGAAAAGCAGGGCTTCGAGTTCCCTTTTCAAGATTCGTTCTCCCATTCGTTGGGTGTGCCGTCAGGCATCTCTTCGGTGGCGTGATCCTCGTCCAGGGTGATGAGATCAACCTGCTCGCCGACTACCTCGTCGACCCCGGGATGCTGGATCCAGATGGGGGCCCCGGGCTCGGTCTGCATGAACATGAGTCTGCCCCGCTTGACCATTTCGAGGATGGCGATGAAGGTGACGATGACTTCCATCTTGATGGAGTCTCCGGAAAATAGATCTTCGAAGCTCACTGTGCCGCCGGAACCGACTTTTTCCTCGATGAGCGACATCTTTTCCTCGACGGTGAACGCTTCACGAACGACGTCGTGAACGTGGCGGGACTGCATCCGGTCGAAGATGCCCGCCAGGGCCGAAAGCAGGTCGAACATTTCGATGCGCAGCTTGGGCTGGAGGTCCAGGTCACCAGTGAAAGGGAAGCGGGTCTGGCGAAGATGGTAGGAGCGCCGTTCTGTTTCCTGTTTCTGCAGGGCTTCGGCAGCTTCCTTGAACCGCCGGTATTCGAGCAGTTTCCTCACCAGTTCGGCCCGCGGATCCTCTTCGTCCCCCTCTTCCTCTTCGCCGTGGGAAGGCATGAGCATCTTCATCTTGATGACCATGAGGGTGGCCGCCATGGCGATGAATTCCCCCGCTTCGTCCAGGCTGATCGTCTTTATCACTTCAATGTGCTGGATGAACTGGTCCGTGATCCGGGAGATGGGGATGTCGTAGATATCCACCTGCTCCCGATCGATCAGATGCAGCAGCAGGTCCATGGGGCCCTGGAATCCCGTCAACTCCACCTGGTAGGCTTCGCTGCTGCGGAAGTAATCCAGTTCGGGCGGCAGGGAATCCAGGTTCCACGTTTCCGGTCCACCGTTTTCAGCGGAGGGCTCCCCTCCGCTTTCCACCGGTGCCGGGGATTCTTCCCCGTCCACTGTTGTTTCTTCGTTGGTGTGATCCACCATGCTCAAAAATCCTCGTTCCGTTCCGGTCAACCGATGCCCATGGCATCATGGACGGCAGCCATTGTGCGTGCCGCGACCGCGCTGGCGCGTTCGCAGCCAGACCGGATGATTTCATCCAGCCCGGTAGGATTGTTTTCGTATTCCGCCCGCCGTTCACGCAGGGGAGCGAAATGCTCGATGACCCCGTCCGCCAGTTTCATTTTGCAGTCAACACATCCCCTTGCGGCGGTCCGGCATTCCTGGGCCGTTTCCTCCGCCGCTTCGGGCATGAATTTTTTGTACCAGGTATAAACGGCGCAAATTTCCGGATTGCCGGGATCGGTTTTCCGCAACCGCGCGGGATCGGTGAACGCCGGTTTGATTTTCTTGCGGATCTCCTCGGGCGACGCGGAAATCTCGATGGTATTGCCGAGCGATTTACTCATCCGTTTGCCGTCCGTGCCGGGGAAACGGGCAAACTTGGTGACAAGCGGTTCGGGTTCGGGAAAGACATCCCCGAAAATCCGGTTGAAACGGCGTGCCATTTCCCGGGTGAGTTCAAGGTGGGGCAACTGGTCTTCGCCGACGGGTACCGCATGAGCCTGGTACATCAGGATGTCCGCCGCCTGCAGCACCGGATAACCAAGGTGTCCGTAGCTGATCTCGTTCCCAAGGTTGAGGTCGCGGATCTGTTCCTTGAAAGTGGGGTTCCGTTCCAGACGCCCCATGCTGATCAACATGGACAGCAGAAGATAGAGTTCAGCGTGTTCCTTTATCTCGGACTGGATGAAAAGGACGGACTTTTCGGGATCGAGCCCGGCTCCCAGCCAGTCCAGGTACATTTGCCGGCTGTTTTCCCTGATTTCCGGCGCCTTGTCCAGGGCCGTGGTCAGGACGTGCCAGTCGGCCACCATGAAGTGGCAGGAATAATCATCCTGCAGATGGTTCCAGTTTTCGAGAGCGCCGGTATAGTTGCCCCAATGCAGCCGGCCGGTGGGCCGCATGCCGCTGAGGATGATCTTCCCGGTGCCGGGATTGCCGCTTGTTCCCTGATTCAATGGAGATGCCTTTCAAAAGCTACATTGGCTTAATGAGCCAGGACTGCCGATGGCGAGGAAATGATCGGGAAACAGTACCATCGGGGAGTGCCCATGTCAAAGATCGCTCCCAACCCGCCCGAACCGCAAACCTGCCTATTTCCCCCGTGCCCTGGGATGGGCCCCCAACCAGGCCTCGGTAAGCCAGGCACGGTCGATATGGGTGTATATTTCAGTCGTTCCGATGTCGGCGTGGCCCAGCAGTTCCTGCACTACCCGCAGGTCCGCGCCACCCTCCAACAGGTGTGTGGCGTAGGTATGGCGCAGGGTGTGGGGTGACAGGCTTTCCGGAAGACCCGCGGCGGCGCCTGATTTTTTGATGAGACTCCACACCGAAACCCGGGAAAGCCTGCTTCCGCGACGGTTCAGGAACAGGGCGGCATCAGCTCCCTTGCCGAGGAGATCCGGACGGCCCGCCCTCAGATACAGACCAACCGCATCGAGGGCTGGTTCCCCCACGGGTACAAGTCGTTGTTTCCGCCCCTTGCCGCGCAGCAGAAGTGTGGCTTCTGATCGATCCAGGTCGGTCACGTCCAGTCCGCAAAGTTCGCTGACCCTGCATCCGCAGCCGTACAGAACCTCCAGGATGGCCCGGTCCCGCAGATCCCCCGGTCTGGCTCCGTCGACGGTCTCGAGCAGGCGCTCCACCTGGTTGAGGGTCAGTACGGCGGGAAGTTTCCGTCCCCTGCGCGGGGCGATGAGGGTTGTCGTGGGATCGACAGTGGTCAGATCTTCAGCCACCAGGAACCGAAAAAAGGAACGCAGGGTGGACAACAGCCGCGCCCGCGACGATGGCCCCAGCTCTCCCGCGGACTCCATGAGAAATGAGCGAAGGTGATGGTCGCGGATGGATGTCGGAGCAGTGATGCCTTCGGTTTCGGACCATCGGCGAAGCCGCGCCAGATCAAAACGGATGGCCTCGAGGCTGGCGGTGGCCAATCCCTTTTCCGCCCCGCAATGAGCCATGAAATTGTCCTGGGCCAGATCCCAGCCGGCGCCGCTCATGTTTTCGGCTCCGGCCGGTTGGCAAAGAATTCACGGATGGCGACCACGTCGTGTTTGTTTATCCCACGGACGTCCGACAGCTCGGCAGCCGCGGCCGCGCGAATCATGGCCACGGATCCAAAATGATGCAGCAGGGACAATTTCTTGATTTGCCCTATGCCGGGGATGAGATCCAGTTCGCTGGCGGTGGTTTTCCGATCCCTCAGCAGTCGGTGGTAGGTAATGGCGAAACGATGGGCTTCATCCCGGACCCGCTGCAGAAGTTTGAGGGCTTCGCTTCCGCGGGACAGGCTCAGGGTCCCACCTTCCCGATGGATGGTCTCTTCCCGCTTTGCCAAACCTATGAGTTGGGTTTCATGGAATCCGTATCCCGACAGGACTTCACGGGCC
>Ga0164313_10000936_pt1 | contig 24934 bp, 16 predicted proteins | sample GuaBasSedimGuay4_FD_113735 | JGI IMG/M metagenome (GOLD analysis project Ga0164313, IMG submission 113735) | Subseafloor sediment microbial communities from Guaymas Basin, Gulf of California, Mexico - Guay4, Core 4569-4, 0-3 cm | ecosystem: Environmental > Aquatic > Marine > Hydrothermal vents... | reverse complement strand
GTTAGCATGAAAGTGGAAGTCTATTATACTAATGATAGTCATGAAATCCACGATAATGCGACTGTTGATTTGAAACACCGGATTGTAATGGTATCAATTGATGGAAGATACCTTATCATTCCATTTGAAAACGTGCGGGCAATAAAAGAAATTGAAGAATAACGAGGTAATCAAAGTGGAAACAGTGAACAAACTGATGATTTCTATTATCCCCGCTGCGGTTGCGGTATCGATATATGACATTAAAATAGCTATAATTTTAATTTGCTGGTTAATATATCAGATATTTGAAAAAGATTTCTGTAATTGGTGATCAAATGAAATGCTATCATGTAACCACCATTAAAAAACTTGATCGATACCGACAATTAGGGTGGATTAAACCGCCTATACGAGCGTGGATCACGATAAATGCAGCGGAACGATTCAGTTTGCAAACTGGTAGACGAATAATTTTAAGACTTGACATAGAAAAATACGAAAGACTGCAACGAGCCACAAGAGAGATGCTGGACGAATTCAGGGTTTATTCCGATAATATACAATACGAGTTTATCAACCCTACAACCAGCAGTGATCCTGAAGAAAGGTATAATACCCATGAAAACCTGAAAGCCCGGGGTCTGGTTGCTGTTCCACTGAGGGAAGACGATGCTGAAGGGGTCAAATTTCAGCAGATATTCCCCGGTATCATCCTTTCATATAAATCTATGGAGCAGCCGCTGCAGCTGCTGCGTTCTGAACTGGGTGCTTCGGAGGATGAGATGGTGAACCGTGCCATTGAAGACATAGAGTTTAACCTGGCCTATGCCATCAATCTGGTTACTAACGAAACCAAACCCAAGATCGCCTTTATCGAAGGCCATGGTGAATATGAGCTGAGGCGTGTGGCCGATGTGACACGCTCATTGCAGGAAAAATACCTGGTTGAAAGGGTCAGGCTGAATGAAAGGGTAAATGCCCTTACCGAACGCGAACAGTCCGACTCGTCAGGCCTGGTGGTCAGAAATAAATTTCAGGCTATTGTGATCGCTGCCCCGGATTCGCTGTTCAGCGAAAAAGATAAGTTCATCATCGACCAGTATGTGATGCACGGGGGCAAGATCCTCTGGCTGGTGGATCCGATATTCGCCAGTATGGACAGCCTGCAGTATGGGGGTGCCACCATGGGTGTTACCAACGATATCAACCTTGATGATATGCTCTTCAACTATGGTGTCAGGCTGAATACCGACCTCATCATGGATATGATTGCCCTGCCCATTCCGATCACCACCGGAGAAGTGGCCGGGCAACCACAAATAGATTTCTTCCCGTGGTTCTATTTCCCACTTGTCACGCCCCAGATCAACCATCCGGTGGTTAGCAATCTGAGTGCCGTGATGACAAACTTTGTGAGCAGCATCGATACCATCCGGATACCCGGAATTAAAAAGACATACCTGCTGAATTCATCTCCTTATTCAAGGAGCATGAATGCACCGGTCTACATCAACCTGGATATTATCGGCTACGAGCCTGATGAGTCCTTGTATACAGAGGAATTCCTGCCGGTGGCAGTCTTGCTGGAAGGAAATTTTACTTCACTTTACAAAAACAGGATATCACCAAGCCTGATGTACAGCAAAGAGATGGGTTTTGTCGAAAAAAGCACACATACTTCCATGATCGTGGTGGCCGACGGGGATGTGATCCGCAACCAGCTGCATTATTCGCAGGCTTACCCCCTGGCACTGGGTTACGATCAATGGACAGAACAAACCTTTGGCAACAAGAAATTCATATTAAATGCCATCGACTACCTGACGGAGGGGTCTGAGCTCATCACCATTCGCTCCCGCGAACTACAGCTCCGGATGCTTGACAATACATACCTGAAGAACAATCACCTGAAGTGGAAGCTCATCAACGTGGCTATTCCACCGCTGCTGGTGATCATATTCGGCATCATTTATGTTCTTCTCCGAAGGAAAAGATTTACTGCAAAACGGACTCAAAAGAAATGAAAAAAAATAAATTCCTGCTTATCCTGACAATCCTGGTGGTGATCATCGGTATTCTTTTCGTCGTGAACAAAAGGTATACCACCCTTGATGATGCTGAAAGCGGCTTTGCCCTTGCAGATACCGCTTCTATTACCAAGATCTTCATGGTAGATAAGAATAACAGGAGCGTGATGCTGGTCAAGGAAAAGCCGGGAAAATGGACCTTGAACGACAATCTGTCTTCACAAAATTATAATGTGAACATGCTGCTGCGGACCATAAAAGACCTCACCGTGCGATACCCCGTATCCCATGCGCAACGTGATAACGTGATCCGTCGCCTGGCTACCCTCTCACGAAAGGTGGAGATCTACCAGTCGGCATACCGCATCAACCTCTTTAATACAATCAAGCTCTTCTCTTATGAGAAGCTGGCACGAACCTATTATGTGGGCGATGCCACACAGGATAATATGGGTACCTACGTTCAGATGGAAGGGGCGCAACAGCCTTATGTGGTATTCCTGCCAAGCTTAAGAGGTTTTGTATATCCACGTTATTCTACCGACGAGGATGACTGGCGCGACCAGACCATCTTCCGTACACCCCTGCAGGACTTCAAATCGGTGAAAATCGAATTCATGGAGATGCCTGAAGAATCCTTTACGGTTGAGGCCGATCCGGACGGGAACCTTGAACTAAAACTATTGAACAATGATCAGGCTCTGCCATACGATACCCTGAGGATGCTTCAGTTTGTGACCTCCTTTAAGGATGTCAGGTATGAGTCGGTACTGAACAATAAACTGGAGGCATCCTATATCGATTCTATTGCTTCCGGACCTGTGTCGCATATCATTACCCTGCGCGAAAGAGATGGCGATGTGTTTGATGTGACAACTTTCCGCAAAGGTGGATTTGCCGAACTTTACAACATGGACGGGGCAGCCCTGGAACCTTTCGACCTCGACCGCCTGTATGCATTCTTAAATGGTGGAGAGGACTTTGTGCTGATACAATACTTTGTATTCGACAAGGTGCTCCGCCCTGCTTCATATCTGAGGAATATCAAATAGTGACCAGCCTGATGGGCTACAAAATATAGCTTTGAGACTCCTGATCCTTACACAGTATTACCCGCCGGAAACCGGTGCCGCACAAAACCGCTTGCATGAGCTGGCTGTCAGGCTCAAAAAGTTGGGAGTGGAGGTGAAGGTTGTCACAGCCATGCCCAACTACCCCCATATGAAAATATATGAAGGGTACAGGAGAAAGTGCCGCATGAGGGAAGAGATCGACGGCATCAGGGTTTTCCGCTCATGGATCTATGTTAGAAACAGCCGTTCGATCATTCAGCGACTGCTGAACTATTTTTCATTTGTATTTACATCTTTCTTTGCCGGATGGTTTCGTAGCGGAAAAAGCGACCTCATCCTCTGCGAATCTCCACCCTTATTCCTTGGGATGTCGGCCTTTCTGCTTTCGAAGATCAAAAGAGCAGGGCTGGTATTCAATGTGTCAGATCTCTGGCCCGAGAGTGCCGAAAAACTGGGGCTGATCAAATCAAAGACCCTGCTGGGCGTGAGCACACGCCTGGAAGAATGCCTCTACAGGAAGTCTGTACTTGTGTGTGGACAAACAAAAGGCATCGTAAAAAATATATCCGGCAGGTTTCCTGACAAACAGGTCTACTGGTTACCTAATGGGGCAAACCTCTCTCATTATAAGCCCGATCAGGCAACTACGTCCTGGCGGGAAGAGTATGGCTACGGCAAGGATGATTTCCTGCTTTTTTACGGCGGGATACTGGGCCATGCCCAGGGCCTGGAGGTGATCCTGAAAGCTGCGACACGACTCAAAGACAGGCCTCATATTAAGTTTATCATCATGGGGAATGGCCCACTGGATATAAGCCTGAAAGATCAGAAGCAGGAACTTAAGCTTGAGAACGTAGATTTCTTTGAAAGCGTCAGCAAGGCAGAGATGCCGGCAGTGCTGGCTGCCATGGATGCTTCGGTCATTCCATTGAAGAAACTTGACCTCTTCAAAGGAGCTATCCCTTCAAAGATCTTCGAGAGCCTGGCCATGAAAATACCGATACTGCTGGGCGTAGAAGGGGAAGCAAAACAACTCTTCATAGAGGAGGGGCAGGCAGGCCTGGCCTACGAACCGGAAAATGATGCAGCGCTTGCTGAAAAGGTCGTACTTTTATCAAGTGATCCAGGGCTTTGCAAGACACTGGGAAACCAGGCTCGTGAATATGCCGAAAAATATTTCGACCGGGATAAGATCGCCGATGAATTTTATCATGAACTGCTAAAGATCAAAAAGTAATATTGCTGATCAACGATAAACATATCGTCCGCGTATATGAGGCAGAGCTGATTCTGCTCGCCTTTGCCATTCCCATCTACCGGAAAGTGGTCCCGTATATTATTGCGGTCATCGTACTCACCTGGTTACTGGAAGCTGATTTCAGCACGAAAGCCATGCGGATCGCCAACTGTCGCCATAGAAGAAATACCCTCTTCTTTTCAGTGATATACCTCTTGTATGGACTCGGGCTTTTGTACACCAATAATATCGGCAATGGCTTTTTCGATATGGAGGTGAAGATGTCACTTTTCATATTCCCCGTATTAATGGCTACCATCCGGGAAGAAGTTCTTTCGAAAACGATTGCCAGGAAAGTGTTGTGGTCATTCGTGTTTGGTGTACTGGCATCCATCTTGATATCGTACGGCCAGGCCATCTACCAGTACTATCAAAAGGAAACGCTGGCGGTATTCTACTATAGCAGCCTTTCTCCCCTGATTCACCCTTCTTACCTGGCGATGTATGTATGTTTTGCCATAGCCATCGTATTGTATTTCATGTCGAGAGGATTCGTTGTCGGAAGGATCAGGCAAACCTTGTCTGTCCTGCTGATTATCTTTTTTCAGCTCTTTGTGATTATGTTGAGCTCCAAAGCCGGGATACTCGGGTTGGCCATAACAATAGCGTTGTTTTCTGGATACCTTTTCTTTGGTGAACGACGATTAGGAAAGGGCCTGCTTGTAAGTGGAATGCTCATAGGATCTTTCGTATTCCTTTTTATGGTATTCCCGGTCTCGGCGGAGCGCTTTGATGAAACCCGCGTGGCCCTTGAACAGGCGGATATTAATTCGGAGGAGATGGCAAACAGTTCCGGTGAACGCATCATGATATGGTGGTATTCTTTTGAGATTACCAACGATAATTTTCTGGCAGGAGTTGGCACCGGCGATGTAAAAGATAACCTGATGGATAAGTATCGCGAGAAGCAAATGCTCAGCGCGCTTGGCCTGGAATTGAATGCCCATAACCAGTACCTGCAAACTTCCCTGGCCCTGGGTATCCTGGGCTTGATCGTCCTGATGCTGAACCTTGTTTTGCCTGCTATTTATGGGATAGAACAACGGCATTACCTTTATGTGATCTTCCTCATCCTGATCGCCTTTAATTTCCTGGTGGAGTCAATGTTGGAAACACAGGCAGGAGTAGTCTTTTATGCCTTCTTTAATGCCTACCTTTTTTCCCTAAAAAAAGATCCCGCCTCTCTCGAAGCAGGATCTCATAAATAGTTAATTCTGTATTCTGTATTTGAAATATGAAATTTATTTCAAAGTTCAGATTTCAAAGTTCAGAGTTCTATACATACCCTTGCGCGATCATTGAATCTGCAATTTTTACAAATCCACCGATGTTAGCTCCGGTTACATAGTCTACGTAGTCGCCTTCTTTCGGGCCATATTTCAGACATGTAGCATGGATATCTTTCATGATCTGCTGTAGTTTTGCATCTACCTCTTCGCGTGTCCATGAGAGACGCAATGAATTCTGACTCATTTCAAGCCCTGATACGGAAACACCACCGGCATTTGCTGCTTTACCCGGGCCATACATGATCCTGGCATTCTGGTAAACTTCAACAGCTTCAGGTGTTGAAGGCATGTTGGCTCCTTCTGAAACGAGGAAACAACCATTCGCAATGAGGGTTTTTGCATCTTCTTCATCAATTTCGTTTTGCGTAGCACTTGGAAGAGCGACATCGCATTTGATGCCCCATGGGCGCTTGCCTTCGTAATATTCGCATCCGTATTTCTCAGCGTATTCTTTGATACGACCCCTCTTCACGTTCTTCAGGTTCATTACGAAAGCGAGTTTGTCAGCATCAATGCCGTCAGGATCATAAATAAAACCTGCTGAGTCAGACATGGTAACTACTTTAGCTCCGAGTTCAGTAGCTTTTTCAGTTGCATACTGAGCAACGTTACCTGAACCTGATACTGTACAGATCTTGCCTTTCATGCTGTCGCCACGGACCTTAAGCATTTCTTCTGCGAAATATACCTGTCCGTAACCTGTAGCTTCCGGACGGATGAGGCTGCCACCCCATTCACGGCCTTTACCGGTGAGAACACCTGTAAATTCATTTTTGAGTCTTTTATACTGACCGAAAAGAAAACCAATTTCCCTTCCGCCAACGCCGATGTCACCGGCAGGAATATCAGTGTTTGGTCCGATATGACGAAATAGTTCAGTCATGAAGCTCTGGGTAAATGCCATCACTTCGTTGTCTGATTTCCCTTTTGGGTCGAAATCAGATCCACCTTTACCTCCACCCATAGGAAGTGTCGTAAGGCTGTTTTTGAATACCTGTTCGTAAGCAAGGAATTTCAGTACACCAAGGTTTACTGTGGGATGGAAGCGGAGGCCGCCTTTATACGGGCCAATTGCGCTGTTCATCTCGATCCTGTATCCTTTGTTGATCTGGATCTCACCTTTGTCATCTTTCCAGGGAACCCTGAATAATATTACCCTTTCAGGTTCAGCAATTCTTTCAAGGATCTTGGCAGTTTTGTACTTTGGATTTTCCTCTACATAAGGAATGATGGTAGCGACTACTTCCTCTACAGCCTGGTGAAATTCAACTTCACCCGGATTCTTGGCTACGATCTTAGCCATGAATTCCTTTACTAATGAATCATATGCGTTTCCCATAATTTAAAAATATATTTGATGGTTGAATAATTAATATTGTGAAAATGTTCACAATAATAGTCAAAAAATATTTAGAATTGTAGTAGAAGGGGTATTATATTGATTCTAAATAACATTGGAGCTTTTTTGGGCATGCGGAATGAAGATTTTGTACCTTTACAGGGCTCAATAATCATCCTTATTATTTGATAATGGCAGACAATAAAGGCAAAGGCAAAGACATCAATAAATTACAGGCAGAAGCCAGGGAAAGGCTGAAGGAACTTGCGGCTATAAATCAAACAACACAGATACTGAATGAGGGAAAAAGTATCGAGGAAACTCTCAGCCGCCTGGTTGATATACTTCCTCCGGCATGGCAGTACCCGGAGTATACCGCTTCCCGCATAACTTTTGGCGAGCTCGAATTTACCAGCAGGAACTTCATGCCCACCAGCTGGGTGCAACGACAGGCTTATGAAACCATAGATGGGATCAGTGGAAAGGTAGAAGTTTTTTACCTTCGTGAGTTTTCGGAATTGGATGAAGGCCCCTTCATGAAGGAAGAGCGGCACCTGATCAACAACCTGGCAGGACAGCTTACCGGCTACCTGAATAGTGTCAAAGGAAAAACCCTACTGAAAAAGTCGAAAACACAAATACTTCAGGACGACAAATCAGGCGATGACCAGGCCGATGGTGTACATAGTCGCCAGCTGCTGCAGCGCTTCCTGAATAAGAGCAATTCCGACCGTGACCTCTATCACGACCTGATGCCTTTTAAAGTTCGGGAGATTCTGCTGGTGGCTACCCTCTACGATGCATACAGCATTGAAAAAGAGGGTCGGTTTTCGGAGCATGTCCTTGGTGAATACCACCAGCTAAGCCTTACTTCCCTGCCAAGGATCACAGGGGTGTCAAATGAGCAGGAGGCCATGGAGCAGCTCCGGTCAAAACATTTCGACCTGGTCATACTGATGATGGGTGCGGATAAGAAGTCTCCGATAGGGCTCAGCTGCCAGATCAAAAATGAGTTTACATATATTCCGACCTTCCTTTTGCTGAACAACAATAGCGATATCGAGTATGTCATGACCAAACGGTCAACAACCAGGCATATCGATAAAGTGTTTGTATGGAACGGAAAATCACAGGTTTTCTTTGCCATGATCAAGCATGTTGAAGACCGTATCAATGTCGAGAATGATACCAGCATTGGCATGGTTCGGGTGATACTGCTTGTGGAAGATTCACCACAGTATTATTCGCGTTACCTTCCGATCCTGTATAATATTGTTCTGGAGCAAACGAAACGCATTATCGATGATGTGAGCACGGACGAATTGTACAGGGTGCTGAAACTCAGAGCCCGGCCTAAAATATTACTGGCCTCCGACTATGAAGAAGCCAAAGAGATCATCGATCGCTACAGAGATTTTATGCTCTGTATGATCACCGATGTGACCTTTCTGAAAGATGGCAAGGAAGATGATGAAGCCGGTTTTAAACTTGTACAATATGCCAGGGAGAATACCCGCTACCTGCCCACCATCATTCAGTCGTCGGATGAGAACAATGCCCACCGGGCATATGAGCTGCAATCTACCTTTATCAACAAGAATTCGGAAAGTCTGTCACAGGATTTTAAAAGTTTTATCACCCATTTCCTGGGATTTGGAAACTTTATCTACCGCGATAACAAAGGAAAGATCATCGGCACGGCCCGATCGCTGAAAGAATTTGAAAAACAGCTTTTGAAAATTCCTGATGAATCATTGCTTCATCATGCCCGCAAAGATCATTTCTCGCACTGGCTTATGGCCAGGGGAGAGATACAGGCAGCCAAAATACTCAGCCCGCATAAGGTCAGCGACTTCGACACCCCGAAAAAGATCAGGGATTATATGCTCGACATTATTTCGAAATTCAGAAATGAGCAGGACAAAGGCAAAATCATCCCCTTCGATAAAAATGCGATTTCCGATGAAGCCAATATTGTGGCATTGTCGGAGGGCTCCCTGGGTGGAAAAGGACGTGGTATTGCTTTTATCAACACGCTTATCTATAACTACGATTTTAGCCAGCATATCCCGCATATTCATGTAAAAGCACCCAAAACATTGATGATCGGGATAGAAGAGTTTGAATACTTTATAGACAGGAATGGCCTGAAAGAACTGGTCCTGACCGAAAAAGATTATACGAAGATCAAGATGGCCTTCCTGAAAGCATCGCTTACCGATACCCTGGTAAAACGCCTAAAAATGGTGCTGGAAGACTTCCGCCAGCCATTGGCAGTCAGATCATCAGGACTGTTTGAAGATTCCTTGATACAGCCATTTGCAGGGATTTTCGAAACCTATATTCTTCCGAATAATCACCCTGTTGCCAAAACAAGGCTGCAACAGCTTATGGATGCGATCAAACTGGTTTATGCCAGCGTTTATTCCGAAACTGCCCGGGCTTATGTAGAAGCTATCAATTATAAGATAGATGAAGAGAAGATGGCAGTGGTTCTTCAGGAAGTGGTTGGTAATAAATACGGTAACTATTTTTATCCTCATATCAGTGGTGTGGCACAGTCTTACAATTATTATCCCGTCTCACATATGAAACCGGAAGAAGGTTATGTGGTAGCCGCTGTTGGTTTGGGAAAATATGTTGTAGAAGGAGAAAAAGCATTCCGCTTTTCTCCGAAATACCCGGAGATAGAGATCAACAGTCCCAAAGACCAGTATAAGAACTCCCAGGTGAAATTTTTTGCTGTCGACCTGCAAAAGACAGAGCCTGATCTGCTGGAAGGTGATATTGCCGGCCTTGCCAGGTTAGAGATTGAAGAAGCTGAAAGGCACGACACATTGAAACATTGTGCATCAGTATATAATCCTGATAACGACCAGATCATCCCCGGCCTGACGCATTACGGTCCCCGCATCGTGAATTTTGCCAACATCCTGAAGTACGATTATATTCCCCTGTCAAAAACCATTGAGGTAGTGCTGGATGTTGTGAGGGAGGCCATGGGTTCACCTGTGGAGATCGAATTTGCCGTTGACCTGAATAAGGATAAGGATGGAATGGCATCTTTTTACCTGCTGCAGATCAAACCATTACTTGGTAGCGCCTCCGACTATAATGTAAACATGGATAAGATCAAAAAGGACAGCATCCTGATGTTCTCAGAGAAGGGAATGGGCAATGGCATTATTAAGGATATTTATGATGTGATCTATATCGATCCAGCCAGTTTCAACAAAGCTGAGACTGTGGAGATCGCTAAAGAAGTCGATCAGTTTAACTCCTCTATGATTGCGGAGAAAAAGAAATATATACTGATCGGTCCGGGCCGTTGGGGAACACGTGACCGCTGGATTGGTATTCCGGTTACCTGGCCACAGATTTCCAATGCTGCAGCCATCATAGAAACCAGCCTGGAAGACTTTCCATTGGATGCTTCCTCGGGGTCACACTTTTTCCATAATGTCACCTCCATGAATGTGGGCTATTTCTCCGTTCAACCGGAGGTCTCAAAAAGCTATATCAAATATGATAAGCTCGAAGAGCAGCAAGTAGTGAAAAAGACGAAATATATAAAGCATGTTCGCTTCGAAAAACCGCTGAAAGTCAGGATGGACGGTAAAAAGCGGATCTCTGTGATCACCCTTGCCGAATAGGCTGCCTTATTTATATTTACTATAAATTGAATATATTGGCAGGAGATAATTCTTTGGATTTCAAAACCTAAGATTCAGGGCTTTTATGAGTAGGGTGCTAAAGTGCTGAGAACCTGCTGATTTTAGTAGGTAGCTAGCTGTAATTTTCATATAATTGTGGTATAATTCAAATAATATTTACTGATTTAAAGGAGAAAAGATAATGTACGAACTCATCTCGCTCAAATTGAAGTGTCCCGTCTGTGGGAAGTCCCTGATGGATGATGAGCATCTTGTTGACAATGAATCAAGCATTCTGTTGAATATCGAGATCGCAGGAAAGACAGGCAGCATCCGCCTGAGTTCCATATACGGCAGTTATAATTACCTGACCGAAATTGAAATGCCAAAGGATGAGATAGCTAAATTTTCGTGTCCGCATTGTGAAACACATATTACATCTGATGCAGAATGCCTTTCATGTGGAGCCGATATGGTCCCTTTCTACCTCGACATGGGTGGAAAAGTAACCATCTGCTCCAGGAGTGGTTGTAAGAATCATATTGTGGCTTTCGAGGATCTCGCTATAGCTCTGAAAAAAATGTATCAGGAGTATGGCCTGGCCGGGAAGGATGATTTTAAACCCGATCATAAGATCACCCAGGTTGAAAAGCCTGTAGATGAAAATAAGGAGATCATAGAATCCGGGGCTTTTCTCAACTCGTATTGTCCGCATTGCAACAAAAGCCTGCTGGAAGAAAATATGTTGAAGCTGAAGATCCACAACGGTGGGGAAGGCTTCCTCTTGCTAAGTCCATACCTGAATGTCTTCACATCAAAATCGACCATTTTCCTCGAAGAAGATAAGGTACTAAAAGATGTCCGATGCTGGCATTGTGATAAGAGCCTCATCCCTGAAGAGAAGTCATGTAAGAAGTGCGGATCCGATGTAGTTAAGATCGAAGTTGGGGCACGTACCAAATTAATCGACTTTTACATCTGCACAAAGAAAGGTTGCCGCTGGCACGGGCTGAGCGGCGATGATTATTTCGACATCCGGCTGCAGGACAGCCTGGAGTGGTAAAAAAGTAAAAAACAAAATCTTATAATTATGTTCCAGATAGTCAGAAAACAGGAAATGGCCAGGGGCACGATCATCCGCTTCGATATCAATGCGCCTAAGATCGCCAAAAAAATCAAGGCTGGCCAGTTTGTGATACTGCGTGTGAATGAGACCGGTGAGCGCATCCCGCTTACCGTTGCCGATAAGGACGAATTCGCTGGCATCATTACCGTCATCTTCCAGGTGGTGGGAAAAACAACTGCACTAATGCGCTCGCTTAATGAAGGGGACCTCATCAAAGATGTAGTGGGCCCCCTGGGCAAACCTGCGCATACTGACAAGGTAGGAACAGTGATTATGGTAGGAGGAGGTACAGGTGTTGCCATCCTGCACCATGTAGCCAAAGCTTATAAGGAAGCAGGCAATTATGTGATCAGCATTATTGGCGCCCGCGATAAAGAAATGCTGATCCTGGAAAATGAGATGGATCAGATCAGCGATGAGCTGGTAGTAACAACCGATGACGGAAGCTATGGACAACGTGGTTTTGTAACAGACCCGCTCAAGAAATACCTCGATGAACGTAAAGACATCAAACAGGTATACGCCATCGGGCCCATCATCATGATGCAAAATATAGTGAAGCTGACCAAAAAATATGATATGCCTACCATGGTCAGCCTCAACCCCATCATGATAGATGGCACAGGTATGTGCGGAGGTTGCCGTGTAAAGGTGGATAATGCTACCGCCTTCTGCTGCGTTGACGGACCGGATTTCGACGGCTTCAAAGTAGACTTTGATGAGCTGATCAATAGAAATTCGCTCTACTTGAAGGAAGAAAAAGATTCACTCCTCTTTTCAATTAAGTAAAACCAGAATTAGCTTGCTATGTTAGACCAGAATGTTAAATATTTAAAGTTTAAAACCTATCTGAACTCATACTGCCCTCATTGTCATGAGAGCTTTAACACCGAGAAGCAGGGTGTGAAGCAGATAGAGTTCAAGGCGATATACAAGAAGGAAGAGGTCGACCTTATCCTTAGTCCCTATCTCGATGTATTTGAGGTTGAAGCCTCAGTAGCCATTGATGAGGGCGACAAGGTGGATGATATTTTGTGCCCGAACTGTAAGAAAAGCCTGATTCATACTGAGGTTCCCTGCGGGGAATGTGGTTCGCCGGTGGCAGAGGTCATCGTTTCGGCAGCCTCCAGGCTCATCCCGTTTTTCCTGTGCTCAAAACATGGGTGCGAATGGCACGGGCTGAGCAAAAGGGATGAGCGTACCATCAAGCTGAAGATCCCTCGTCAGGATATGCCCGAGCAGGACCAGACACTAAGGGTGCACAACTGGCAGGAGGTACCATACGGATATACTTCCGAGCTGGCACTGCTGGAAGCAGGGCGCTGCCTGCAATGTAAAAAACCTATGTGCGTTGAAGGATGCCCTGTCAATGTAGATATACCTGAATTCATTGCGCTGGTTGCGGAAGAGAAATTCGACGAGGCGGCAAAGAAGATCAAAGTAACCAATGTTTTTCCGGCTATCTGCGGCAGGGTTTGCCCACAGGAAAGCCAATGTGAAGCGAAATGCATTGTAGGCCATAAAGATCAGCCGGTGGCCATCGGAAGGCTCGAAAGATTTGTTGCCGATTACGAACGGAAGATGGAACTGGTTAAGATACCGAATATTACTGAAAATACCGGACAGAAGGTTGCTGTTGTGGGTTCAGGACCCGGTGGCCTGACCATTGCAGCCGACATGCGGCAGCTGGGGTATAGCGTTACCGTTTTTGAGGCCCTGCATGAAACCGGTGGGGTACTTACATACGGAATCCCGGAATTCCGCCTCCCCAAATCCATCGTACAGTTTGAGATAGACTACCTGAAAGAAATGGGGGTCCGTTTCGAATTGAACCATGTGATCGGAAATATCCTGACCGTAGATGAACTACTCGAGCATTTCGATGCCGTATATGTTGGTGTTGGAGCAGGCCTGCCCATGTTTATGGGACTGGAGGGTGAAAGCCTCGGAAACGTATTTTCGGCCAATGAATACCTCACCCGTATGAACCTGATGAAAGCCTATCGCTTCCCCGAATATGATACACCCATGCCTAAAGGGCATAACGTAGTGGTTGTCGGTGGTGGAAATGTGGCCATGGACTGTGCACGCACAGCGGCCCGTTCGGGTTGTGAAAATGTAACCATCGTTTACCGCCGCTCACGCCATGAGCTTCCCGCCAGGGCAGAGGAGGTACACCATGCCGAGGAAGAAGGCATCAGGTTTAAACTGCTCAATAACCCGGTGAGATATCTTGGAACAGACAGTAACAGGGTGAAGGCCGTGGAATGCATACAGATGGAACTTGGTGAGCCCGATGCTTCAGGCAGGAGACGCCCTATTCCTTTAGAGGGTTCCAACTTCATCATCGAGTGCGATATGGCCATCGTGGCAATTGGCAACGGGCCCAACCCTATCATCTTTGATTCTACCCCCGATATGAAACTGAACAAATGGGGGTATATAGATGCCAACCCGGAAACCAACGAAACTACCAAAGCATTTGTATATGCAGGCGGGGATATCGTTACCGGATCTGCCACTGTGATCGAAGCAATGGGTGCCGGCAGGATTGCTGCCAGTGACATGCATAAAAAACTGACAGCAATCCGGGAGAAGCAAAAGAAAAAGCCGGCAGCTAAAAAGAAAACCTGATAAAAAATAGATCAGATATACAAAAAAGAGGGTGCTCTGTCGAGACACCCTCTTTTATTATGCTTGCGCCGGTGTTTATTGCTTGATAAACTTCCTGGCTACCCGGTAATTGTCATCTGCAATAATCTCAAGAAAGTACATTCCGGAATGTAGTTCTGAAGTATTGACCTCGAGTGTTTGCGTGCTACCCATACTGAACTGGTCCATGATAAGCAATTGTCCCATTTGATTATAAATTTTTACTGTGATCTTCGTGGGATTTTTAATACCGATATCCAACTTCAGTTTGTTGCTTATTGGGTTTGGATAAACATTGCTTACATCGTCAATGTAAATTGACTCGATGCCATTGGGTCCGAAATAGATTTCCTCACTGTTCATGATCATGGAAATATCATTTATTTCAGGAGTATTATCTGTTAAACTAAAATCTTTCGGAGTCATATTGATCCCCGTGACCTCTGCAAACAGAGCGTATGTTTCGATGGGCAGAGAAGTAAATTCAAATTTACCTTCGTCATCAGAATAAGTCAAACCAACAAATTCACCTTGTTCGTTTGCCAGCATGATCTGGACATCCACTGCCGGTGTATTGGCTTTTTCAGCCGTTCCATGTGTAATGTTACCGGCAATCATACCCGGGCCTGAAACAGTCTGAACAACAGGGATAAGATTAATATCGGCCGTATATAAATTATCATCCAGGTTGATCAAAATAGCATCAGCCCAACTGGCAACATCTCCGTAGTATGTTGGCATGTATGTACTGAAATATGAAGAAGAAGGTGATGGTTCAGCCTTTACATAATAACCCGCCTCGGCCATTGGATAGAAGAGGTAGTAACCTAAGGTATCTATCATTTCTGAATAGACATCAGTAATCACTCCGTTTTCTTCCTTATAGGCATAAGCAAAACCATGATCCAACTGGTATATATCGGCAAAAACATTTCCGCCTAAGTAAAGATCATCTTCCAACTGGACATAAACTAATTCGCAGTAAGTACTTGTGCAGAAACCGGAATCAGCGGTAATTGTTAGACACACATAATATTCCCCGCTTGCATTAAAAGTATGAACCGGATTTTGTTCTGCTGACCCACTACCATCACCAAAGCTCCAACTCCACGAAGTTATTGGATTGGCGGAAATGCTTTGATCGAAAAAGTGTACTGTGAGATTGGCAGTGCTATCTTCAATATAGTAGAAATCAGCCTGGCAATCACCACCACCACCTGGTAATTGAACTATCATACATTCGGTGCTGGTACATGATCCTGAGTCCGAAGTGATAGTCAGGCAAACATCCGCATAACCGCTTATGTTGTAAGCATGAACCGGGTTTTGTTCTGTAGAAGTGTTACCATCTCCAAAATCCCAGTACCAGCTATCGATTGAACCAAGGGGGGTACTCAGATCATAGAAATGAATTACCGTATAATCTCCACCGACACTGTCGATAGTGTAATAGAAATCTGCAAAACAATCATTTCCACCTCCATTCTGGACCACTACATCCATACAATAAGTGTCGGTACACATTGCTCCTGCGTATTCACTTTCGATAGTGAGGCATACATTATATGTACCCGCACTGCCGTATGTATGGACAGGGTATTGTTCTCCTGACCCGGTGCCATCACCAAAGCTCCAGCTCCAGGAAGTTATGGGGTTAACAGAGGTACTTTGATCAAAAAACTGCACTGTGAGATTAGCAAGGCTATCATCAATATAGTAGAAATCAGCCTGGCATTCTGAACCCGGTGTGGAATCAACGCAAATTTCAAAATCTGCATAAACCTGTGATCCGGGACTCTGTATCAGGGTGTCATGAATTCCATATGTACAGAGGTCATTGGTAAAAATGTATATGGAAGTCACGGATATCCCCATAGTGTTTATGGTATCCATATAAAATCCATTTAAATTTGTTGCCACTGTCGAAGAATAGACGGTGCTATCATTAAGCATAATGTTTACATCATGATTTGCAACTGGGTCTCCGTTTAGTTCATTTGTTACAGTGCCGCTGACGGTAATAATATCCTGCGCCTGCAAGAAACTAAATCCAAATAATAATAGAGTGAATAGTAAAAGAAATGATTTTTTCATGATAAAAGATTTAAGTGTTTACTTTAAAGTGCACTCAGCGATTGCATTGGTTGGAAAAGTTAAAAGGAATATTTGATACCCGCTTTAATATTTAACATTCCACCACCCTTAATGCTGTTTGGCGTATAAATCGGAGTCATGTATTGCTGATATGTAGGTTCGACAAATAAACTCCAGCCTTCGGCGATCCTGTAATCGATATTCAGTCCAAAAATCAATCGCCAATTGGTTTTTGTTCTGTAGATTAAACTGTTATTAATGTGTGTGATCGATGCGTCTTCTTCAATAAATTCAGGCACATATTGTTTTCCGGATATTTTAAAATCAAATGCTACTCCTCCAATCAATGCAACTTTGAATTTTGAACGTGCTATGAATGTGTAACCAATAAGGACCGGAATTTGGAGTGACTTATAATTGTAGGTGACTAGGTCTGTTTTCTGTTGAGGTACAGAATCAAATACTTCTACTTTGGATGTATAATAGTTTATCTCTCCATTCTCCGGGCTTACAAGTACTGAATCTACATAATTATATTGGTAGACCATTTTATTCTGATTGTAATCAAAAACATAATTACCCTCTTCATTCCAGTTTAAATACCCCAGGCCTATTTTTATAAACCAATTACGCTTTTCGTAGGCAAGTTCAAACCCAAAGGAAGAAAGATGGTGGGGAATATTCATTCCTTCATATTCAATTTTCTGAAACTGATTATAAGAGTAATATAATCCCAGGCTAAACCCCGGTTTGGAAAAATCTTCAAGATAATTTCCCCTGCCACTGTTATCCCTGGAAGATTTATGCAACAGGACCCTCTCAGTATTTTCAGATGATACCAGTATTTGTTTTGGCGGAATGGATGTTAATTCTAATAATCCAATTTCTGAGTGAATATTTGAAGTGGACGACGTGCCTTTTTCAGCATTATGAGCCTTGTTATGGCTGTTTCCATTTATTGCGAAATGAAGCGGGCGATTTTCCTCTTGCGTGGATTTAGGATCACTTTTTGCTGTAAGAGCTGCTTGATTTGGCTCTGCCGGGTCTGAAACCCGTTCAGACGTTGTTTGATCTGAACCCAATACAGGCTCATCCGGATCGGAAGGATGTTTTTGCTCAGTAACACTATTGGTCTGGTAAGTCTTCACAGGATTTGGATCCCGGACCGGGTCTTTGATTTCCTTGCTCGATGGTGCTGTATATATTAAAAATGCCCCCACCAATCCTCCCAGGAGAATGATTGCCAAAATAAGTTTTCCGGGGCCGGATCTCATAAACGCAGAAAAGGAAGGTGTAAGGCCCTTTGATATTCCCCGCCAGGCATTTTCAGGTGCCTTATAATGAGGGAGCTCATTCTTATGCTTCGATATAAAGCTTTCGGTTTCCAATTGATCAAGATTATCGGAAATATGATCCCAATTCGAAGGCTTCGGACTTCGATTTGGCATATTTTTCAATGCATTGGATAATATGTCTCGATTCTTCTCGATCATCGCTCAATATAATCTTTCAGGAGTACCTGAAGTTGCTTTTTTGCATAGTAGAGTTGAGATTTAGAAGTTCCCTCGGAAATATTTAACATTTCAGCAACTTCTCTGTGCTTATAACCTTCAACCTCAATAAGTAAAAAAATTGTTCTGCAGCCATCTGCCAGGGAAAGTATAGCCTTTTCCAGGTCTTCACCTGCCATTTCCACGGGCCAGGAGATGTTCTCTCCATTTTGATGAGCCCCAAACTGACTAAACATCACTTCTTTTTTAAATTTTCTTATTGCTGTTCGAACCACGATGGTTTTGATCCATGCTCCTAAAGTGGAATCACCTCTGAATTGTTTAATGTCCCTGAATATCTGAATAAAAGCTTCCTGAAGGGCATCATTTGCAATAGCGTAATCATTGACTATCCTGTATGCAATGGTGAACATGGCATCACAATAACGGTCATACAACTGCTTCTGGATTTTACGATTATTCTTGCGGCAGCCATTAACAAGTTGTTCCTCAGTAGCTTGAGGTGATCTTTTATGCTTTAGGATATCCTCGATAATGCAATATAGTTATTAACTTATAGTGTAAAGGGGTATTAAAGACATTTATGGTTGGAATAAGTTGCCTCCCATCCTTCATGGATAATCCATCATCACTGCTTAAACCATTCGCCCTGCCATTGGATAAGAATAGTCTATAAGCTTATCAAAACCAGTAATATATATGACTAAAGACGAACAATTTAGACCATATATAAATTATGTGTTTTAAAGGGCTGACATGAAACATTTTATAAATTTGTCTGCACTATAAAATCATTGTAAAATGCGGATTGAAAGAATAGAAGTTCAGCGGGAAATCGACGAGCAGGAACCAGCCGATGTGGAACTCCTCAACCCACTGATAGAGAAGTATAAAGACAAGAAGGGAAATCTTATTCCCCTGCTGCAAGGAGCCCAGGATATCTTTGGTTATATCCCCCGTGTGGTATTCGAAAAACTGTCTGATGATACGGGTATTCCCCTGAGTGAAATGTACGGGGTAGCGACCTTTTATGCACAGTTTCGACTGCATCCTGTCGGGAAGCATATCATAAAGGTTTGCCACGGTACAGCCTGTCACGTGCAGAATGCCAAAGCAATCACCACCTCTCTGAAGGAAATCCTGAAAGTGGATGATGGTGGCACGACAGAAGACGGGCTCTTCACCCTTGAATCGGTAGCCTGCCTGGGATGTTGCTCCCTGGCGCCGGTGATGATGATCGCTGGCGAGACCTACGGGAAACTGAACGGTGCACAGGCAGTGAAGATCGTGAAGAAGATCAGGATCAGTGAAAATAATTGATTTGACCACACTTTTGAAGATATAACATGGAAACAAAAGTAATCGTCGGCCTGGGAAGTTGCGGGATAGCCGCAGGAGCAGGGAAGGTATATGACAAAATAGAGGCCATCAAAAAAGCTGAAAAGCTCACATTCGAACTCAAAAAAACATCCTGTGTCGGGATGTGTTACCGGGAACCCCTGGTAGAAATCATCGACGACACGGGCCGTTACCTCTATGGCGAGATCGATGAGGAAAGAGCGATCGAAGTGATCAATAAACATGTGAACCAGCATAGTCCGGTGAAAGATTTTGTCGTTCAGTCAGACCTGTTCGAAACTGAAGACAACACTTTTACCGATGACCAGGTAAAGATCACCCTCAGAAATTGCGGATACATAGATCCGGAAAGTATAGAAGAGTATGAAGAGAAGGATGGCTATCGTGCTCTCCGTAGGATAGCCGGTCATGGCATGTCGCGCCTCGACGTGATACAGACCATGTTGGAATCGGGCCTTCGTGGCCGTGGTGGTGGCGGTTTCCCGACAGGATTGAAATGGAAATTTGCCAATAACAATAAGGCTGACGAAAAATATATTATTTGTAATGCAGATGAAGGTGACCCCGGTGCTTTCATGGATCGTTCAGTCCTTGAAGGCGACCCTCATTCAGTGTTAGAGGGTATGATCATCGGTGCCTATGCTATTGAAGCTACAGGCGGTGTGATCTACTGCCGCGCTGAGTATCCGCTGGCTATTAAACGCCTGCAGATCGCCATCGACCAGGCAAGGGAAAAAGGATACCTGGGAAAAAATATCCTTGGCATCGAAGGCTTTAACTTCGATATGTATATTAAAGAGGGTGCAGGTGCCTTCGTCTGTGGCGAAGAAACCGCACTGATCGCTTCTGTGGAAGGCCAGCGTGGGATGCCCCGCAAGCGTCCTCCATTTCCTGCTGCTTCAGGGCTCTGGAAAAAACCTACCAACATCAACAACGTAGAGACTTTTGCTAATGTCCCATGGATCATCCTTCATGGTGCGGCGGAATATGCCAAGTATGGCACCGAGAAAAGTAAGGGTACTAAAGTATTTGCCCTGGCGGGAAAGATCAAGCGTTCCGGACTCGTAGAAGTGCCCATGGGTATGAGTGTGAAGGATGTGATCTTTAAACTTGGTGGTGGTATCCAGGATGATAAAGAATTTAAAGCGGTGCAGATGGGTGGACCATCAGGTGGCTGTATCCCGGCACACCTGTCAGATACTATCGTAGACTATGATTCAGTGAATGCAACCGGAGCCATTATGGGATCCGGTGGGATGGTAGTCATGGACGAGACCACATGCATGATCGATGTGGCCAAATTCTTCCTCGACTTTACACAGAAAGAATCCTGCGGAAAATGTACCTTCTGCCGAATAGGAACAAAACGCATGCTTGAGATCCTCACCAGGATCACCGAGGGCAAAGGCGAAGAAGGCGATATTGAAAGGCTGGAAGAACTCTCATACCAGATCAAGGACAATTCACTCTGCGGACTGGGACAAACAGCGCCCAACCCGGTACTGACTACCATTAAGTATTTCAGGGATGAATATGAAGCCCATATCCGTGATAAAAAATGTACGGCCAGGGTATGTACCAAGCTCCTGACTTATACAGTCCATGAAGAGAACTGTACAGGCTGTACCGTCTGTGCGAAGAACTGTCCGGTGAATGCTATCAGTGGTGGACGCAAGGAAATCCACCATATCGATCAGGACGTATGTATCAAATGTGGTGTATGTTACACCAAGTGTAAGTTCGAAGCCATCACATTATCTTAAACTGACAAAAAGAAGCTGCATAATGAGCGAAAAGGTTAATGTTATACTGAATGGAAAAATAGTTCCCGGCATAAAAGGGGAATCCATTTTGCAACTGGCGAAGAGAAGCGGGATCGAGATCCCAACCCTTTGTAATGATCCTCGGCTGGAGCCTTATTCCTCCTGCTATGTGTGTGTTGTTGAGGTTGAAGGCCTGAGGGGCCTGCAGCCATCCTGCTCCACCATGATATCGGAAGGGATGAAGATAGAGACGCATAATGAAAAGATCGCCGGTGCCCGGAAAACTGCCCTGGAACTGATCCTGAGCAACCACTATGCCGATTGTATCGGACCCTGTAAACAAGCCTGTCCTGCAGGTGTGGATGTGCAGGGATATATTTCACATATCGAAAAGGGCCAGTACCATGATGCAGTAGCCCTGATCAAGGAAACCAACCCGCTGCCGGCCATCTGTGGACGCGTTTGTGTTAGACCATGTGAAGTTGCCTGCCGCAGAAACCTGCTGGATGAAGGTGCTCCCGTGGGGATCGATTACCTCAAAAGGTTTGCTTCAGACTTTGACCTGGAATCAGCAAACAAATGGAAGCCTGAGATCAAGCCCGAAAGTGGAAAGAAAGTAGCTATTATCGGTGCGGGCCCCGGTGGGGTGTCTGCCGCATTTTTCCTCAGGAAGGAAGGTCACGATATCGATGTTTTTGAAGCCAGCCCAAAACCGGGTGGATGGCTCAGGTACGGGATACCCGAATATCGTCTGCCGAACGACATCCTCCAGAAAGAAGTGGATAATATCACTGAACTGGGCGTTCGTATCCATTATAACAAGAGCCTGGGTGATAACCTGAAATATGCTGAGCTGCAGAAAAAATATGATGCCGTAGTCCTCGCCATTGGTTCACAGAAAGGGACTATGATAGGCGTTGAAGGCGATGATGCCGAAAATGTATTTTCAGGTATCGACTTCCTGAAAGAGATGGAGATGACCGGTAAGAGCTACGACTTCAAGGACAAAAAAGTAGCCGTTGTCGGTGGTGGAAATACTGCCATGGATTGCTGTCGTACTTCTATGCGTTGCGGAGCAGAAAAGGTGTATGTGATCTATCGCCGTACGGAAAAAGAAATGCCTGCCAATCCCATTGAGATTCATGAATCCAAACTGGAAGGCATCGAATATCTCCTGCTCACCAACCCGGTGAAGGTGAATAAAGATAAATCAGGCAAGGTAAAATCCGTTACCTGCCTGAAGATGGAGCTGGGAGAACCCGATGTATCCGGCAGGAGAAGGCCGATACCCGTGGCAGGATCTGAATTTGAACTCGACGTAGACTATGTACTCGCTGCCATTGGTCAGAAAACAGATGTAAACTTCACCGACGATATGAATAAAGCGGTGAAGAAAGGCGAACTCAAACTGAACCGCTGGGGCGATATCGAAGCAGACCCCAACACCCTGCAAACAGGCGTAGAAAATGTTTTTGCTGCCGGTGATGGCGTAACGGGTCCTGCCACCCTGATACAGGCGATCGCACAGGCACGTATAGCCTCACATAGCTGCAACCTCTTCCTTAAAGGAGAAGAAGTAGTGCCCATACCGGGGGAATTCTTTAGCAAGCGCGATAACTTCAAAACACAGGATAAAAAAGATTATATCGGGACTTTCGAAGAGCAGAAACGTGAAGAAATGCCTACCCTTGACCCCAAGGACAGAAAGAATTTTAAAGAAGTAGAGCTCGGGTATGACAGCGAAGAGGTAGCTCACCATGAATCACACCGATGTATGGAGTGCGGATGCACCGAATTGTATACCTGCGACCTGAAAAAGTTCGCCACTGAATATGATGCGAAACAAGAAGACCTCACGGGCGAATTTAAAGAATATAATGTAGATTTCAGGCATCCCTATATCGAGATTGATAACAACAAATGTGTGTTGTGTGCACGTTGCGTCAGGATCTGCCGCGATGTTGTTGGTGCCGACGCCCTCGGACTTGTGAACCGTGGTTTCGATACATATGTAGCACCCAGCATGGGAGATTCACTAAGTGATACGAATTGCGAAAGCTGCGGTATGTGTATAAGTACCTGCCCAACAGGTGCCCTTACAGAGAACGTCCCATTTAAGCCGGGCCCGGTTAAACTGGACAAGGCCCAGAGCATCTGTAATTACTGTTCAATCGGCTGTGAATTAGACTTTGAGCATAAGAGCGGATTCGTGATGCGCACCGAAGGACGCGATGGACTGGTCAATGAAAATGGCAACCTTTGCAAGTATGGTAAATTCGGGTATAAATACCTGAATGATAAAAGCAGGTTAACAAAGCCATTGATGAGGGTGAATGGCAGGTTTGAAGAGATAGAATTTGCAGAAGCATTCAGCATCATTGCAGAAAAGATCAAGGCAGTGAAACCAGATGATAATGCATTCTTCGCTGGTGCACGGCTGAGTAATGAGGAAATGTACCTGATACAAAAACTGGCCAGGGCAGGGGTGAAGACAAACAATGTAACCTCCTTCCATTACCTGAACAGGGGACATGGCTATGTTGGAAACTCAAGGGCCAATGTACCTTTTGAACAGCTTAAAGATGCCAGCAAGATCTACCTGATCGGTTCCGAAATAAACCGCGACAATGCCGTACTTGGATATATGATCAATAATGTCAGGGTGAAGCATCATGTTCCTGTTGAACTTGTGAGCAAGCTGGAAATAAGCTCCATGGAGCACAAGGTTGAAAAATCACTTAAGGTGAAATCCTATTATCACTTTATAAAGGCGGTGAATTATTACCTGGTTGCGAATAACTTCCATAATGGAATGTTCATCGGTGATCATTGTGAAGGTTTCGCTGCTTATAAAGAAGACCTTCTTAAGGAAAACTTCGTTGACCTGGTTGAGAAGTCCGGTGTTGCATTCATGGACAGCGTGATTGAGTTTGCCAAGGCCTATAACAATGAAATGAATGCAGTGATCATTTTCTCCGAGAAAGAGATGTGTTCCAACTCATGCCAGGAGTTGTTTAACCTGGCCATGATCACCGGTAAGCTTGGCAAGACTGCCAACGGCCTGATTAGCCTTAAAGAAAAGAATAATGCACAGGGTATCTTCGATATGGGAATCTGCCCTACACTGGGTGTTGGTGCTGTTGATATAAAGGATAAGAACCTTCAGGCATTGCTGAAGAAAGTATGGAAGGTGAAGTCACTGCCAAAAGAGGTAAACGTGAGCCAGTTTGAAAGGCTTGAAAAGGGTAAACTCAAAAACCTTTTCATCTTTGGTGAAGATCCACTGGGATGTACCGAAGATAGAGTAAAGGTGGCAGGATGGCTGACCATTGCCGAATTTGTGGTAGTGTCGGATTACTTCATGACAGATACTGCTAATCAGGCTGACCTGGTAATGCCCGCAAGTTTTCCATTTGAATCCGGCGGCACATTTACCAATACGCAGAAGGTAATTCAAGCTTTCGAAGCCGGATTTGATGCTGCCTGTGGCCTGTCTACACTTGAGCAACTGAGCGCTTTGATGAAGCAGTTCGAGGTCAAGCAGAAAGGTGATGCTACCACGGTCATGGCTGAGATCGTGAAGCTGCTTCCGGCAGGAGATCAGGAGCAGAAACTGGAATTTAACATGACGGCTGAGATCAATGATTGCCGGATGTTCCATCATGGCTGCGATTTTATTGTGAAGCATTTTGATGAAGAATTTGATAACACTATTGAAAAATAAACCCATATGAAAGAACTCACAACATTCGACGATATCCTTGATTTT
>Ga0164313_10000935_pt1 | contig 24935 bp, 27 predicted proteins | sample GuaBasSedimGuay4_FD_113735 | JGI IMG/M metagenome (GOLD analysis project Ga0164313, IMG submission 113735) | Subseafloor sediment microbial communities from Guaymas Basin, Gulf of California, Mexico - Guay4, Core 4569-4, 0-3 cm | ecosystem: Environmental > Aquatic > Marine > Hydrothermal vents... | reverse complement strand
TCGCCAGCCAATAGATTGTCCCCCTACGTTCTTTAGTATAACTACACTTTCTTAGCCACTCCATGCTTATTTATTTCTTGTTTAGTTCTAGCACTTTGAGTACTTACCCTTTTTTTGATGTCTGTTCTATCTTTTAACTTTTGGGCTTCTTTAGGTTTATCGTATTTAATGTCATGGTATAACTCATTAGACTGAGTAACTATCACCTCTTCAGAGTCAAAAGCCGACAATAAACCTTTAGTTTTTATTTTTCTCTCTTTCTGTATAGAAGTTTCATTATTCATCTCGTTATAATATTCTTCCATAAATTTATCTAACAACTCGTCGTCGTTTATAGTTTCGTCGGAGGGTCTATCGGTAGGCATCATCGAATATATCTGGTCATAGTAATTTGACCAATATACTAAGTTAAGTTGGTCTATACTATAATCAACGGCGGGAATTCCCAATAAGGTTTCCGAAGTTTTCATACTGTTGTTATATCTTATTCGCCATAAAGTGCTTCTGGCTATAAATCTTATCTTTGATATATCTATACCACGTATAAGAGTTACGTAATTAGAGAAGATATAGTTTTTAAATTTATCTTCTCTATCTTGTATAAAATCTTCGTAAGTACTCCAGTACTTTTCCCCAGAACTGGTGTAAGTACATTCGTAGCAGTTATAACTGGTGACTTCTTCCTCTGCCTTAGTCTCGGCAGACATATAAAGCTTTGAGTATTTCTTAAAAAGTAAAACAGACATCTCTTCTTTTATTTCCGCTATTACTTTTTTAATTCTATCCTGATTAGCCTTAACTTTTAAAGTTTTAGCAAGTACGACCTCTTGGCCCTCTAAACGTGATTGCAACTTCGCAACCGCAGCAGCGTCGTCGTCACTGAATATACCTCTAGCAAGTATTATATCTTCAAGATCTTTTTTAGGTAATAACCCTTCAGATAAAGCTTGCTGATAAGCGTCGTCATAAATGAGTTTGGCTTTCATCTTTAACTCATTGCTAGGGTGATGAAGGTAAATAAACTCATTATTTGTACGTATTAATGCTTTGCCTACAGCTATCTTACTTATTAATAGATCTATCTCTTCATAGGATAATTCCATAGAAGTAAGATGTGGGTACGTTAATACCCACATCTAACCTATTATTAGCCAGTCTTTTTCGTAGTCTTTCTGGCCCGTGTTTTACGTACAGGTCTAGGTTTTACCGGCGCTTTTTTTTCTTCCTTCACTTCTTCAGCCATATCCGCAATTTCTTTTATTACTTCTAAAGAAGCTTCTGTCTCAAGCTCCTTCATTGCCAATGCTTCAGGGGTATTGTCTAGAAAATCACTATCTAGGCCCTGTAGATACAACATGATCTCAAAACGAGACTGCTGTGCTAAAGACTGTACTTTTTCCGTTAGATAACTATCGAAATCTTCCCAAACCTTTTCCCCTTTATCTGTGACAATCAATTTGGAGGTTAGAAACTCCAAACGAGCGTCATCTGATATTTGTTCACAAGTATTACCAAGTGGGGCATTTAAGCGTTGATTCCACTGAAACAGCTCTTCTCGTGCAACAGCTACTTGAACAGCTAACTCTGCTTTCTCTTCTGAGTTGGTAACCTCCCCTAGTGCGACAACCTTAGCACCTAGTTCATTAGCAAGTTCATTAGAACGTTGCTCAAACTCTGGGCCTATGATGCCTCTTCTCATAAGAATATCTGTCATTTCAGCGGTAGTTGTGATACCAGCTACTAGGCTTTTTGTGTAAGACTTGCTGTACTCCCAGTCTGCGCCTCTGATATCTTCTGCGGTGGGTGAGACAATGTAATAATTATCTTCTGTATTTGCGTTAAAAAATGTTCTCAATCCGTCTATACTAAACTCTTTATTTTCCATATCCAGCTCCTTAGTTATGCTTAAATTCTATGATATCTTCATCTCTCTCTATGAGTTCTATCTCGTAATTAACGAGTTCTGAAGTTATCGTCCTGATACAGTCATTTCCTACGCGTAAAATTTTCCCTCTGAGCACCGAGAACCGGTCTTTCTCAGAAACGGCTATTGAGGTGTAATCTAACACCGATTCAAATAGCTTTGTTACTTCTTTACGCATTATATATTCCAAATGTTTCCTTCCTACGTCATCCATAGTTCCTCCTTAGTCCTAGCCTTAATATAAATACATCGTAAACCTACTAATGCATAGTCAGTTTAATAAAACAAAAAAAAATGGTACTCGTAGTGAAAACACCACAAGTACCATTATTATTACTTATAAGAACTTCGTTAGAAAATATTAACCAATTCTTCTAACTTTATTTCCGCCTGTGACATTTCCGATGGAGATATCGCCTTTGACTGCATAAAGGTCATTGGTAGAGCGGAAAGAGAAAGTTTGTGTTGCATTAGCACCCATATCAAGGGTCATACCTTCGTCAGTAATCTTAATGTGTTCAACAATCATGGTCTTAAGAGCAACTTCTGTGTCGAGAGCGCTGTATGTTGCCACAGCCCCATCTACCCAGTAGCTCTGACCAATAAGGTCGGAACCTACAGCTACGGTACGATTAGAACCTGTACCACCAGCTTCTTCGTCTGTTTGAGCATAAACTTTAACAATCAGCTTCAAGTCTTCAGAAGCCATTAAGTCAGCAAGACCGATTTCGTCCATTGTTGCGCCTTCGAAAGCTGCTAATTGGTCAGCAATCTTAGCCCAGTTCTCCAAGTCGCCCGCTGTAGAATCTACAGAAATTGTCAAAGGAACAGGAAGTGTCAGTGGTCTATCGTATGGTGCCAAGTGGCCTAACTCTTGTAATGGCTCACGTGTAAGGTCAGCAGAGATAGAGGTACTTGTTAGTCTCCATGCGATATCGAAAGATGCGTCGGTATCAGATAAGATGTGAACTTCAACCTGGCCTTGACGGAGAGCACCTAACATATCAGGCTTAGCAACGTCGCTTAAAAGATTGAAGTACTTGTTAGAAGCGCCAGTTCCGTAAGCATTCGCGGAATAGATAGCTTCAATAGTATCGCCAGCTATAATAGCTGAACCTGTTGGGAACCAAACTCTGTGCTCGGTACCAGTGTCCTGATAGACAAAAGTATCAACAACAGCAGATGAGCCAACTACGATTGCGGTGTTAGACATCTCGTTGCTAACCACATCAAACCAGGTAGCGGCCGGTTGGCCCATAGCATCTTTACGTAAGAAACCTATACCTGCAGACAATACAGCTATATCAGATGCTGCGTCTAATGTAAGGTCTACATACCCGTTAGAGATGTCTGTACCATTTAAGACATAGCTATCGGAGTTAACGAAACGTCCGTCATTTAACAACCACATTTTGTTGTCAGTTTCCAAACCATAGTTCTCTGTAGCATTAGCACCAGAAGAGTAACTAAACTCTAAACTATTAACATAGCACTTGTCCATGAAAAGAGTCTGGTCGATATTGTCTGCTAAAGAACCTAATGAACATTCTTCCTGTACTGGTGCCCAAAGGGTTACACCTGGAAGTGCGCCACAAGAAACAGCAAAGTCAGATATACTTACACCATGTAAGTAAGTACCTGTACCAACAAGGGCTGAATCAACAACTTCCAAGTTAGCATTTGTTCCTGAAGCGGTTATGTCCATAGCGCGTCTTTCAGGTAGAACCTGTGCAAGAGTTGCCATTGTTGTTACATCACCAAAATCGTTAGTATTTAGAGTAACTGCGACAGAAGGTACGTCATCAACAACGTCGATGATGTCCAAATGACCCAGTTCGAAAATATCTTCACTAGTAAAGGTAGTAGTACTACCAAGAGACTGTACTCTGTAAAGCAAGTCTCCGTTGCACCACACACTTTGTGATGCGTAAATTATTCTATTTCTAGCCATAATTGATCTCCTTAATCAAAATTTATAAATTTCAAAAAATCAGGTTAGTTTTTTTAATCGGCCTTTTCCTTTCAATATACTCTAGGTTAGTTAATTGGTCCACTACCTAATCGGTTTATCCTTCATATGATATAAGGTTAAAAGTTATCTTTGACCTATAAGCATTTAAGTCCGACAAGGCTACTTCATCTTTACCTTTTGACATTATAATAGGTAAACTTACATGTTTTGTTACAACGTTTTCAAATCTTAAATTACTTACACCACTAACAGTAGTACGTAGAAAAATATTATCTGCTTTGTCTGTAGTGTATCTTCTACCTCTAAAGGTGCCATCAAAATCTAACACTGTTCCTTCTGGGAAATCATAATAAGGGCAGCTTTTGTTATATAAGCCATCATGTAAAACTTCCGCTAAATCATTTCTTTCTGCTGTAGATGATGCAAATATTATCAGAGATACTTTACGCTCTGTAAGTTTACCACCACCTAATTGAAAACCCTTCTTTTCTGTAGCATTCATATCTATAACTACAACAGGAGGGTCTGAGGCTGTTACTGCACTCCATTCATCCACTAAACTAACATAATGCCAATAATAATCTATATACTTAGGTGACACACTGGAGTCACAACTAATTCTACCGTCTAAATAATCAATGATATAATCATTATCATCTATAACATTTAAACTCATATCATAAACTGTTACCCTATTACTTTGTTCATGGGAACCTGAAATAGTTGGTGTACACACTAAAGGTTCTCCTGTGAGGTCATCAAAATAAGTCAAGCCTCTACCTCTGTCCAAAGGTGTAGGCTCTAAATAAGTATCTATATCATAAACAGACAATGTGTCTGTGGATAATCTGTCAGAGTATATTAATTCATCTTTATCTTGATATTCTATAAAGTCTGCCAACACCAAGTCTTTTAGGTATAAGTAAACGCTAGCATCTTCTTTACGTAGTCTATACATTTAACTTACACTCCTCTCACACGTTTATTAGTGTTATCTATAGCTTCCTCGAACATATTGTATATGTTTTCCTCAAAAAATTTAATGCTTGGCCCAAACAAGTCTATAGAAGATGTATTAGAGAAAGGGAAAACTACTAGCTTTCTACCTAATATATTTTCAACAGTTTTATATAAACCGCCCCTAGTAGTTTGCAATAAATAAAATCTCAGCTCTTTAGGAGTATTAGAGTCAAAAAAAGGAGGTAGTCTTCGTATACTTTTCCTTAAGTTTTTATCTAAATCTTTACTATTTACTAGTTGGTCATGCTCTGCTTCAGGTAACTCCAAGTACTTACCTGCAGTACCGTGAACTAGTAAAGCTATAAAATTTAATCTTCCCCCAAAGTCGAAAGTGTCTTCGGAAGGTATCCTAATAATTAAGCCATCATTCTCTTCTTCTACATAATCAAAGTCTTCTAGGGCTTCTTTATAGTCATCATAAAAATAATCAGGATTAGCTAAACTCTCTTTATCCGTTATAACACTAGCTAACTCTTCATCGTAAGTGTCCATATAGGAGTCTATAAGATCATCCAGCTTATCTAAAAATACATCACTTATAGCTGAGCCTAAATTCTTCTCTAAATTTTTGGCTACTTTTACACTTACCTTACTCATACGACGTTAGTTAAACCTTATAATAACTGGTCCCGCGAAAGCTGTTTCCACTAAACATAAACTTGCTAAAAGCAGTAAACTTAATTTTTTAATCATCACACTTCTCCTATATTAGGTATAGTCTTTAATAATTTCATCTCTATCTATACCGGGCTTGTCTGTGGTGAATGCCGTTATAACCATAACTGATTTATTACCTATCCCTCTAAGTATTGGTATCTCAGATATTTTACACTCTATACCATCCACCCTAATAGAACTGCAATTGTTAAATGTTCTGTGGTGCTTTGGGTCTGCTTTAATTTCCACTATAGTACTTCCTTCAACTCCGGCAGCAGTGTATGTTAAATCTGTGCCATTAGTAGAAGGGGCCCAAGTAACTTTACAATCAATCCATACTTTTCTTACAGTAGATAAGAAGCCTTGCCCTTTACAAATTGGGCATCTTCCCCTGGTGAAGTATTTATATCTAAACCCAACACCACCAGCAGCTGCGTATTCCTGCTGCTTAGCTATAGTTTCAACAGCTGTCCATTTACATTCATTAGTGCTAGTTGCTGTAAGTTTATCATAGTAACAATTAAAGCACTCGTATTTGGCCGGTTGTTTAAATACTTCAATGGGCCTTCCAAGATCTCTAATTACGCTATTAATTCTTTTTTTATACTTACGCTTGGTCTTTTCGCTTATTCGTCTTTTCATAGTAGTATACTCAGATTAGTCAATTCTAACTCCACCTATACCTAGGAGTCTTACGGATTTTATGGCGTCGTCTAATCGCTTACGTACTTTAGCCAACATCTTTTCTCTTTGATTCAACCCAGGTGTAGGATTATAAGAGTCTTTATCGTCATCAATTATAGCGCCATCCTCTGTTATAGCTTCCCATGTTTCAGAACTTAACATATCATAAGCGGTCTGTAACATATATATTTCTGGTGTGCAGTTAGAGTCATTTAAAGGTGTGGGAGCAAAGCAGGCATCGTAAGTCTCCATGATTTGTCTATCACTATTTCTAAATGTGTAATACCAAACATCTACTGCATATTCTACCCCAGATACTGTAGTAATAGTAGTATCTATAGCGTTCTTAAATCTTAGATATCTATAACCATTGACCGAGGGGTCTGTTATATTGTTGTACTGTGTTCCGTACATATTAATACTGCAAGGCCAACCATACTCATCAAATTCAAACACTCTTCCGTCTGGATGTATGTTAGCTTCGGCTTCTTCCCCGAATTGCCTGTTAAGCTCCACAGGATCGCCTATATACAATCTTATCTTATCTATGACTCTTTGGTCACTTGTACCATAATTTACTTCTGGTGGATAAACAGGGTTATAAAAAAAGCTACCTAACTCACCTTGTATAGGGTCTGACCAAGCACTAGAAGTAGTAGCACCCTCATTCACGTATCTACTAATGTACCAACTATCTGTAGTCCCGTCTGGGTCTACGTAGTAGTATTGTGTATAACTAGAGAGTAGTAAAACATCACTGACGTCTGATCTATCACTTATTTGGTCAATACCTAAAATAGTAGTATAGTCATTTACATCTACTACAGCTGGTGGAGCGCCAGTACCACTATACCGTCTTACTTGTACCCTACTAAAAACCAGAAGTACATCACTTATATTATCTACTGTTATTGTAATATTTATCATAATTATCCCTTTGGTTTAATAATGGGCTTTAGTTGTGTTACGTCTATAGTGGTTTTTACTTCTTCTTTTTGTGAAGTTAGTATAGGTCTAGTTTGTGTAGAGTCTGCTTGTATCTTTGATAATACTTCTATACCTTCTACTCTACTACTACTAGCTCCTGTGATATCCATGTCTGTACCACAAATAGGTACGTACACTGTTTCGCCCGTTCCACCCTCACCGGAGCATGGCCCAAAGCCTCTTGTTATTAACATAGTATCACCTAGTTATAATATCAAAGATAGTTAAACTCTAACCCGTTTGAAAATGTTTTCTTCTCCAGGTACGCCTGACTCATTATATAAATTAAATCTAGCTATCTCTGTGGCGTTATCTTCCCCGTAGAATATCATCTGATTATTTACTATCTCCCATCTACCACCTTCCACGTCTTTAATGAAATCTACATCAGAAAGTAGTTGTACCGCTTCGGGTTCCTGCCATACTGCCTCAGCTATTTCGTCTGCGGATGGGCCAGACCCTGGGGAAGTACCTTCCCCCACAACACCTTGTAAATAACCCATTGTACCAGAGGATGTCGTGTAGTCAGAGTAAGGTTCATCCCATACAGCGATAGAAATATTCTCTTTGGATATAGCTTCATTAAGGATATACAAATTTCCGTAGTAACCAGTTGACAAATATTCGCCCGTGGTCATCTCTATTACTTTACCTATCCCCCTTATCACTATCGTCCCGTTCGTTACGGTAGTGAGGTCTAGTTTTACTTGGCCGGAGTTCATATCCAAGGAGGCCGATTCTGTCCCCGTTTTGTTTATCAGCGAAATCCCGCCGTTGTAATTTCGCATTGCCAGAGATTGGCCTGCTCCTCCTAGGTCTATTGTTGGAGTTCCGGTTCCTGGAACTCCTGACCAACAATCTAGGAAGTGAGCTGTCGCTCCGGCCCCTAGTAGTACAGTTCCCGCATCTAGTACGCATTGTTCTATAAACCCCGTAACATAGTTTAAATTATCAATAACACAAGCATTTAATGTAGAGTCGCCATCAAGTACTCCTTTTATATGAGCGTCATAAAATTCACAATTATTTACTTGTGCCGCAGCTAATACTGTAATTTCAGTTTTTGTTTTAGACGCACCAATAAAGGTCATTCCTCTATAGTCCAAACCGTTATCAAGTATAGTATCCACTAATATAGATAAAGTGTATATATCATTTATGTCTGCTATAGCTAAAGCATCAGTTAAGTTATTTACTGGAGTACCTAGTGTACCTATAGGCCACTCTGTACCAGCAGTCCCTGTTAGTACGTTAACACTTACTACCTCATCAAAAGCCATCCTTTGAATTGCTATCAACTCGTCTTCCGCTTTTACGAGCTCCGAAGCTGGGGGCTCATAATGAATAATAACGCTGGTGCCAGCAGACAAAACTGTGGTGTCTATACAAGCTGGCCCAGACTGACCATCATCGGTAATCTGCTCTCCAGTTATGTATAGTGAATGTGATACATCATCAGGCACAACTTTCCAGCCATGATTAAACCTGGCATAACGAGAAGTGTACTTACCACCGCCTTTAGGGACTGCTCCAAACGCATCTACCGGCATATCAAATACCCGCATCGACTCATCTAATCTTCGGATAGTACGTATTTCAGCATATATATCTGAGACGGGGTGGTATTCAACCGTCCCCGCCAACAGATATATAAGCTTTGTACTTAAATCCAGATAATCTATAACTGGAGTTAATACACTCATTAAACGTTATTCTCTACTCCTGGTACGCAAGATGCTGTAATAGAAGCAGCATTAGCAGGGTCAGTAAGGGTGAACACAGTCTTAGCTGCGGTTACACCACCATCACCTTCACATTCAAAAACTACATCAAATTCGCCACCGCCACTTATTGGGTCGGAAGCAAAGTTGTACTCGAAGTTGATGATATTACCAGTCCTCAAACCGGAACCATTGACATTACCTTTAATCTCAGTAACAGCATCGGCATCTTCAACAGTTAATGCAGCGGCAGTATTGAAGTCGTCCCCAGCTCCTGGTCCATCAAGATAAAATGCATGGAACCAAGCATTGGTGTCGGCTACAGCACCAGATCCTACGTTCACGGCTATAGCTAGGTAGAATGGATACTCCTTGGTGGCAGCAGCATCATCAGTAAAGATAACTCTGTTTTTGTCAGTACCAGTAAGCCCTTCAATAAAGAGTCCTTCACCAGCAGCACCAGTACCAACTACTGGTAAGATCTTACCTGCTGCGTTGTAATCATACCATGTACCAACACGTTGACCATGGGTCTCATTTGTGTCATGGGCATTAATGTCTGCATCAGTTTGGGCAACAGCGTCAAGATAAGCAATACATTCATCAAGGTTTGCTCCACTGGGGTTCTGAAGTACCCATGTAAAATCAGCATCAGCAGTAGTGAAGCCTGTCTCTGTTTGAGGAGTATCAAGCTCTTCCAGTTCCATATTCAACCAAACACCTGTCTGATTAGATGCGTCAGGCGGATCTGCGGAATCAAGAACACTGGCCAAAGGCATGTCAACTGTATTTGTGGTAAGATGTATTGATTCTGTAAGGGCGAAACCAGTATTGTAACCACCCATCTCAACCACACCAGAATCCGATAGAATCTTCTCATCGTAGTTGAATCCGTAAGAACGTATCTTCAGAGATTCATATACCCTTGTATCGAATGTTGTGGTATTGGCATCGTAAGTAACGCTGCCGAATACCTGAACAGCCTCATCAATCGGGCCATCTTTATCATAAGCTACAGGCACAATTGTATTTGTGTCTGGGGTAGTGGAACTAGATAACTGATAATAAGGGACAGATAGTGCTTCGATGTTACCTAGTGATTTATTACCATAATAAATTCTACATAGTTCGCCAGCTGCATCCAATTCTTCCCAACCAGAACCACGAATCTTAAAACGGTCATCAACAGTGCCCGAATCAGCCCCACCTGCGTCTGCATCATAAGGCTTGCGGTCATTAACAAATTTGTAAGCGCCACCAAATTTGAAAGTACCTTCAAGGAAGTAATCGTGCTTTCTCAGTTCTTCATCTTTACGCCTTTCCTGTCTCTCAAAAGCATAAATGGCTTCAAGTTTAATCCCGTCATCCTCACCTAATGGATTGGTAATCGGGGAAGTCCCATCTGTATAGCTTGGATGAGTGGCGTCTGTAATAATTACTGTAGGTTGTTCTTCAACCGTTATAATTTCCATGATACCAGATGTGGTAGCAAAGAAGATATTACCGTTTGGGGTTCCATCTCTACCACCAGTGGTAGATTGGTTAAGCAGTGTGTCGTAGTTACTAAGATCAATTAGGGTCATTGTCGTCTCCTATAATGAATTTTTCTAATTGTGTACTAAGACGCGTGTTCATCGCCTCAAGTTCTTGTATATAATTAAGTTGATTTTGTACAATTGTGTTCATAGTATTTTTGGTCTTTTCCATTCCTGTATCTACACCTAATCCAAAAGCTTTTTTTTCAAATTCCCTTCCTAACCTAATAGCTGCCATACATTTACGCTCGTCCCAGTTTGGTCCAAGCTTTAAAATAATATTAGCATCTTTGTCACGAATTACCCAGTTATTGTCATTTTCGTCCATAACCCACGTAGCATAGGCTGTTTGTAATACAAGTTTTTCCATCATACATTGTCCTCCGGTGATAAATTTATAGTAACGGATTGATCACCGTTAACAAGTGTGTAATAAGTTATACTCTCCACATAATCGTCATCTATAATCTGCACTGCTGCTGGTGTATCAGAAGTATGGATATAAATGTATGATTGATTATCTACTGATGCTATTTCTTCTCCGTCAATTTCTGTCGAGCCGTCCAAAGAACCTAGAGCAGTTACGGTGTAAATTCTCCACTCGTACCCTGTTATTGAGGGGTTCAAAGTAAAAGCAAATGTTCTTTCTCCTGCTACTATTGTTACTGTACCCCCCCCAGTATTCTGAACTGTTGGAATAGTGGCCCCATCAGATACAGAAATTGTTAAAGTCTGACTGGTTGACACATTAACCAATATTGCATCATTTGCAGTACCAGCTACACCAACAGTGGTTCCGACAGAACCCGTCCACTCAGTACCGGCCCCATCATCAAGCAGGTTATCCCAAGTAAGGGATTGGGTACTGGTAATATTTCCTAAATCAACAGCATGGCCTGTACCATCAGATATAAAAGTACATTCTGTTACTAAAGATAAGTCATCTATTAACATACCTACGGAGCCGAATGGTTTCTCTATAAAACATTTGGAAAATGTAGCGCCGTCTTGCGTTATTAAGTCACACACCCTAAAAGTCTTTCCCGTAATAGTGGCGTTTGATTGGTAGATGAATGTGCCCATATTGGTGAAGGACCCACCAACATCATCGAAAGTAGCATTGTCTACCATTTCAAGATTTCCTCTCGAAACAGACCCAAGAGAGATAAAACTAACAGTGGTCCATTCTATATTAGAACTTGCATTATGTATCTCAATTGTATTAAATGCTGCCGATACATGTTTAGTATCATCAATAGTAACGTTTACATTCGAATCTCTGAAATCTACTAATGTTGCTGTGACCCCTAATGAGATTAAACCCTTGTACAGGTAGCCACCAGAAATTTCTTGTATTAAACCGAATCTGCCAGTAGTAGAATTATCATTAACAGTGGCATATCCAGCAAAATTAGCATAATTGGCCGCCTGCCCACCTGTGAATATTGATGTTCCCCTACCATATCTTATTATGTCTAATGTAAGTGCGTTACCTTTTGAAATACCATTAATCATATCCCATCCGACACCTACTACAGTCCATGTACCGCTTGGGCTACCTACTGCTGTTCTACCAGTTGTTTTTGTTGGGGAAACAGCATAATTTTTCCACCCACCATAAGCATAAGTATCTGAGCCATCAAATGTCCATTTATAGTAAGCAGAGCTGGTATTGCCCACACCCACAATGATGCCTCCATTTGATTCTGTGTCTAATGAGTTAGGTGCGAAGAATTTTTGCCACACAAAAACGGCATCATCAGTGCCTAAGGTCATTGATGATCCACTATACCCTAGACTACAAGGAGCTGATGAACGGTTACTTGCCGACAGGCAAACTGCCCCGTAAATAGCTAGATCAGGATCAATACTTTCTTTACTGCCCGCAGTGTAACCCGATAATTCTAAAAAACCCGTCTCAGCAGTGACCGCATTCCATATAGTTAAGTCTGTTGTGTATGAAGGTATGGCCATTTATGTCCCCTTATTTGAACTAATCTGCTCCCGTTGTACAGCTTGTAACACATCCTACATATGTAGCGCTAGTTCATTTATTCTTTTCTCTAAAATCCTACAGAGAGATTCTTTGTTAGACCTAGGTCTGGCCTCTACTAAAGCATACTTTAGCAGTTTAACGTCCATTATACTAGGGACAACTTCTCTTGCTCTCCTAACTGGTAAACCAATAACGTCTTCAACACTCATTTTATTAGCTACGACTTCCCCTTTAGTGTTTGTATTAAACTCTTTCTTAGGGGCTAGGGTGTCTTCTTCTGATACATAATCTGCGTCAGTCTCAACTACACTCCATTTGTCTGCTTGGCCTTTTAATTTTACATCTATAATCCATTTTGTAAAATCTTTCTCTTTAATTCCATGCTTCTTACCATACATATTATAAAGGGTATCCAGCGGTATTTTCTCACCTGGCCTAACACTCATTTTAAATATGTGCATGTACGACGTCATTCTACTCTGTATGTAACCTTTCATTTTAAATCTCCTTGTCCAAAATTATTATAAATCGTGCCTTGTCCATTACTTTATTACTTACAAACTACATGTGATAAACTACCTGTTGAACACTCATTGCTATGGCCATACTTAAAATGACATGTTTCACAACAAGCTAAACCATTATCAGGATCTAGTGCTTTATAAGGTGCCAGTTTCTTAGGCTCTATATGATGAGCTATACTTGCATATTCCCCACAAAAAGCACAAGTGTTAGTTCCTCTATACAGCACTTCTTTTGCCCATACTTTAAGCTCACTTGATGTATAAGCTAATTCCTTATGTGTACTAAAATATTTTGGGTACTTAATCTGCCTATATATAACACAAGTATCTTTACAAGTGCTAGAGCAATAAAATCTATTCTCGGAAGTTACAGCTTCATTTAAGTATTTTAATCTGCGCTGTACTTCATCAGTAGTGGGTATAAACCACTCACCACATTTGGTACATTTTACATTTAAAAGTTTTAGATCACCAACTGTACTGTATGTCACCTCTTCTGGCCAAAGTGACTTATTATAAGTGTCGTATAAAGGCAAACCTTTTTTAGACACACCACCTTTCCAGTTATGGTTTTTGTGGCCAGTTTGTGCGGTAGATAACTTAGTACTATACTCTTTATTTTTAGACCTAATATAAGCTGATTTAGACATTTTAGCTATGGTAAGGGCAGTGTGCTTCTTACCTAACCAAGACTGTCTGCCTTTATGTGCACAAGACTTACCACAAAAGTTACTTTGTTTATTTTTAAGTGTTAAGTAAGGCTCGCCGCAACTAACACATTTATCCTTATACACGTAGGAAGCTCTACCATTCTTTAGAAAAATACCATTTCTGGTAAGTTTAAAGCCTTCCAAATTATCCCAGCATATCTTCATATAGGTCCTCTAACCCTATCCACAACAAAATGCAGTATATTTGCTAATCTATGTGTCGCCAACACTGCTGGTAGGTATAAATAAAAATACATATCTTTAAATATAATTATATAAAATAAACCAATAAAAAAACAGCTCACCCACACAGACAAACAATAAGGGCAATCTAGGATATTGTGTATAAACTTAAATAACCTACGGGCCCTGCGCTTAAAAAACCACGCCCTAATAGGAGAAAAAAATTCAGACTTGCTCACAAGTTCTGTAGTAGCTTCTACAGACAGAGTCACAAATAATATAAAAAGTACAGTTTCTAACATATTCACCTATTTTATAAACATTGTCGTAATACTCATATTATAAAGGAGTTAGTTTATTATAAAGTATACAGATAAGTTCTATGCCCGCAGTCCCATATTCTATCATATCCTTGGTCTTGTCGTAGCTGCCACTCAGTCTTATTAGTTAAACGTTCTTCTGGAGTTTTACGTAACGAGAAATTTCTATATCTTTTGCCAGACTTAAAGTAATGAGGCGTATACTTAGTAAAACTATCCAAGGTAAAACCTATAACCTCATATACAGGATTAAATATATTAGCGTACCTCATATCACAATAAGATTTAATATGTGTGTAACCATGGTCTGCTGCGTATAAAGTCATGCGTTTGAAAATTTTGCCTACCCCACCAACTACAGATACTCCAGGAAGCGTACAAAAACGTTTAAGTTCTAAAGTAGTAGAAGTAGCTGTATGTTTCCTAACAAATTTACCTAGGCTACCTACACACAGTAGTTCATCTTGGTAGAACAACCCATACCTGATCATAGCTGTAGATGCCCCCTGTATATGATTAGTTCTATAAAAGGAGTTGGCCTCTTTGGAACTTATTTCACATACTATACATTTCCTGGCAAAAACTCTCCTAGTAGGTCGGCCTAATGCTTGTCTTATACGGGAAAATACTACCTCTTTCTGATTTAATAACTCGTCTTCAAATACTGTTATGAGGCGCACACCTTTAGCAAAACATTGTTGCATTTTATTGTAGTGGTAATCTCTAGGTTTTCCTGCTACTAGTTCACCATGCCAATAAAGACCACAGACCTCTATAGCTAAATTATTATCTGGAAAATAAAAGTCTAGTTCTTTAGGCCTTACCACAGAACGGTCATTATATATAACAGGTAAATTAGTAAACTCTTCCTCTATAAATGTTCTTACTAGTTGTTCTGGTTTAGATACATAATTGTTTTGAGAGTAACAAGTAACACATCTATTATTGTTATCACTAAAATTATGAAAGGTTGTAGTGTATAAATGACCTTCTGGACATAAAAGAACTAATTCACTATAATGTGTATTTTTGTACTTTTTGGCTGAAATTAATTTGTAGTTTTCCAGTGCTACTGCACGTTTTATTTCTTTTAATTTTTGGCCTTGTTGTCTATATTTTTCTAGCTTAGCCTTTTTAGACCTTAGTATAGATCTCCGCTTATCTACTTTGACTCTGTTAATTCTTTTTCTTATAATTTCACACTCTTTAGCACCACAATATGTTTTACTACCATAATGAGTAGTAAACACTTCCTCACATACTGGACATGTTCTTGTATATATCTTAAGATACTTTTTTCTATTACGTTTCTTATCATGTTCTTTTTGTGCTGTTTTTGCAGCAACATCTTTACATATAATACAAAACTTTTGTTTGGGGCTTGTAGGTATATACCCTTTACTGCATAATACACATTGTTTCTCTTTATAAACTCTCATAGCTGCCTCTATTAAATGTTAATGTTACCAGCACTATACTATAGATAGTTTATAAAAGCAAGACTTTTATGGTTACACAAAACAAAACCCCCAACAACTTAGTTGAAGGGGGTTGTAACGTGTAGTGCAGTAAAGATTGTGCTATCTATTATAAAGACCTATCAATAACACCTGTGCCTATCATGCGGCTGTCGAGACATGCGAATCCTATCTCTGCCCAACCAAAGAAGCCCATTTTCTGAACTCTTAACAATGTCGGATCATCGTATGCTTCGTACTCTTTACGTACAGGCATAACTAGAGAATCGTTAGTAGTCATATCGAAACCATAAATCTGAGTCTCACCTAAAGTACCTACGGTACCATCAGCCTGTGTGACGTTTGGATTGTCCAGGGTGTATGCATTATATTCATCAGAATCATTAGCAAGGAATTTACCATACTCTGAAGTACTTCCGTTGATGTTGTACATACCTGGGGCACCTAAATGCTGAATCTCATGAAGAGATACATTCCAGATACTTCCCATGCCAGCCGCCTGGAAAACTTCTCTACGGGTGATTGGGTCGATGTCTGTATCAGTCCATTCACGAATATCAGCAGCATCTTCAGGAGAAACATAAAGGTCAGTCAAGGTACGACCGGTACGCTTAAAGCCTACCATCATCTTGTTAACCAGTTCTTTAGAAAGATAACCGGCTCCAGTGGAACCAGAAGCGATCTCGTAAATTGGTGCTGGTCTAGAACCTAAAAGGCCTTTGCCAGAGAAAGCGGAAGTAGCTGCAGGTACAATTACTCTCCAACCACATTCTTCTTCATAGTTTGCTAAGTCTTTAGCAACTCTTACTGCTGTTCTTTGAGCTATGTCGATTCTGGAATCACGTGCATATGTGATTTTCCAATCGGCGGATGCGTTGATTGTGAAAGTAGGTACGTATACCTCTTCACCGATACCCTCGATGAAGTTCTGAGCGGCATAGCCTAACCCAGGAAGAACCCATACTGGGATCTCGAAGTCTTCAGCGACTGGATATACTGCCTGAGCACCTGATGCCAGACGTTCAACGTTAAAAAGCTGACGCATAATGGACTCTAATTCTATTTTCTGTAGAATAGGTACGGTTATTGCAGCAGCAAAAGCCTTATAAGCAGCCATACCTTCTTCGGTAGTAATATCTGCTGTAGCGGCGAACAGTTTTTGCATTTCACTAAGTTCCATAAGAACCTCCTTAATTTATCTAGTTATGGAAGGGTGAGACAAGCTCACCCCTTAATCCATTCAATATTATTATATTAACAGTTTAACTCTGATTGGATACAGAGTGGTGTTAGCCATATTACTGGTAGCTTTAGCAGCACTAACACCTCTAAGAACTTTTGCAACAACCGTAGCGCTACATCTCTCGCCCATAGTATCGGTACCGTCAGATGACTCAGTAGAGTTGGTTAGTTTAGCTTCGTCAGCAGCAGCAAATAAGCTCTGTCCAGGCTTAGGTTGGTCGTCATCATCACAAGTCAAAGTAGTGGAGGTTTGAAGTGTGGTATAATGAACCGTGTCATAAATACCTAAGTGGGCAACGCCTACAGGTACTTCGTCAGTACCATTAATTGCACCAGCAGAGCTGTAAACAGGTTGTGCGATAGCATCGCTGGAACCTAAGTCGCCAGGAAGCATCATTCCGACTGGATGCACTGAGTGATATCCGGTCTTAACTTTTTGCATACTAAAACCAAAAGGTGCGGCAGAAACGCCATGAGCCATCTTAAGTACGATGGAGTCGTCCTTGGTACTATCCAAGTAAACTACAGCGCCAGCATATGCAATTACACCACCGGTTCCGGTGGTAACAGCAGAGCTGCCATATTTGCAAAACTGGTTTTCTACAACAGGGTGTCTAGGAATAAACATATTTCATCCTCCTCAATTATTTATTTGTTATAGCTTCAGCCATAGCTTTTCCCAAGTCAACGTACTTAGACGCCATGTCCTTAGAAGGTTGCGATTCCAAATTCAACGCGGCCTGTGCTGTTTTTTCAGGGTCAATATTTACAGGAGGTGTGTCAATAGCATCATCGGCATCTGCGTCAACATCAGCAGTAGCGTCTTCCTTACCTTTCAAAGACTCAATAACTTGTGTCTTGATAGATACTAACTCTTCTGAATAAGCAGCGAACTCTTCATCAGTCATTTCCATAACTTTAGCTCTCTGTATATCAGCAGCTTCTCTTACCACTCCTGCGGTTCCCAACTCTGCCATACGTTTGTCAGCAGTAATTTCTTTATTCATTGTAGACAACTCTAAAGCGACTTTCTCAAGGTCTGCATCAGCAGCTTCTTTAGCGTCTGTTGCTTCTTTGAGGGCTACTTCATGCTGCTCAACCATTTCAGCCTTTTCAGCTGTAGCGGTCTCTACTTGTGTTTCCAACTCAACAACTTTAGCTTCTACAGCAACCGTAGCTTCCGTAGCTACTTCTACTTGAGAAGTTAAGTCCTGAATAGTGTCTGCAGATGCCTGTAGAGCATCCTCGGCTTTCTGACGATTGGTATTTTCCTCTTTGCTAGCGAAAATAGCATTAACCGCGTCTTCGACCTGTTTCTTCAATTTGTCTTCCATTATTATATTCCTCCTAATTAAAAAGCAAACTTTAATTTATTTTTTTATAACTAACCTAAGTTTTACTAACTCCTATTCCGTCCTACATTTTTTAGCCTGTTCTAAAAGTACATCAAGTGTTTCTACTAAATTATTAATCTTTGAATCTTTTTCTAAAGCTTCTAACCTATCAGCTACCATACTTTTTATTTGTTCCACACTATAAATTTCACTAGCTGATACAAATATCATGTCTCCTGATGTAAATCTTAAACACTCAGGAACGTCTTGATTACCAAAAGTAGGACAGGTACTTTCATACTTAGTACACCACTGCTCTTCAATTACTTTAGAATCTTGGTCCTTAACTACAGAGTCATTTAACTCACTGTGGTATGACACACAAATTCCTACAGTAGTAGGATCACTTAAATTTGCATCCTCGGTTTCTTTATCTACCTTACTGGAGGTTACATTAATAGGGGCTTTGTCAAGTGTGTCAGTGTCAAATATGATTTCTGTCGTATCTTCGTCGTTAGATGCCGCCTCGAATACTATGGACGGTGGATTGGCAGGCTTCTTAACTATACCAACACCGGAGAAGCAAATACCTCTCAGTACTCGTGCTACTTTACCTTCATCTACTACATCACCAGATTTTATAATCTTAGCTGCTTTACCGAACAACTCTTCATTGTCAGGGTCGAAGCCCATCAGCCTAGCTTCGTCTAGAGTTAGTATAGTACTACCTACTAGGAGGTCAAAAGAAGTAAAGTAAGCTTCCATGGATACTTTCCACTCACCTTTCTTAATCTCTTCTGCAATCTCTGGGAATCTAGTTTTATAAACAACACTAGCAATTTCTATATGCATATCTTCGGCATCTAATAGGGAAATTTCTTTATCCGATAGTTCAGCTTTGTCTAGATGATTACCTTCGTTATCTGTATACTCATGCTTGTATATATGTCCTATGATTTTATCTTCCTCATGTTCGATATCTACAGCTTTACCAGATACGGTATTACTAGCTTTAGCAAGCTCACTACCTAAAAAGTGTGCGTCGTTTAAATTGGTACCTGTACTGACAAACCTACTTGTAAAGTAAGCCAAGTCGGGTTGTCTGTCTTTTGCGTCGGGCAAGTCTATGACGGAAGCAACTTCTTGGCGTAAATCTGTTGTCTCCTTTACAGACGTTAACTCGGCGGTCATATAGAACTTATGCTTCATCATAGTCTCCTTCTATTGATGCTATTTCTTGGATAAGAAAATCTCGTTCTTCTTGTGTCATACCTATGAGAGTCTCTTTAAAAGATTTCGCTTTTTTGTTTATCTTATTATCTTGTAATTTATTAGGGTCTGTTACAGGAGTCTTCTTCTTTGTTGTACCTGTAGGTCTGCCTCTAGAAGGTGTACCTTTTGGAGATTTTTGTGCCCCTTGTATGTTAGGCCCAGTAGCAGACTGTTGAAACGGACTGCCTATAATACCAAAAGTGCCATCCTCTATTAGAGGTAACTCTTTCTCCATATTACCCTTCTCATTTTCAAAATCGAAACCTAGGCTCTCTAGAGCAGTCTCATAGGATAACATTCTTCTATCAACCATGGAAGACAGTACATTCTTATACAGTATATCATCTTTAAGAATACCCTCGTCCCAACGAACACGTGGGAATCTTTCAAAACCCATAGCCTCTGCTATCTGTCTATACTCATTATATACCCAACGAGTAACCTGCTTTCTAGCATACTCTATATCTTCTCTAACGCCTCTTACAGCCCACGCAACATCAGAAGTAGTACCAATACCATCAATAAGCGCTCTAGTAAAAGATAGTCCACCGGTAATATCGTCATTAACTTGTGCATATTTCTCCTTCCCTAAAATTGCTTCGATTTCCGGGCTTATAATCTTCTCTATTTTTAGAGTATGATTCCACACAACGTCAAAGCTTTTACTAGGCGTGTTAAAAAGTTGAGCTACGGCTTCAAGTTCTTCTTGCGATACTACTGGATAATCATCATTACCAATAGTTATCTTAAGTATGTAATTAGATATACCATCAAGAGTACTTAAATCTGCGTTACGTAATGCTTGCTTATATTCTATACTGTCAAAAACTCTAGCAGTCCTTGGGCGAGCGTAACGCTCGTAAGGTTGCTTTTTATATGTAATTGTGTTTACTAATCTAGAGTCTAGTTGAAACTCACCACCACCTTCAGCAGCTTTCTTTAACTCTGGGGGTAGAGACTTTAATAACATCTTTTCCTCTTCAGTCTGTTCGCCAGAGGGCTTCTTTAAAAGCACTCCAAGCTCTGGAGGTGGGGTTAAACTAACAGCAACGTTATTAAATAATAGATTACCTTCTATATTAACTAATGCAGGATTAAGTACAGTATAACCAATAGGAAGATGGCCTTTAGACCAAATCTTCTTTTTAGCTGCTGATATTTTACCTGTAGTTTTAGTCTTAGCTTTAGGTTTTTTACCTACGGGTAATATAGTAGATATCCTAGGCTCATAATTAGCAATGTATTTATACGTTGTAACATTAGAAGTCTTAAACAAGTCTAGATAAATCCAATCTAGTACTTCCTCAAAATTAACATCAAAAGCCCACGTATCGTAAAAGTTCTTTATGTCAGGATCATCAATGTCGTTCTCAAAACCTTTACTAGCTAAAGACGAAAGTAGATTTATAACTGACCCTACTATTGGTTCGGTGTAATAATATTTCATTACCCGTTCATATAAATTTTTAGGGTCTTCTTCGTACACATCTTTAGCCGTCGCTAAGTCGGTGTAAGAACGATTCATTGAGTCACGTGTTATTGTTGAAGCTTTCTCTCGATACACATGTGGGATTATTGGGTTGTCTAAAAAGGCTAAAGACTTCTCAGTAGGGTCAATAAGAAAGGTAGATGTGCCTCTGGCTTCATCTATCTCTACCGATTTTATACCCACATCAGGATATCTCTCCTGTAATTCTGCGGTTATTTTCCTTGATATTTCGCTCATATTTACCTACCTTAATGTTTATTTTATAATAGTTAGTTAATTACGTTTCTTCAGTAAAGCCAATGAACTTGTCACTGCAGCAGCTTGTGCTCCATTGGACAAACGCCAATTAGCACTATCTTTACCTCGTATTAAACCACCACTACCATAAAGTATATTTTCTTCCTCTTCACCTAGCTCATGTTCCAGTGCTTTTACACCATAACCAGCGAGAATCAGTGCTGAATAAATATCTTTGTTTTGTCCTTTCTTAGGTGTGTCAAAGTGTAACGCACCACTAGCAGTTTGTGTAACAACAATGTTAAGACACTGTTTCTTCAGTGTTTCCATCAGTTCATAAGCGTCTTGCTTTAACTCTGATGTTGTAACAGCTAACTTAGAAGGAAACAATAAGTGTGTATCTTCAAACAATGATAGGGTAGCAAAGTTAGCATCAGCAATCCATGATGTGCTAAACGTAGTCAACTCAAGAATGTGACGTCCTTGTATTTTTACTTTGTCTTTATCTTGTCTATTAATAATGGGTTCGACCTCGTTGTAGCCTTCTTCTAATAAATCAGCTACAGCTTTACCACCACCACCCCTATCCATATAGATACGTACTACATTATATACGTTACATAATTCCTGTAACGCCACGGTAACGTCTTGGGTTGTTTTACCCTCTAAGGCCATTACGCGTACTATCTTGTTTGGTGTGCCTAATTTTACTATTACTACACCACACTTAGCTTTACCTCCTTGGTTAGGATCTATACCTATCACATAATTAGATGATTTGTCCCCTGTAAGCTCTATGTCAAAATTACTACCTACTGTACACGAGTCTAATAAAGAGGCTTTAAAGAAGCCCTCAGAGTCGCTAACCATAGCAGCCATGTACTCCATGTCAAATTCATGACTAGACATAACTCTTCTAGAGTTTTCTACGTTCTTGGGGTCTAGGAAACCATCTGGGAGTAAAGTATAAGGTATTTGAAATACTGCGTGGTCTTTAGACCCCTCTTCAATCTGACTCCAGTACTCACGCATACGTTTGTACATATGATTAAATTTATAATAACCAGAAGATGTACCAATCATCTTGTTTACAGAGTCTTCTTCAAAATCCGAGCCTGTCGCCAAGCCCGCTGCTAATAGTCTCTTTCTGCGTTCTAACTCACGTACTTGTACCATTGGGTCAAGCTTAGTGATACTCATAGGAGCAAGAACGGTTTCAATAATCTTCTGGGGCACTTGGGCAAACTCATCTACTAGAATACAGTAGAAACGAGAACCCCTGATTTTAGCACCGTCAGCGCCTATAGGTAAGGCTTCTATGAAAGCGTTGTTATGCCCCGCTACTGCTTTAAACTTAACGTAGCAAGTGTCTGAGCCACGTATAGGGCGCTTCTCTGTAGCTTCTTTAAGTATGGCGGATTTTGTGTAGAGTTTTTCTACCTCTGCAAATATCATTTTAGCCTGCCGGAAAGACGGGGCAATTAGGCCAACCCTGTAACCAGGATATAACAAGCACAGTAGGGCAGCCAATAAGCCTGATAAAAACGTTTTCCCAAAGCCACGTCCAGCTACAGCTACAGTATAAGCTTTAAACCACATGGCTTCAAAGATTATTCTCTGTATGGGGGCTAAGTCAACACCTAGTAACTCGTACGCAGCTATACAAGGGTTACCCCTGTAAAACTGTATTAAGTCCGTCCCTTGTTGAAGGACTATGTCCATGTTCTTAGTAAGTTTTGACATTACTCTATGTCATCTTTACAACTATGTTCTTCCAAGACTTCCAATAGATGTTCTTGACTTGCTTTCATATCTCTCGCTTTTTGTTCTAGTTTTTGTTTTTTAGAGTCATCAAAAGATACGGCTAAATCAACTATGGAGAACCCTTTAAACTCATTAGGGTCTATACGATCTTTTCTTCTTGAAGCCAGGTTGTCTTTAATCTTATCACTCTGTTTTCTTAGCCTCTCCATTGAGTTGGAGTAGTTTAGGTGACTGTCAGCGTCGTTTCTACTAGACTTCAATAATCTAATCTCTATTATCTTATTTGTAGCTAAGGTCATTATATCATCTATATCAGATGATGTTAAATCATCTTCGTCGAAGTCTTTTAAGTATATATCAATGAGGCTGTGATATATAACCAACTCTTCCTCTTGAAACATATCTTTAATGGGAATTACTTTAGTAAGTAGTTCCCTAGCTTTTGGTGGTGCTTTAGGCCTTCCTGGTTTTCTAGCCATGCTCCACACCTATCTTGAGTACGTGGCATACTTCATCGAAGTTTAAACCCAGCTTTTCACACTGTTCACGTAACTCACAAATGTCTTCTGGATTAGACATGACCTTATTCAAGTAAGGATTGTCTTCCATGCTTATATTGTATTCTATGGATATCTCTCTAAAACGTTTAGAATTGAGGGAACGTTCTGTATATATGTCAGTTGTTTCATCAAACATCGCACTTATTTTAGCAAACCATTCTCTGTTATCTGGAGAAGCCTCTATCTCCTCGTAGTATTGATCATACAACTCAGTCGATAGTGGAAACATGTTTCTGAAATAGGAAATCAACGTTCTCGAAATCTTTTCTTTAGTAGCTTCAGAATGGCGCTGTCCTTTTTTTGACTCACTTATAGCTCTTTTGCTCTCTTCACTTAATTTAAATCCTAGTGGGCGTCCTCTACCTTTATTCATCTATATCTACCTCTATAACGCTGGCGTATGTATTGCATTTTCTACATATTACACCCACACAGTTTGTGGCTACAGTTACCGGCGATTCACAATTACCACAAAGTTTTACAACCTGCTTTTTAACAGAGCCAAAACTAGGCTTGTCGAAAGAGAAAGGCATATCTTTGTATTTGTCTACAAAAGCAGACTCTTTATGTATTCTCTTATTTAGATTACTGGCGCCCTCATTAGGTTCAAATCGTCTAGGACTTCCAGGCGCTAGTTCTGTACTAATAGAGGTCTTATCCATGTGTTTTTTTATATCATTTTGTAATACACTATTAACCATCGAATCTATCCTCTTGTTTTACTATTAAGGTTTTCTTACTAGCTATATAATCACTTAAATAAACACACAACTCTTCAGGAGCATACTTATCTAAAGGTTTATTCCAAGGCTTAATACTCCAAGGGCCGTAATGATAACCTACACCATTACGAATAATATTATAATCTTTCTCCGACAGTATCTTCGTGTCTCTATGAACTTCCTCTATTAGCTTAGCTCCTAGGTCTGGATGATACTTAACGGTGTGGCCGGTACGATTAACACCTTGCTTACGTAAGTCATGAATAATGCAAGCAGAGATTATTGCGTCTCTGTTTACTTCACAACCTAAACCACGGGATAAGTCGTACGCCACTGTAACCACTTTCTTTGTATGTAGTATAGTTCCTACTGCGCATAATTCATCAATAGGGTGGTACTTTCCACTAGATGATGCTGGACAATCAACAAAGAAATAAGTAGGTGCCATCATTAAACATATTTCTGTAAATTCTCTAATTTTGTCGTCAAATATTAAGTCAAGTTCTGATCTAAAAGTAGCTACTTTTTCTTCTGGTGTAATGCTTTTTGTCATAATTCTTATCCTCATATAAAGTTAATATCTATAAATAAATAAATAAACAGC
>Ga0164313_10000934_pt1 | contig 24941 bp, 18 predicted proteins | sample GuaBasSedimGuay4_FD_113735 | JGI IMG/M metagenome (GOLD analysis project Ga0164313, IMG submission 113735) | Subseafloor sediment microbial communities from Guaymas Basin, Gulf of California, Mexico - Guay4, Core 4569-4, 0-3 cm | ecosystem: Environmental > Aquatic > Marine > Hydrothermal vents... | reverse complement strand
GACCTCTTGTCGCCGGATCAGCACCACCCGGCTCGTCGGCGCCGACTCCACCGCACCGGCACTCCCAGCGCCCACCAGCCCGGCCGCCGCGGCTCCGGCGCCTGCGGCCACGAAGTCTCTCCGGGTGATCTTTCTATTGCTCATGACCCCTCCCCCATCGCTTCGGCGAGCAGCCCGTCGGCGGCGGTGGCAGGCTCCGGGGCCAGCACCACCGCCAGTCTCGCGCCTTCCCTCCGTACGGCCAAACCCGCCTCCGTGCCCGCGCCCTCGGCCCAGCTCGCCGTCTCCACATCCGGGTAGTCGACGAGCAGCAACCACCCGCTTCCATCCTGGCGCTCGTACTTCCCGAGCACGGCGTCGGTCTCCGGCCCGAATCGGAGCACGTTTTCGAATCCAAGGTAGACGACGCTGTTGAGGATCTCCTGGGTGTGGAAGAAGCGCACCGAACGCGCGTCGAGACCGGTGGCCGGCAGCTCGCCCACCAGGGCCGGCGCCTCGCCCTCGTCGGCGATCGCGTCGGCCGCTCCCCGCGCGATGGCAATCACCGCGTCATATGCCGGATCGCTCTCGCCCTCGGCGTAGACCGACCCAAACCACCGCCCCTTCCAGAATGACAGCCAGCCGGGGCGAAGAAGCGCCCCCTGGCCGATGTCGATGTCGTCGCCGTCGCGGTCGTGGGTGAAGACGCCGTACGCATCCTCCGCCGACGCCAGCTCGAAGAGATCGAGGACGATGTCGGGCTCGCCTTCGGGCCCCGAGTAGCGGCGTGCGAGGCAGCGCTCCATGCCGTAGGCCAGGTAGACCTCGGCGTGGCCGTCGATGTATTGGAAGATCGTCTCGGTGTCGTAGATCTGATCATCGGCTGTCGCCAGCCAGCCGGCCACCTCGTGCGGCAGCGCCGCGGTGACCAGCTCGAGCTCGTCAACGGGAGGCGGTTCAGCCGCACAGGACATCAGGATTCCAGCCAACATCGTGCCGACCGCGGGAGCAGCCCAACTGGTTGCCATCATTCCTCCAACTGGCAGGATTCACGCAGCAATGATATCAGGAAGGAGGTGGTAAGAAACTCTCGCGGTCCGGGTTATAGTCCGCCTATGTGGACAGCGCTTCAGCGAGGGTTCGCCATTCTCCTTTTGGCGGTCGTGGCGGTCGGTTGCCGGGCGCAACTGACCACCGTGCCCGAAACCGCCTCCCCGAACAACGTGATCTTCGTGTTGGTGGATACGCTGCGTGCCGACCACATGAGCGCCCATGGCTACCACCGCGACACGACACCCTTCCTCGACCTGCTGGCGCAGAGCGCCGTGGTCTTCGAGCATGCGCGATCGCAGGCGGGATGCACGTTCCCTTCGGTGAACTCCATCATGACCTCACGGTACCCATTCGATTTCGTTCAACAGGGAACCGGCGAAATGGGCATACCTGAGGCCTATCCGACGCTTGCAGAGATTCTCGGCGCCCGCGGCTATCGCACGGTCGCCGTGTCTGCCAGCCCCATCGTTCGTGCCACACCCAGCAAAGAGAACCCGAGCGCTGGCTTCGACCGCGGTTTCGACGTCTTCGACGAGACCTGCCTTTGGGGCAGCGCCGCCTGTGTCAACAAACGGGCCCTGAATCTCCTTGACAGGATCGAGGAGCCATTCTTCCTCTATCTCCACTACATGGATCCTCACGGCCATTACAAAACCCCACGGTCCTATGAACACCGGTTCGCGGGTGCCTACGACGGCTACGATTTTATCGCTGCCGGCGATGCCAACCCCATCGCGGACATGTTGTTCAATGACGGACCGGTCTTCGATATCACCGATCGCGACATCCAGCACCTCGTAGATCTTTATGATGACGAGATCCGCTACTTCGACGAGCAGTTCGAGACACTGGTCACCCGGTTGCGCGACGACGGGCTGTTCGATCAATCGATAATTGTGTTTACTTCGGATCACGGCGAGGAGTTTCTCGAACACGGCCAGGTTGGGCACTGCCGCGGGGTGTGGGAAACGCTGACCCGAGTGCCCCTTTTCATCAAGGTGCCGGGGATGAACGGCGGCCGTCGAGTAGACGACGCGGTGCAGCTTGTCGACATTCTTCCAACCCTGCTGGCCCTGCTGGGAATCGAAAACACAGGCTCCGGACTGGAAGGCGTCTCTCTCCGAAGCCTGTTTGAAGGCGACGAGCCGCTCCGGGAGTATGCGTATGCTGATCAGGGAAAGTACCGATCCGTTGATGACGGCCGCTGGCATCTGATTCTCGATGGCGCGGAATCGACGGCGACACTGTTCGATCTTCGTACTGACCCACTGGAGCAGCGGGATCTCTATTCGAGCAACCACAACGAACTCAATCGCCTCAGCGAAGAGCTCAACCTATGGCTGGATGTGACCGGGCAATCGTTGAGCTTCGACGAGGCCGTCGCCGCCAACATGGCCAAGGTGGAGGAGCTGCGGGCGCTGGGTTACCTCCGCTGACTCGACCCCGCGCTTGGGCCACGGTACATTGAGCCCATGAGAAAGTCGGCGTTTCCTCTAATCGTGGTATCGCCGATCCTGGCCGCAGCGGTCTCCTGCAGCCGGCCACCATATTCTTCGGCACCGACAGCGACTACACCGCCCCCGAACGTGATCATCGTCCTCGTCGATACCCTGCGTGCGGACCACATGAGCCTCTACGGGTATGAGCGCCCGACCACGCCGTTCATCGACAGTTTCGCGGCTGATGCTGTCGTCTTCGAGCATGCCCGGTCGCAGGCGAACTGCACCTTCCCATCGGTCAACTCCCTGCTGACCTCACGCTATCCAGGGATCTTTATCCGCCAGGAGGAGGGGCAGCTCGGGATTCCCGAAAGCACTCCCTCGATAGCCGAAATCCTGAAGGCGGAGGGCTACCACACGATCGCCGTCTCGGCGAGCCACATTGTCCGGGCAACACCGACCGAGTACAACCCGAGCGGGGGTTTCGACCGAGGATTCGACTCGTTCGTAGAAGGGTGCCGATGGCTTCATGGAGCATGCGTCAACCACCACGTCTTCGATGAGCTCGATATCATTAAGGAACCTTTCTTCCTCTATATCCACTTCATGGATCCTCACGAACTTTATCAACCTCCCAAGAGGTGGGAGAAACGTTTTGCCGGGGAATACGACGGGTACGATTTCATCGCTACAGGCGACCCAAATCCCATCGCAGAGATGCTGTACGACGACGGGCCCGAGCTCGACATCACGAAGGGTGACATCCAACACCTCGTCGACCTTTACGACGACGAGATCCGCTACTTTGACGGGGTCTTCCGCCGCCTCGTGCAAAATCTCGAGAACCGGGAGTTCCTCGATCGAACGCTGATCGTTTTCGCCGCCGACCACGGCGAGGAGTTCATGGAGCACGGTCACGTCAAGCACTGTCGCGGGGTTTGGAACACGCTCACGCACGTACCGCTGGTTTTCCGTTTTCCGGACATCAGCGACGGCAAGCGAATCACTTCGGCGGTGCAAAACCTGGACATCGTCCCCACCCTGCTCGACTATCTCGGAATCGAACCCGATGGTTTCGGTCTGGAGGGTGTGAGCCTGCGCCCGCTGATCGAAGACCGTGAGCCGACCCAGATCTTTGCCTTCACCGACTCCGGAAAATACCGCGCCGTCGATGACGGCCGTTTCCACCTGATTCTCGACGGCGCCAACCGCTCGGTGACCATCTTCGATGTCCGCTCAGACCCGCTCGAGCAATACGATCTGTACCCGGACAGCCCCCCTGAGCTGGGACCACTGGGCATCGCCCTCGACCGGTGGTTGGAGGATTCGGGGCAGCGAGTGCGTTTCGACAGGGCCATCGCCGAGGCCAAGACCAAGGAGGAAGAGCTCCGCGCGCTCGGTTACCTCGAGTAGGCTCGCGATTCCGGATCAAAGGCTGAGGCCAGCCACCCCCCCATGCTACAGTTCCGAGATGCTCCGCGTTCTAGCCTGCTCCGCCGTCATCACTGCCCTGATTTTGCTCGGCTGCGGTCAGGGATCGATCCCGCCGACTGCGGAATCGACACCGCCGAACGTGATTCTGGTGCTGGTCGACACCCTGCGAGCGGACCACATGAGCCTCTACGGATACGAGCGGGAGACGACGTCGTTCATCGACGGATTCGCGGCCGGCGCGGTCGTCTTCGATCGCGCGCGGTCGCAGGCGGGGTGCACCTTCCCGTCGGTCAACTCTCTCTTCACATCGCGCTACGCCTTCGACTTCTATCGCCAGGGCGAGGGTCAGATGGGCATCCCCGCCGAGTACCCGACGATCGCCGAGATTCTGCACGCCCGTGGCTACCACACGATCGCGGTATCGGCGAGCCCGATCGTTCGCTCGACACCGACCAAGGAGAACCCGAACGGCGGCTTCGGCGCGGGCTTCGAGATCTTCGACGAGAGCTGCCTGTGGGACGATGCGGAGTGTGTCAACGCCCGTGCGCTGAAGCTCCTCGGAGACACGAGGGAACCGTTTTTTCTCTATCTCCACTATATGGATCCTCACGGCAACTACGCGCCGCCGGCCGACTATCAGAAGATCTTCGCCGGGCCGTACGATGGGTACGACTTTATCGCCGCCGGCGACCACAACCCGATCGCCGACATGATCTACGCCGACGGTCCCAAGCTCGAAATCACCGATCGCGATATGCAGCACCTCGTCGATCTCTATGACGACGAGATCCACTACTTCGACGAGCAGTTCTCGCGCCTCGTCTCGTCGCTCCGTCAGGATGACCTCCTTGATCGATCGCTACTGATCTTTACCTCGGATCATGGCGAGGAGTTTCTCGAGCACGGACACGTCGGCCACTGCCGGGGAGTGTGGGACACGCTCACCCGCGTGCCGTTCTTCGTGAGGTTTTCGTCCACCACCGACGGGAGGCGGATCGACACTGCGGTGCAGCTCGTCGACATCTTGCCAACCGTGCTCGACGAGCTCGGAATTGAAGCCGCCGCCACTCCCTTCGAGGGCCTCACCCTGCGTCCTCTGCTCGAAGGCGGTGAGCCGGCCCGAGCGTTTGCTTTCACCGACCAGAGCCGGTACCGCGCAGCGGACGACGGGCGGTGGCAGCTCATCCTCGACGGGGTGGAATCGAGCGCGACGTTGTACGACCTCCGGGCCGACCCCCTCCAACAGCACGATCTTTCCACCCAGAACCCATCGCAGGCCGAGCGAATGGGTACCGTTCTCAACCGGTGGCTGAAGGACACCGGTCAGTGGGTACGATTCGACGAAGCTCTCGCGGCGAGCAAGGCCAAGGAGGAAGAGCTCCGCGCCCTCGGTTATCTTCGCTGACCGGTTCGCGTGGGGTAAACTGCGCGTATGAAACCGGTATCGTTGACCGTGTTCGCGGCAGCCCTTGCCGCGCTTCACTCATTCTCCTGCGGCCAACAGCCACGGCGGTCTCGGCCGGAGCCCATGAACGTCATCATCGTGATGGTCGACACCCTTCGCGCTGACCACATGAGCACCTACGGCTACGAGCGGGAGACCACGCCGTTCATCAGCAAATTTGCGTCCCAGGCGGTCGTTTTCGAACATGCACGGTCTCAGGCCAGCTGCACGTTCCCCTCGGTCAACTCGCTGCTCACATCACGCAACCCCGCGATCTTCGTACGACAGGGCAAGGGACAGCTCGGTATCCCCGATGAGTACCCGTCGATAGCCGAGATCTTGAAGAGGCACGGCTACCGCACGATCGCGGTCTCGGCAAGCCCGATCGTTCGCGCCACCCCAAGCGATTTCAACCCGATCGGGGGTTTTGACCGCGGTTTCGACTCCTTCGTGGAGGATCCGTTGTGGCGCCCAGGCGCACAGGTCAACCGCGCCGTCATAAGCCAACTTGATGCGGTTGAGGAGCCGTTTTTTCTTTACGCCCATTACATGGATCCGCACGGACCCTACCGACCACCGGAAAGGTACGAGAAGCGTTTTGCCGGAGAGTACGAAGGTTTCCAATTCATCGAGCGCGGCAATCCCGTCCCGATCGGGAAGATGCTGTACGCCAACGGCCCCCATGTCGATATCACCGACCGTGACATCCAGCACCTGGTCGATCTTTACGACGATGAGATCCGCTATTTCGACGGCGTGTTCCGGCGCCTCGTCAAACACCTGAATCAGCGTGATCTGCTCGATCGCACGATCATCGTACTCACCGCCGACCACGGAGAGGAATTCCTCGAGCACGGTCATATCAAACACTGCCGCGGGGTCTGGGACACGGTTACCCGGGTTCCATTGATCTTCCGTTTTCCGGGAGTCGAGGGCGGGCTTCGAATCGACGACGCCGTTCAAAACCTCGATATTGTCCCGACCATCCTCGACTACCTCACGATCGAAGGCGAAGGTCTCGAGCTCGAAGGGACCAGCTTGCTGCCCCTCGTCGACGGGCGGGAGCCGTCGCGGAGGTACGCCTTTTCCGATCAACGCGAGTATCGTTCTGCCGACGACGGACGTTTCCATCTGATTCTCAACGGCGAGGACGGCAGGGTGACCCTGTTCGATATCCTTTCCGACCCACTCGAGCAGCGCGATCTGTTCAGCATCAATCACTCCGAGGTCACAAGACTGAGCGATGCCCTCAACCGGTGGCTCACGGACACCGGCCAGCTCCTGCGCTTCGATGAGGAAATGGCCGCCGCCAGGACCAAGGAGGAGGAGCTGCGCGCGTTGGGCTACTTGCAGTGAGAGCTGTTACTTGAGGTAGCCGAAAGCCTCGAGCCGCTCGCGCTCGCGTCGGCTCAGCACCACCTCTCCACTCTCCGACCCAGAGCCGATCGTCCGGTAAAGCGCTAAGGCCTCCTCCTTCTGGGCGCGCACGAGCCCTTCGAGGGTTCGCAGTCGACTCGGATCCGACGCGGCCAGGTCCGCCAGCTCGCCCGGATCGTCCGTGAGGTGAAAGAGGCGGGCGGGTCCCTCGGGATAGATGAATATCGCCTTGTAGCCGTCCGCCACCACGGCCCGATCCAAAGTACCCACAAAGACCGGGGTTGTCTCGTCACGCCGGTGAAGAGGTGTGCCCGGCAGATCCCCGGTGGGGAGACCGGAAATCTCGAGCAGAGTCGGGGCGAGATCCACCGCGGAGCACGGCATCCTGTTCTCGACACCTCCACGATCGCTGTCCGGCCACTTTATCAACAGCGGCACCCGAACGACCTCGTCGTAAAGCGTTTGATGGCTCAGCCCCCCGTGCTCCATAAACTCCTCACCATGGTCGCTGGTCACCACGACGAGCATCTGGTCCCACATCCCACTCCTTTTCAAGGTATCGAAGAGCGTCCCCAGCGACTCGTCGAGGTACTGCACTCCGGCACGGTAGGTGTGGTGAAGGATCTCGACATCCCGTGGCTCCAAAGGAATCTCTTCGCGGACTAGCCCCTGGAGGAACTCAGAAGAACAGAGGTCCTGGCGGCAGCCGAAGCCATCAACACCGAAAAGCTCGGCGATCACTCGCTGATTTATCTCGGGCGCCTCATAGGGAAGCACGTAAAGATCGGCGTGGGGTTCAAAGGTGTGGAGAAAGAAGAAAAACGGCTCATCGCGGTGCGCGAGCACCCAGTTCGCCGCGGCGCGAGCTTGGCGGCCGGCTCGCCATCGACAGACCTGATAGCTATCAAAGCCCTTTGCAAACCCCCACCGGGGGCTCAACCATCCACAGTCAAACACCAGCGCCGCGGTTGAGAATCCCGCCACCCGGAAACGTTCGGCAAGCGTCGGGATCGCCGGATCCATGGCCTGGTTCAGGAGCTGCGCGCGATGCGTCGAAGGGTCGTACCCGGTCAGCATCGAGGCGTGCGAAGGTTTGGTCCAATTCGCGGCCGCATAGTGCCGGGTCCAGGCCTCGGCCTCGGTCGCCAGCTGGTCGAGGTGCGGCGTTTCGAGATCGCCTCCGAATACACTCCCAGCAGCATCTTCGCGGAGAGTATCGACCGAAATCAGCAGGATCTGCATCGGCGGTTTCTTCGCCGATTCCTTCGACCGTACCAGCTGATGAATGGTCGCTTCGCGCAAGAGGAGGGTGCAACCCTCCGGCAGACGTGCCTCGAGACCGAGCGTCACTGGCTCTCCGGCCAACTCGGCCAGGTCCACCCGGTGTTGCCACCAACCCAAAGAAGGACCGACCGGGATGGTATGACGCACGTGTTTCTCATTCTCGTGCTTCACCTCCAGGAACAAGTTGCCTTCCTCGAGTGTGGAGTCGGAGTCTCGGCATGTCACCGCTCCCGCCAATTCGAGAACCGGCTCACGATGCAGCTCGATATCGGCCGTCAGATGAACTCCAGGCTCCACGCCCACAGCCGTCCAGGTCTCGTCGGCACAGAAGCTCTCGCGGGCTGCAAGTCGATTGCCATCGACCTCAAAAACTTCTCCGGCAACCAAATCGACAGATTCCACGAGCACCGAATTACTCCCACAGGCGGCCGCGCCGAGCACGGCGAGAATCAGAAAACTGGTTCGTGAATAGCCCATATGCTCGTCAACCCGTCAGAGGTAACCGAGAGCCTTGAGCTCCTCGATAACCTCCGGCGACGCGACACCGCTGTGCATGGCTTCACCCTGGAGCTGCATCGCCTCGAAGGCGCCAGTCAGCAAACGAATGAGATCGGCAACCTCGGGGTCGAGCGGATCGCACACATTGTTGACTTCAAAAGGATCGACTCCGAGGTCATAGTATTCGCACGGTCCCTCGGTGCTGATGATCAGCTTGCGAGCGGCGCCGCGGGTGGCATAAACGTCACCCGGTAACCAGCCCTCCTTGATTCGGCGCTCGTCCGCAGGCCGCCGCTGTGCGAACGCCTCTGCGACCGTCCACCGCGCTTGCCGGTCCAACAGAAGTGGGAGGATTGATTGACCAACCACCGGAATCACCTGCGTCTCCATGCTCGCTCCAGCGAGGGCAGCTATGGTCGGAGCCAGATCGACGAGGTGAACCATGCTGAGCACGCGGCCGGTCGCGAATCGACCGGTTGGGCTGTGAACCAGCAAGGGAACCCGGATCTGTTCGTCGTAGATGTACTGGCCGTGGCCCATTCGATGGTGATTCCCAAGTCCTTCACCGTGGTCAGAGGTGATGAACGAGATCGATCCTTCGAGAAATCCATGTGAGTCGAGCTCGCCGTAAAACCGTTCCAGAGCCTGGTCGACCGCGAAAAGCTGGCCGTCGTAGCGATTGATAACGCGCACGATCGGAACCTCGCCGTCGGAAAAGTCGGCGGGTAGCCCGTGGTGCTCGCGCAACCACAACCGCAATTTTTTACCCTTCGGCTCCGCATTCCCGACAACCCATCTCACCGCTGAACGATGCAGACGCTTCGGAACGTGCCACTCATGCACATCGTAAAGGTGGATCCAAACGAACGACTTCGTCTCGACGCCGGTTTCCTCGAGCCACTCGAAAGCCCGGGCAAGAACGGCTTCGGCAGGCTCGTAAGACTCCGACGAGCTGAAATGATCGAAACCGGCAGCAAGCCCATTCAGGAACTTCACCGGCGTGAAGGCAGCTGTTCGATACCCCTGTTCCGAAAGCAGCTCTGCGACTGTGAGTATCTGATCATCAAGCAGCTCGCCGTTGACGAGGAGACCGTGTTGGGCCGGTTGCAGCGAGGTAAAGAGGGAGGCGTGACTTGGCGCTGTGTGGGAGCACGAGCTGAACGCCAGTTCAAACACCACAGATCGGTCGGCGAGGTCGTCGAGGAAAGGCGACACGTTCCTTGGATAGCCGTATGCACCAAGGTGATCCGCACGAAGCGTGTCGATGGTGACGAGGATGATTCGTTGCGGAGGCGCTTTCTGCACGCCGCAACCTCCCGTCGCGAGCAACAGCAGGACAACTGCGACGCTCCTGGCGCATTCCGCGACGAATTCCGAGAGCGGGATCCAATCCCGATCTCCGGATTCGACATGAATCATTAGAACTCGTTCCACCTGCCCGCGCTTCCCCTTCCGCCGCCTACACGGTGTCCAAGAATACCGCGGATAGCCCGGTCTTCTCACCTGGTATTGTAGAAAGGTTGTGAGAAGAGCTCTACGAGCCGCAGTCGGCTCGACCCGTCAGTAAGAAATTCGGAGTTTCCCAGGGAAGCGAGATATGCGAGTTAGCTACCCTTCGCGCTCCGTAATTCGACCTCGGCTGCATATCGCTCGTTGTAAAGGCTCGCTGTGTCCCCCATCGAGTCCTCCGCCACCTTCCTGTGCGACGAGAGCACCTGGCCCAACGATCGCGTGACCTCGGCCGCACCCAGGCGGCGCGCACGCACCAGTAGGCGGAACACGTGATGGGCGTTGGCGACCATCTGGCGGGCCATTCCCATCAGCGGGCCCGGGTCGATGTCGCGGAGCACGCCGGCGGACACCTCGAGCGCGAGGTCGGTATCGGCGCCGGGATCGAGATGGCCGGCACGGACCATGTGGTCGATCAGGAACGCGCGGTGCCAGTACTCGGTCAGCGCCGTGGCCGCGTCCTTGACCGCGAAGATGTAAATGATCTTCCGCCAGATCCTGCGGAGCACGTACTTGACGGCCGCCAGGCCGATCGCAAGGCAACCGGAAAGCGACAGTGGTCCATCGAGGCCCCGGCCGAGCTCCCGCCGCACCTCGGGGGCCATTTCCCGCCGCCTTACCTTTGCTACGGTCGCCGGGATACGCCGCCTGAAGATAGTCTCAAAGACGATGTCAACCAGCGGCAGAGGAATCAGCACCGCCAGCCCGGCGCAGGTGGCGTCGGAGAAAATGCGCCAGTCGAGGTCGGATTTCGAATTTTCCACTCGTCTCTTAACGCCTTTCCCGAGAGGATGCACGCCGATTCGCCGAGGCACGGCGAATCGGGAGCCAGGCACCTCCAGTGTACGCGGACCGTTTCAGAACTCGTTTCCCGTGAGGAGCCACCCTTGACATTGATTGCCCGCAAGATCTTACCGACTTGAAGGAACGGGGCTCAAACAATGTCAAGAATGGCACCTCCGCCGAACCTTTCTGTGGGGGCTGGGTGGCAAATTCGAAATTCGAAATTCGAAATTCGAAATCCTCCCCTGCTACACTCTCCGGCCATGTACGAATTAGAACGAGAAACCGCCGTCGAGATCGTCGCCGAGGTGTGCGGCCTGACGCACCGGGTCCAGGATGGTATCGTCGCGGCCGGCGACTCGCTGACCAAGGGCGACCGGTCGCCGGTGACCCTCGCCGATCTTGCGGCCCAGGTAGTGGTCAGCCTCCGTCTCGCGCAGGGCTTTTCGGATGATCCACTGCTTGCCGAAGAGGACTCGGCGGCGCTCGCCAACTCTCCTGAGATGACCGATCGCGTGCTCGAACAAGTGCGGGAGCATTTCGCCTCTCTCGGCAAGGACAAGCTGATCGCGGCGCTCGACAGGGGCGGCCACCAGGGGGACGCCGGGCGCTACTGGGTCCTCGACCCGATTGACGGCACCAAGGGTTTCCTGCGAGGAGATCAGTACGCGGTGGCGCTGGCGCTTGTAGTAGACAGCGATGTAGTGGTCGGCGTTCTCGGTTGTCCGAACCTGCCCGCCGTGCAGCCGGGCACCGGCGCCGGCTCGCTGTTCAGCGCGGTGCGCAGCGGCGGCGCGCTCAGCCATCCTCTCGACGGGGCGACTGGTACCGCCATCCACGTCGATGCGATCACCGATCCCGCCGACGCCGTGGTTTGTGAGTCGGTGGTAGCGGCCCACGCCGCCCACTCGGTGCAGGCCGGAATCGCCAAACGCCTCGGCATCACTGTGCCCCCGTACCGAATCGACAGCCAGTGCAAGTATGCGGTGGTGGCGCGCGGCGAGGCCTCGATCTACCTGCGCCTTCCCCGCGATACCAGCTACCGCGAGAAGGTGTGGGACCACGCCGCCGGAGTAGTCATCGTCGAGGAGGCGGGCGGCCGGGTCACCGACCTCGACGGGAAACCGCTGGATTTCTCCGAAGGACGCCTGCTTGGCAACCACCGCGGCATCGTCTGTTCAAACGGTGCCATCCACGACCGGGTCCTCGAGGCCTGGCGATCCGAGCTCGGACCTTCCTAACCAGCTTTGCTTGTGAGGTGTTTGCTGCGGCCGCGGCGACACACCGTCGAGGGCCGGGCCTCTGGCGTGCTATGATCCGATGCGGCGGTTGCCTATCTCTTTATTTTTTCTCGACTTGGGAATCGCACAGAAACCATCGAGGGTTAACGGAATGCATAAGAAACTCGTCGTTTTCGCCTGTCTCGCGATGCTCTTTGCCGTGCCCAGAACGGCCCACGCGTATCTCGACGCCAACACCGGCAGTTTGATTCTTCAGATCCTGGTCGGGGGCGTTGCCGGGCTGGCCCTTGTCGGAAAGCTCATGTGGCATCGCATCACACGCTTCCTCGGAATTCGCCAACCCGAAAATGAAGAGGACTGAGGCTCAACCAGAACCGGGCTCGTTTCGCGATCGTGAGGGCCGGGTGTTCTACCGCGAGGGGCGGATCTACCGGGCATTGAGCGCCCGCGCCTCCGCCGATTGGCAGGCGTTGGAGGGCACCTCATTCTTCGAGACGGCCAGCCGACGGGGCCAGATCGTACCGACGCGACCGGCCGATCTGCCCCCCGAGGAGTTGACACAGCCGACAGGAAATTGGGTAGCGGTTCTGGAACACAAACGGCTACCTTTTATCTCCTATCCCTACGAGTGGTGTTTCGGAATGCTGCGAGATGCGGCGCTCCTGCATCTCGACCTCATGCTCGGCTCTCTCGAGGAGGATCTGATCCTCAAGGACTCGTCTGCCTACAACATTCAGTGGCTCGGGGCTCACCCCCAACACATCGACATCCCGTCTTTTCAGAGGTGGCAGCCGGGCGAGGCCTGGGTCGGGTATCGTCAGTTCTGCCAGCTCTTCCTCTACCCCCTGATGCTGACGGCCTATCGGCAGTTGCCGTTCCAGCCGTGGCTCCGTGGCAGCATCGACGGAATCACTCCGGAAGACTGCAACAAACTGCTGACCGGGCGCGATAGATTGCGGGGTGGCGTCTTCACTCATGTCTACCTCCAGAGCAAGCTCCTCGCGGCGGCGGGCAAGCCGAGCTCGAGCCTTCGCCGGGAGCTCAAAGCCGCCGGGCTCGGCAAACAGATCATCATCCGCAACGTGCGTGGCCTGCGGAAGCTCATCACGCGGCTCCGGTGGAAGAGGTCGTCTTCGGAGTGGTCCTCCTACATCGACCAGCACTCATACTCAGAAGAGGACGAGAAGGCCAAACGTGCTTTCATCGAACGGGCGGTCGCGAAACGCCATTGGGGGCTCGTCTGGGATCTCGGGTGTAACACCGGTGCGTACAGCCGGATCGCGGCCGAGAATTCTTCATTCGTGGTGGCGATAGACGGTGACAGCCTGGCCGTGGAGCGTCTGTACCACGAACTCAAGATCGAAGGCAACCGTAAAATCCTGCCGCTCGTCGTCAACCTCGCCGATCCCTCTCCCAACCTCGGTTGGGATGGCAAGGAGCGCCGCTCACTCGCCGCCAGGGCGGATGTCGATCTCATCCTGTGTTTGGCCCTCGTTCACCACATGGTGATCAGCGCCAACGTGCCGCTTGCGGAATTCATCGATTGGCTGGCTCGGTTGCGCTCCCACCTCGTGATCGAGTTCGTCACCCGGGACGACGCCATGGTGCAGCGGCTCTTGCTCAACAAGGACGACATCTACCACGACTACAACCTCGCGAACTTCGAAAAGGAGATCGGTCGGCGATTCACGACTCTCGCCGTCGAAGAGCTGCATAACGGAACGCGAGTTCTTTACTTCCTTCGACCCCGTTGACGGATGGGGTGGAAACGCGCCATGTCAATTCGTAGGTAACGGTCGCAATACGGGCACGCCTCCCCGGCGAATGACACTGAATACCTCGACAACGTTCTCTCCCTGCCGAAAAGCCGAGGGAGGGAGCATCACCGAAAAGTGCTGCCGCTTATTTCCAGCCGTATATGTCGTCATGGTTGCGGCGACGATACCGTTCAATGCCACCGCCAGGTTGTGGGTGGTGCCGCCGGCGCCGCGAACAAACACGGAACCACGGAAATACGACGGCAGCATGGGCGCGTCGAGATCCACGCGGCCATATGCATCGGCGTCCTCGATTCTCACCCTCCACAACATCCCCTCGATCATCTTGAGTTCGTGTATCGGCCTGTCAAAAAGATCCGGATACGGACCGAATCGGTAAATGTCCTGCGGATCACTCCCGTCACCAAACAGGCGCAGCTTGGTGTTCACGAACCGCCGACGTCGCTTGAGGATGGAAGGGTCGACCTCGATGATCCCCTTTTTCTTGTTGAAGATCTGTAACGGTGCTGGAGGCCGCACCTCAGCGGACTCCGCTCGCGACACACCGTCCACTGGCCACGGCGGCGCCTCATCGAGAATATCGAGCATGGTCGGCAGGATGTCGAGAGTGCTCACAAGCTGATTTACCACCCGGCCCTCGGTCTGGTGGGGTGCCTTGATGATCATTGGCACCAACAGGATCTCGTACGCGTTTCGCTCGGACACCAGGCGCTGGTTCTCACCAGGCACGAAGCTGAAGCCGTGATCCGCAACAATCACGATCAGGCTCTCATCAAACCGGCCGGCAGTCTCGAGCCGATCAACCAGCTTCCCAATCTCGGCGTCCACATACATCGTCTGCAGGATGTACCTTTGGAGGCCCTGGCGGGCGAGGTACTCGTCGCCAGTCCAGCCCGATCGGCTCAAGCCCGGTGATTTCTGAGACCCCGTCGGGTACCGACGACCATCCGGAAGCAGGTCCCACGGTCGGTGAGGCAGCATGAGGTGAGAAAACACCAACTGTGATTTCGACACCTTCCCTGCCATCTCCACCAAGCGCTCGAATTCCACGCGCCGGTCGCCTCTGACAGCCTGAACCGCTCGTCGAAAGTAAGCCCGCCGCCCAACCGGCTGAGCATCACTCAACACGGGTCGTGGTGGGTCGTCTGGCCCGAATCCGCCCCATGAGCTGGATATGGTCGGCAGGTGATTGCACAATGCTTGCGGTAGCAGGAGATGAAGATACACGATCGAAAGGTCGGAGGCGAGACTGCCGAAGCGAGCCGCCAAGGGCTCTCTGACCACAATCTTGCGGTTGAGCCCCGGCGGACATAGCTGGGTTGCCGGCTCCTGCGCCCAGAGCCTATGGCTTCCACCGAAGACAGTGAACACATTGTGGGGATGGTCGGCCAATGACGGTACCTGGTCCGGATTTGGCCGGCGGCCCGTTAGGATAGCAGGCACCGCATCCGCCGTGCTTTCTGCGGCGGCGATCGCATTGCGAAACCAGGTCGACCGATCGGACAGTGCCGCGAGGTGGGGATAGCGATGCCGGTTGATCTGGAACTTTCTGTCGAGCAGCGCCAGCAGATTGAACTCGTCGAAAACAATGAAGACAATTGGCGCGCGGTTCTTGACCCCCGCCAGTTCCAGGTTGGTCGCCGTTCGCAGACTCAGAAGTCTCCATATCTGCGGGTTCGACACGAAAACCGTTGGAATGGCCACCAACCCAATAGCCAGCAAACTGACAAAGCTCTTCATTCCCTTGCTTCGCGCATAGACAACCGTACCGATCGAGCTCAGTAGCACCGCAATTGCGATGTGTACGACCGCCGGGGCCACGTCCAGTCGCCTCACGACGATCATGGCCAGCAAGGCCATAAAAAACCAGATGAAAGCGAGGTGAACCGCCCGCTGTGCTCGCCATGGCATCCGGACTAGAGACGCCTCGATCAACATGAAAGGCAGAGGCACCACCAGGAGGAGGACGACCATCAACGCCACGAGCTCGACCCGATCAAACCGTCGAATCACGAAGAACTCGGCGTTTCTTCCGAGAACGTCGAGAAGTGGCTGTGCGATCACGAGAGATGAGAGCACGATCAGATGCAGGCACCTCTCAGGAAAGCTCTGGCGGCTTTCTGCGGCGCCGGATCTTCCTCGATGTGAATTCACCTCCTTTTCCACTATTCCCATCCTTTGAATTTCAATTTCGTACCGGCGGGAGAACCGTCCCAGAGTGCTCGAAGCTGACCGCGCGCTTCCCCGTCGTGCAGGCCATGCACGCCGGCGCCGACTTGATCACGTACTCCACGAAGACCTCTTCCGGCATGTAATAGAGCGCGTCGACGCCGAGCTCGGTCCGGACCTCGTCGGTGTCGCCGTTGAAGCGTGCGCCGATGAGCTCCTTCTGGGTCGGTGTGTTGATGCCCTGGAAGCACGAGTCGATGACCATCGGCCACAGGGTGCCGAAGAAGATCTTCTTGGCGCCGGCGGCGCGGAAGGCGCGCACGATGTGCTTGGCGTTGGTGCCGCGCACGATGCTGTCGTCGACCAAAAAAATATTCCGCCCTTCGACCGCTTTGGCATCGACCCGGAAATCGAGCATCGCTGCTTCCTCCCGCGCCTCCTGGGTCTCCTCCATGAAGATGCGACCCCCGTAGCGGTACTTGGAGACCGGCGTCGCGTACTGCAGCGCCGAGTTCTCGACCTCCTTCTCGAGCTTCTGGGCAAAGGCCTCGGCGCCGGGGATCGGCGAGTGCGGGATCGGCACCACCAGGTCGATCTCATCCACTACCTCGGGCGCCGTCTCGAGAAGGTGCAGGGCCAGGGTCCGACCCGCCCGCCACCGGTAGGAACGGATGTTGTCGCCCATCATCCTCGACTCGACGTCGGCAAAGTAGATGAGCTCGAAGGCGCAGGGGCGTGGGTCCTTTTGAATCAGGACCCGTTGGTCGATCTGCAGATCACGATCGATGAAGAGGGCTGCGCCATGTGGCACCTCCTCCTCGACCGAGAATCCGTTCTGCTCCAGGGCCAGGGTTTCTGAGGCGATCATCACCGCATCCCGTCCGGAACCCGTTCTGCGGCCGAGAACCATCGGCCGGAAGCCGTGCGGGTCGCGGAAGGCGTAGAGTCCGCCGGGGGTCGCGACCAGCGCAGAGAAAGCGCCGGTCAACCGTCGCTGCGTCTCTTCAATGGCGGAAAAGAGGATCTCCTTCTCCTCTGTGCCCGGGTCCTGCCGTCGAAAGTGCTCCACCCACAGGCTGAGGACGCGCAGCATTGCGTCGGCATCACAGGTTGCCGACAGCTCCTGCCCCCGCTCCTCGAGCTCGGCCTCGATCTGGGGGACGTTGGTGATGTGACCGTTGTGGGCGAGAGCGATGGCCGAGAGCGGGTCGAAGAAGGGCTGCGCGTTGTTGGTGCCACCGCTGCCGTAGGTCTTGTAACGGGTGTGAGCTATCCCAACGTCGCCCTGCAGATGACCGAGCGGTTTGAAGATGTCGTCGGCGAGCCCCTCACCCTTCTTGAGGGAGGCGCTTCTGTGCGCAGGATCGATCACAAAGAGCCCGGCATAGGCCGGACCGCGATGCTGGAGGAAGTGCGCGCCGTTGCCGAGATCGCCGACCACCGATCTGCCGTCGTTACTGATGACCCCGACGATGCCGCACATGAGACCTCCTCCGAAGCCGACACTATAGAACAAACTCGGAAATTTCGGATTTCGGATTTCGGATTTCGGATTTGCCGCTCACCAACATCCGACGCAGAAGATTGCAGGAAAATTCACGTCTCTCAAGCGTGGCCGAGCGGGAATTGAGAATTGAGAATTGAGAACTGAGAATTGAACGCTGCCTGTGGCAGCGTTATGGCGTGCCTTGGCGCTCAACCTCGCCGGTCATTGGGACAAAGCGGACCGGGATCACGGAACGCTCTTCGAAGCCGTCCGCGGTGCGGGTGATGACCTTCAACTCCTGATAGAAATCACCCACCGGGATGACCATGTTGGCGCCCACGGCGAGCTGGTCGAGCAGCGGATCCGGAATTTGCTCGGGCGCCGCAGTCACTATGATCCCGTCGAATGGCGCTTCCTCCGGCCAGCCGCCATAGCCGTCGCCGCACCGAACCTGGACCGAGTCGTATCCGAGCTCCGAGAGTGTAGCTGCCGCACGTTCACACAGGCGCTCACGGATCTCGATCGAACGTACTTCGACCCCCATGGCTGCGAGCACGGCGGCCTGGTAGCCCGACCCGGTGCCGATCTCGAGCACCTTATCGCCCGGGCCCACCTCGAGCAGTTCGGACATCAGGGCCACGATGTAGGGTTGCGAAATGGTCTGGGAGTCACCGATCGGCAGCGGCGAGTCGTTGTACCCTGCATCGCGATCGTTTTCGGGGACGAAGAGATGGCGCGGCACCGTTCCCATGCTCTCGAGCACCAAGGGATTCTTGACCCCGCGGGCCTCGATCTGCTGACTGACCATGTGTTCCCGTTGCATCTTCCAGTCCGAGTCGGCGGATTCTGATGCCTGCCCGCCGTGCGAGTTACAACCGTCGACCAGAATTGCGACGACGGCGATCATGGTGGCGCACAGCAAAAAACTCACCGGGCCGTGACGCTTCATTCTCGGTCTCCACCTTTCGCCGCAACGTTCGCATGACCTCGGTCGTGCCTCTCAGCCCACGCCACGGTCGGCCGCTTCTCACCGCGCACACAGAAGGACGGATCTCCCGCCCGCTCATCATGGTAGACCAGCCGCCCGCGATTCACCATCATCATGACGCCAATCCACATGCAACTCTCGTTCCGACGTGAGAGGAGAAGGGCAAAAGGGGGCCGCCACCCATATCAGTTTTGAGTTCTTAGTTTTGAGTTTTGAGTTACGGACGGCGTCCCCCAACACGATGCTGGGGTGCGTGCAAACTCAAAACTAAAAACTCAAAACTAAAAACTTTCTCTCGCGTCACTCCTTCCTTGACACTCCTGTCGGTACCGCCGACGATGACTTCATGAGAAAGACCAACGATCGTCAGCTTTCGCAGACTTCCGAAGATGGACTGACCCGCCGCGAGGCGCTTGCCGTTGGCGCTGCCGCCGCCGTGGCCGCCACCGCCTTCTCATCGGAGGTGACCGGCGCCACTGGTCGCCGGCCGGTCGCGGTGGCCTCGAAGAACGGTCTCGAGGCGGTGGGTCGAGCCGTACAGCGCATGGAGGCCGGGCTCTCTCCGGTAGAGGCGGCGGTGGAAGGGGTGGGAATCGTCGAAGCCGACCCAAATGACGTCACGGTTGGCTACGGCGGCCTGCCCAATGCCGAGGGCGTGGTCCAGCTCGACGCCTGCTGCATGGACGGCCCGACGATGCGCGCGGGCGCGGTCGGCGCCCTCGAAGGCTTCAAGCATCCGGCGAGGGTGGCCCTCGAGGTGATGCGCCGCACGACGCGCGTGCTGCTGGTCGGCGAGGGCGCCGCGCGCTTTGCAGGTTCGCTCGGTTTTGAGACCGAAAACCTACTGACCGAACGTTCGCGAAAGATCTGGCTCTATTGGAAAGGACAGATGTCCGCGATCGACGACTGGATGACGACCCCGGAGCAGATCGAGGACCCCGATGTTCAGTGGTTCATCAAAAAATTCGGCGCCATCCGGCCCACCGGCACCATCAATCTCTGTGCGGTCAACGCCGACGGCGTCGTAGGAGGCACCACTACCACCTCGGGCCTTTTCTTCAAGATTCCCGGCAGAGTCGGCGATTCGCCGCTGATCGGCGCCGGCCTCTTCGTCGACGGCGAGGTCGGCGCAGCCGGATCGACCGGCCGCGGTGAGTCGGTGATCCAAGTCGCCGGTTCGCACACGGTTGTCGAGCTCATGCGCGCCGGGAAATCGCCGCGCGACGCCTGTATCGGCGCGCTCGACCGTCTGGTGCAGGCCACCCGAGTGCCGTACCTCCTCGACAACGACGGGAGGCCGACCTTCGACGTCAAGTTCTATGCGGTCAACCCGCGCGGCGAATCGGGCGCTGCAGCGATCTGGCCCGGGGCGAAGTACGCCTGGTGCGGCGGCGGCAGTGCACCCGAGCTGAGAGAGTGCGCCTCTCTCTACCCCACCCCACGATCATAGAAGATAGGACGCCTGAACGTCCTCTGGCGGAGACACCGCAACCGAATTGAGGACGTTTTCCAACGTTAAAACGTTAAACGTTGGAACGTTGAAACGTTTTCCACCTGGCACAGAGCTTGCTGTTTCCAAGGGTGAGGATGGCGTCGAACGTCACCCGGGAGGCGACCATGAAGATTCAGCGAAAACTCCTAATCATCCTTCCCGCATTGGCAGTGGCTCTGTTGACGACCGCTCCGCCGGTGGAGGCCGGAGGCTCTTTCGGGATCCACCTGGGAAGCAGCGGAGTCGGCGTCTCGGTCGGCGTTGGTGACTGGAGCGTCTACACACGCTCGTGGTCCGACCCCTACTGGTCCCTCAACTTCAACGCAACGCTGGCCGGCTATGGCGAATGGGTGTGGGCGGGAGGATTGGGACGGGTTTGGCGCCCCTGGGTCTCCGCGAGCTGGCGACCTTACACCTATGGCCGGTGGGTGCGCACCGGCGCCGGCTGGACCTGGGTCGCATACGAACCCTGGGGCTACGTCCCCCACCATTATGGGAGCTGGGCCTACTCGAGCTTCGGCTGGGTCTGGCAACCCGGCTACGCCTACGCGGGGGCCAACGTGGTGTGGGTCCGCGCCGGCGCCTATGTGGGCTGGTACGCACGGCCTCCCTACGGCTGGAGCCATGCCGCCCATGGCTACCGGCACGGCTACCACGATGGATACCGAAACGGCTACGATCACGGCTATGGCAACGGGTATGACGACGGCTGGAAGGACGCCCGCTATGCCACCTTTGTCGGCTGGGGTGACCTCGGCAACGAGAACATCGCGCATCACGCAGTGACCCACACAATGGCGACACGAAATCGGGGCGTGGACCACACCTCGGCGCCCACCCCCAACGAGGTCCGGCAGCATGGCGGCCGGCCGGTGACCGAAACCCATCTTTCCCGGCGCACCGTCTCTATGGGAGGACGCGAAATCACCATCGCCCGGCCCGAGGGGGTAGCGCGCAGCATCGAGCGTCACGCCACCGATGTGGTCAGCGAAGCCCTCGCACCCGCCGCAATCGAGCGGCGCCAGCCGCTCGTCAGGTCGAGAACCGTGTCCACCTCGGGCACTTCAGTCTCGCGTGGAGCTGTGTCGTTTTCCAGAGAAGCCCGTTCACCCAATCAGCGGCAGCGGCAGAAGTCCTCATCATCGACCGGCGTCCGACACTCACACACCGCGTCCGGCGGCCGGGTCGGTACGCGGTCGGCGCCCAGCTCCGCGGGGAGTACATCGAGCCCATCGACCGGGTCAGACCTGCGTCGATCCACTCGTGCAGCCGTCTCTCACCGGAGCGCGAGTCGCGGCCGGGCGGCTGAACCGCGGACCGCTGTTGCCACCCGTACCAGCAGCTCGAGGTCAACCTCCGCAAACGGCAGGACCACCGAACGGCGCCGGCCGGCTGCCGAAGATCGACGGACCGGTGCCGCTTCTCGTCCTCAAGCAGCACGATCAGACGCATCTGTTTCCAAACGCCCTGATTCCGAGAGCTCCCATCCAACCCGGACTCGACAACCACGCAGCGCGAGAAAGCGCTCACACCAAAGATGAGCAATTCTCATCCAGCAGAGCTGCTCATCCCAGGTGACAACCATCGTGAGGGCGGGGCGGTCGCAAGGCCGCCCTGCCTTCTCCCCCTCACGCGCCCACCCAGGTTCATGCGATGCACCCGCCCCGGCCACCCACCTGAGCGCTTCGAAATTGGCCGTTTCCGTACGCCGTTCCCGTGAGGATGCCAGGCACGCCGACATGACGTTGAGGACAACGTCATATCGGGATGCCAGGCACCTCCAATGAACGGGGTCCCTTTCCCGAGGTGCTTCCGAAATCCGAAATCCGAAATTCGAAATTCGAAATTTCTTCCCGTGCTAGCATCCGATTCATGACGGGAGGGTCTCTCATGGTGCCGAAACCGGTTCTGGTTGCCATCGTCCTGACGCTCGGCGCGACATTCGCCTCCATGCCGGCGGCGGCGGCGCAAAAAAACCTCAGCATTGGCGAAAATTTCCCCTCGGCCGAGGGGAAGCGCGTCGAGGTCGATGCGGCGGATCTCGAAGTCCGCGTCAACCGTGCCGACGTCGATGGAATCGAAGTTGACGTTCTCCTCCACATCCGCGGGGTCGGCGACGAAAAGGGGCAACGATGGATTGAAAGCCACACTCCGTCGTTCCATGACGCCGACGACAAGCTGCGGATCACGGTCGAGACCGGGAAATCCGGGTTCCTCGGTTTCGGGCACCTTTCGGCGAGCGCCCAGCTGTCCGTGCTGGTCCCGGGAGAGGTCATCCCTGATATCACAACGACCACCGGCAACATCCAGGTGCGGGGTGACTTCTCTGCCGCCGACCCCCTGCGCTTGCGGACGTCCAGGGGGGATATGGAGCTGGTCGGTGCCGCGGCGTCGTTGGATGTACGAACCGCCGAGGGAGACGCGCAGATCGAGGTCATCCGTCCTTTCTCGCACTTCTTCGCCCGTACCTCGTCCGGCGACGTGCGATTGGTCGGGGGTGCCCGGGAAGCGAGGGTCGACACCGCCTCCGGGAAAATCTCGCTCGAAAACCTCTCTGGCAGCGTCGCCATCAGCACCTCTACCGGGAGAATCACCCTCAGCTGGGACCGCCTCGATCCCGGGCATACCATCCGCATTCGCTCCTCGTCCGGCCGCGTTCATCTGATGGTGCCGGAAGGGGTACACCCTCAGGGAAGACTGACGACCACAACCGGTAAGATCCGCAGCGAGTTTCCCGGCGACGTGACCGCGGATGGAAGCGGTCTGATCCTGCGGGGCGACGGGCCGACGTTTGACGTCGAAACCGCATCCGGCGAGATTCAGCTCACGAGCCGCGGGGCGTGGGATTGAAGGTCGCTAGCCCTCATTTCTAATCAGCTTTCTGCTGTGGCACCTCGCCGCCCTCGCTACGAAACCCGGTGGGTTAGAACTTTCTCCAACTTTTGACGTTTGTAGGGTTGGAACAGAAGGAGTCTGCTGATGAAGAAAATCTCTCTCGTCGCGATCGTCCTCCTGGCGTGCACCCTTTCGGTAGACGCCGCGGACCAGAGGACCCTGACCCACAACGAGCCGGCAGCAGCGATCGAGTTGCTCGATCTCGACAGCGGTATCGGAGATGTCATGATCACCGCTCGTGAAGGGGTCGACGAGATCGCTATCGAGGTCGAGCTCACGCCACGACGCGGGGGGTTCTTTTCATCGAAGCGCCAGGCGGAGCAGGCCGTCGAGGCGGCCTCTCTGCGCGCGATCAGCAAAGGCCATCGCCTGGTGCTGAGGATCGATCCGCCGGCGGACGAGGACCGTCGTTTCGAGGAGCGGTGGACCATCGAGATGCCCGCCCACATCCGGCTAACTCTGGATCACGGCGTGGGCGACGTGGTGGTCCTGGGCATTGCGGCCGGTCTCGAGATCGACTCCGGAGTCGGTGACGTGGAGGTCACGGCCCCCGACGGTGACATCGCCGTCGATCTCGGGGTGGGCACAGCCGTGGTCCATGCGCCGGCCGCCGCCTATGCCTCGGCCGAGGGCGCCGGTGGGGTCGGCAACGCCCGTCTGACCGTGCTGGGGAAACGGATCGAGAGCGGCGGGTTCGTTGGTCACTCCGCCTCTTGGACAGGCGACGGAAGACACCACATCGAGGTTTCGGTCGGAGTAGGCGACGCAGTCATCACGCTGGACTAGCCCAAAATCAGTTTTGAGTTTCTAGTTTCTAGTTGTCGCTGCCACGTCCCGGCAACGCGCTCCGACTTCGAGGCCATCCGTTTCCCCTCGCGCTTCCCGAGAGGATGCCAGGCACGCCGACATGACGTTGAGGACAACGTCATGTCGGGATGCCAGGCACCTCCGGTGAACGAGCTCTCCCCACGCCTAAGGGGTTTGCGGGTGGCAAATCCGAAATCCGAAATCCGAAATCCGAATTTCCTAATTCCTAATTCTCTTCCTGCTTCTCCCCTTCGAGCAGCCAGCGGGCGCCGAGACGGGCGAGAAAGTAGCAGGCGACACCTAGCAGCAGAAGCATGACGAGACCGATGATCTGACCGTCGAATCCTTTGTACCACTCCGCGGCAGTTTCCGTGAGCACTCCATCTTGGAGGGTGAAATCCACCCCATAGCTGAGGAACCGGATCGGCGAACCGACGTCCGGGATTCGGAGAATGGCTGTGATCACGCCGAAGATCGCGGCGCCCGCCATGAGCCCCGAGGCGATCAGCGTCCCCTGCTCCGCCCGGGCCAGGCGGACCTCCTCACTGCCTCCGGTTCGAGCCACAATCCAGGCGACGATCGCCCCCGCCAGCACGGCCATGTTGATCGAGATCGGCAGGTACATACCGAGGGCAAAGGCGAGCATCGGAATCCCCGCCATCCACAGCATCACTGCAACCGCACCACCGAGACCGTAGAGCAACCAGGGTTGGTTGGCCGGGTTCTCCATCAACCCGCGCGACACCGCTGCGATCATGTTGGCCTGCGGCGCCGGCAGGGCCTGCTCGTTCGACACCAACAGACCGGTCTCTGGATCGGTGATGAGAAAGCCGTAAGCGTGGTCCATGATCGGGATCACCGCTGCGACCACCAGAGCTGCCACGAACATGCCGAGGAACTTCCATCTCTCCTGGTTGCGGGGCGTGCTGCCGAGCCAGTAACCGATCTTGAAGTCGGTGATCAGCGCTCCCGACGTCGACAGGGCGGTGCATACGGCGATGCCGATGATCAGAGCGACGATCATCCCCGCGGTACCCGCAAGACCCACCAGGATCATGCAGCCGATGGCCAACACAACCGTGATCAGGGTCATGCCGGACACCGGGTTGACTCCCACGATCGCGATCGCCTGCGCCGCCACCGGGGTGAACAGAAAGGACAGGAAAAATCCGACAACCATGCCGACGAGCCCAAACTTGAGAGCGGCGGTGAAACCGTAGGCGGCCACCCCCCCCTCACCCGGGGTGATCAACGCGACGACGAAGAACAAGGCGCCCATGCCGAG
>Ga0164313_10000933_pt1 | contig 24944 bp, 20 predicted proteins | sample GuaBasSedimGuay4_FD_113735 | JGI IMG/M metagenome (GOLD analysis project Ga0164313, IMG submission 113735) | Subseafloor sediment microbial communities from Guaymas Basin, Gulf of California, Mexico - Guay4, Core 4569-4, 0-3 cm | ecosystem: Environmental > Aquatic > Marine > Hydrothermal vents... | reverse complement strand
TCATTTCGGTCACTTCTTCAGGCCGCTCGTCGATCAGCAGGATGATCATCTTGCAATCCTGGTAATTGGCCCGGATGCTGGTCGCGATGTTCTGCAGCATGATGGTCTTGCCGGCTTTGGGTGGAGAAACCACCAGCCCGCGTTGCCCCCTGCCGATCGGCGAGACCAGGTCGATGATGCGTGCCGTGATGTCTTCGGTGCTGCCGTTGCCCCGTTCCAGGAGGTATTGTTGGGTCGGGAATTCCGGCGTCAGGTTTTCAAACAGGATCTTGCGCTTGGCGGCATCCGGAGATTCATAGTTGAGTTCTTCGACCTTAAGCAATGCAAAATAGCGTTCGCTGTCCTTGGGCGGTCTGATTTTGCCCCCCAGCATGTCGCCGGTGCGCAAGGCAAAACGCCTGATCTGGCTCGGCGATACGTAAATGTCGTCCGGACCGGCCAGGTAGGAACTGTCGGCGGAGCGCAGGAAGCCGAAGCCATCCTGCAGGATTTCGAGTACACCACCGCCAAAAATACTCTCACCAGTCTTGGCATGCGCCTTGAGAATGGAGAAGATCATGTCCTGCTTTCTGGTGCGTGCAACGCCTTCCAGGCCCATGTCATCGGCAATTTTCTGTAATTTGGAAATTGGTTTTTGTTTGAGTTCTGTAAGATTCATAAGGGGGTTTCTGATTATTGAAAAATCGATACGACTATTGTGCCGGCTAAAGACCGACGTTTAATAAGGGAAGCGTACGAACCGGACGGGGAGACCCGGCTTCAGATTGGGTAAAACTAGCACGATTGCGGTATAGCGTCCAGTGATTCGCGCGGTTTTTGAAATGGCGGGGCCCGGTCCCAACCGGACCAGACCCCGTTTTAAAAGCTATACGACTTCGTCGACGAAGGCTTTCAACTGCCCTTTGGTCATGGCGCCGACCTTGGTTGCCTGTACTTTGCCATCCCGGAAAATCATCAACGTCGGGATGCCCCTGATGGCGTACTGCTGGGGCGTCATCATGTTGCTGTCGATATCCATCTTGGCCACTGTCAGGCGGTCGCCGTACTCGGCGGCAAGTTCCTCGATGATGGGTCCAATCATCTTGCAGGGTCCGCACCACTCTGCCCAATAATCGACCAGCACAGGGCCGTCGGCCTGCAGAACATCCTGTTCAAAACTGCCGTCGGTGACGTGTTTTATGTTATCACTCACATTAATTCTCCAGAATTCACGCGGCTTTGTTACTGGAACATGCAAAGCGGCGCGGTTAATATGGTTTATTCAGATCATTTCAACTGAACCGTTCAACGATTTCAAGGCGCCGACGGCATTTTTCAAGCCCCCTGCTTCCTGAATAATAAAATAATTGACTCATGCCCGGTAAAAACGGCTGCAAAACCTAAAAAGTGAAAAGAACATATGTCCGATAATAAATCAAACAACACCCTGACCGAAGTCGAATTCTCTTCGCTGGACCTGTCTCCAGCAGTGCGGGAGGGTCTGAACCAGGCCGGGTTTACTCATTGCACCCCGATTCAGGCCCTGTCACTGCCGCCGGCGCTTGAGGGTAAGGACGTCGCAGGCCAGGCCCAGACCGGTACCGGGAAAACCGCGGCCTTCCTGCTGGTGATTTTTCAGCGCTTGCTGGATAACCCTCCTGAGCAAGCCAGCCATCACCCGCGCGCGCTGGTCATCGCGCCGACGCGGGAACTTGCGTTGCAGATCCACAAAGACGCCTTGCTGCTGGGCGCCGAAACCGGCCTCAAGTTTGGCCTGGCGTACGGCGGTGTTGATTACGAAAAGCAGCGCAAAATCCTGGCGGACGGCGTTGATGTATTGATTGGTACACCGGGCCGTATCATCGATTACTTCAAGCAGCACGTTTTCAACCTGAAGCAGATTGAGGTCATGGTGCTTGACGAGGCGGACAGGATGTTCGACCTGGGATTTATCAAGGACATCCGCTATTTTCTCAGGCGGCTGCCACCGCGCGATCAGCGCCAGTGCCTGATGTTTTCAGCGACCTTGTCCCATCGGGTGCTGGAACTTGCCTATGAACACATGAATGAGCCGGAACTGCTCAAGGTAGAAGCCGACCAGGTTACAGTCGAAAATGTGGAACAGTCGGTCTATTATCCAGCCAATGAGGAGAAACTCCCGTTACTGGTCGGCCTGTTGCGCGAAATTGAAAGCACACGCGTCCTGGTGTTTGCCAACACGCGCGCCGCCACCGACCTGGTTGAGCGAACGCTGAACGCCAACGGTATACACGCCGCGGCGATGTCCGGACAAGTACCCCAGAAAAAGCGCCAGACCCTGTTAAAGCGTTTTCACGACGGTGAACTCCCGGTGCTGGTTGCAACCGATGTTGCCGCCCGCGGCCTGCACATCCCCGATGTCACCCATGTCATCAACTTTGATCTGCCGCAGGATGCCGAGGACTATGTTCATCGGATTGGCCGCACAGCCCGGCTTGGCGCCAAGGGTGAGGCGATCAGTTTTGCCTGCGAACATTATGCGTTCCATTTGCCGGAAATCGAGGAGTTTATTGGCTACCCGATTACGATGATGCAGGCCGAGCAGGAGCAGATGCCGGAAATAAAGAGAGTGCCTCCCCGGCCAAGACGGCATGACCACCGCAAGCGCGGGGGGCCTCCGCGCCGACATAACAAGGAAGGCCAGCGCCGCAGACGCCGTTAGCCCCAGTCTGCTGCCCGAGCGCAGAGATGATCACTTTTGAGCATGTGACCAAGCGTTACCAGGGTGGTGCGACTGCCTTGCGGGATATCAATTTTCACCTGGATCCGGGTGAAATGGTTTTCCTTACTGGTCATTCGGGCGCCGGCAAGAGTACTTTGCTTCGACTTACACTGATGCTGGAACAAGCCACCCGTGGCCAGGTGTACGTTGATGGCAGGAATCTGAGCAAAACGGCTTACCGCCATGCGCCCCAGGTCCGCCGGCGTATCGGGATGATATTCCAGGACCACAAATTGCTCAGTAACAAGACGGTCTTCGACAACGTCTCCCTGCCGTTGATGATCGCCGGTATGCGCTATGGCGATATTTGTAAGAAAGTTCGCGCCGCCCTCGACAAAGTCGGTTTGCTGAGCAAGGAAAAATCCTGGCCGATGACCCTGTCCGGGGGCGAGCAACAGCGCGTGGGGATCGCGCGCGCCATTGTCGGCATGCCGCCCATTTTGCTGGCGGATGAACCTACCGGTAACCTGGATCCTGAATTATCCCGGGAGCTGTTTGGACTTTTCAGGCAGCTGAACGACCAGGGAGTGACTGTGGTGATCGCCAGCCATGATCTGGCCCTGATCCGGTCGATGGGCAAGCGCGTGCTGGTTTTGTCACAGGGCGCCCTGGTCGATGATATTCCCGGTGCGGATATAGCTGGGTCTGCAACATGAGCATCACCACCATACGCAGAAGTTCCCGGGCCTGGGGAAGGCGGCAGTTGTATAGTTTTTTCTCCAGCCTGGGCAGCCTGTTAAGTCATCGCGTCGGCACGCTGATGACTGTCCTGGTCCTGGGCATTGCCATGGCTCTGCCACTTGGCTTGTATGTCACGGTCAAGAACCTGCGTGCGCTTGACCTGCAGCAGGACCAGTGGGGCGTCATCACCGTATTCCTGCAGCATGAGTCTGGGGAAGATCAGGCCATGTCACTGGTCCGGCTGATCAACCAGGAACTGAATGTAAGTGCGCAAGCCGTCTCACCGGATCAGGGCATGGAAGAGTTTCGCGAAGCGTCCGGATTCGGCCAGGCGCTTGACATGTTTGACGACAACCCCTTGCCATGGGTGCTTCTGGTCCTGCCCGGGCCAGCTGAGGGTGAGGAGTTGAGAGAGCTTGTCGCTGAACTTGACGCCTGGTTACAGAATCAGCCCGAAGTGGACTTGGTACAAGTGGACTTCAAGTGGTTGCAGCGCCTGGCTGGATTGCTTGAACTGGGTGATGCGCTTATTTCGGTGCTCACCATCGTGTTTTCACTGGCAGTTGTGGTGGTAGTGGCGAACACCATCCGGATGGACGTGGCGAGCCGGTCCGAGGAAATCCAGGTGCTCAGTCTGGTCGGGGCGGGTAATGGCTTCATCCGGCAGCCGTTTTTGTATTCGGGTTTTTGGTATGGACTGCTTGGCGCATTGTTGGCTTTGTTGTTGTTCAACCTCTGCCTGTATTACTTACGGCAACCCCTTGAGCAGTTGCTGGATGCGTATGGAAACAGTTTTGCCGTACAAAACCTGGGTGGAAAGGGAGCGATCCTGACGGTGTTCTCGGGCGGTCTGTTGGGCTTTTTCGGCGCATGGGTTTCCGTGCAGCGTTATCTTCGCGAAATCAGGGAAAACGGCATGCTCGGCCGGCGTTAAAGCATGGAACGAATCAGTTCAGGTCCTGTCCAATCATACAGTTGATAAAATTAGTGGCAGCATGATCGAGGAAACTCCAGGCAGTCCCCGATGGGGATTGTTGTGGTTTTTAATGCGCAAGAATGTGCTAAACTGGTCAGCTGCCCAGGAGGATTAATGAGCAAAGATCTCGTACCAAGCCATCTTTTGGTTCCCGCGGGGACCGGCAGCCTGGATTCCTACATCCAGGAGGTCAACAAAATACCCGTGCTCTCGTTCGAATTCGAGCAGGAGCTTGCACGCAGTTACCGTGACGATGACGAAATTGAAGCCGCTCGCAGAATGGTGCTGGCACACCTTCGGTTCGTGGTGCACGTCGCCAAGGGTTACACCGGTTACGGACTGGCATTAGGCGACCTGATCCAGGAAGGCAACATCGGCTTGATGAAAGCGGTCAAGCGATTCGACCCGGATCATGGTGTGCGCCTGGTTTCCTTCGCCGTACACTGGATTCGTGCCGAAATGCACGAGTTTATCCTGAAGAACTGGCGGATCGTTAAAGTCGCCACGACCAAGGCGCAGCGCAAATTGTTTTTCAACCTCAGAAGGTCTAAAAAACGACTTGGCTGGTTGAATTACGAAGAAGTGCGCACCGTGGCCAGGGACCTCGGGGTAAAACCTGAAGTCGTCCTTGAAATGGAGTCCAGGCTGTCGGGCCAGGACATCGGTTTTGATCTTCCGCCCAATGCGGATGATGAAATCCCCTACGTGGCGCCGGTTGCATACCTGGAAAACAACTCCAGGGATCCGGAGCTGGAAGCCGAGTCCGCGGACTGGACGAATCACAACAATACTTTGTTATATGCTGGTCTCGATGAACTGGACGAGCGTAGCCAGGACATCATCCGCAGCCGTTGGCTGCAGGATGGCAAGATGACCTTGCAGGAACTGGCAAACCGTTACGGTATTTCGGCTGAGCGAATTCGCCAGTTGGAAGCCAATGCACTGCGAAAGATGAGGGCGTCAATTACCGCCTGATTCCGCAGCGTGCCAATAAAAAATGAAACGGCCTCCCATGCGGAGGCCGTTTTTTTTGGAGAGAGAAATGCAGATGGACCAGACCCGCCAGAGGGTGGTGATGAAATTCGGAGGAACCAGCGTCAGTTCGGTGGACTGCTGGGAGACGATTTGCGGGCAGGCGGGGAAAAACGTCGAGGCCGGCAAACGGGTCATGATTGTAGTGTCAGCGCTGTCTGGCGTGACCAATCTGCTTACCAGCCTGGCCGAAGGAGTTGCGCAGGCGGAAAAGGACGTGATCCTGGCTGAACTCACTTCCAGCCACCGGAAACTCAGCGACGCACTGGGGCTGGAACAATCGGCAAGATTTGAAAAGTACTGGAACAAGCTACTGGAACTGGCGGCAATGGAGGGGTCAGCGCTTGTCCCCGCGCAGCGGGCCCTGCTGTTGGCGCATGGCGAACTTCTTTCCAGTTCAATTGGTCACCAGGTTCTGGCTTCCGCCGGGCTGAATCCCGTTTGGCAGGACGCCAGGGATCTGCTGGAAGTTGCGCCGGACTCCGGTGACGAGGTTCTGAGCGCACGGTGTGACGACCATGCCGACCCTGGGATGGAGCAAAGGTTGTCGGACGCAGGAATGGTGCACATCACACAAGGCTTTATCGCGTCGGGGCCGGGTAACACGACTTGCTTGCTGGGCCGGGGTGGGTCAGATACCTCGGCAGCGTATCTCGCAGCGCGTTTAGTTGCGGCCAAACTGGAGATCTGGACCGACGTGCCCGGGATATTCAGCGCTGACCCCAGGGTCGTGCCGGAAGCGAGGCTGTTGCGCCGTCTCAGTTACAGCGAAGCGCAGGAGTTGGCTTCGATGGGAGCCAGGGTCCTGCATCCGCCGAGTATTCACCCGGCCAGGCGCCACGGTGTCCCCATCTACATCAAGGACACCAACCGGCCAGCCGAAGATGGCACCCGGATCGGGGCCCGCGCAGCGCAGGAGGAGGCACAGGTCAAAGGCGTCGTCAGCCGCGAGAATATCACCCTGATCAGCATGGAAAATCCATCTATGTGGCGCCAGGCAGGCTTCCTGGCCGATGCCTTCGCCGTGTTCAAGCGGCACGGATATTCCGTTGACCTGATATCGACATCAGAAGCTACGGTCACTGTGAGCCTGGACCCGCAGGTCCCGGCCCATTACGACGAATCACGAATGTCGGCGTTTCTCGACGACCTGGAAAGACTCTGCAGGGTCAGTGTGCATAACGGCTGCATCTCGATCAGCCTGGTGGGAAATTCGATTCGCACCATACTCGGCAGGCTGTCAGCCGCCCTGGATGTCTTCCAGGACCGCCACGTTCACATGGTGACTCAATCGGCCAATGATCTGAACCTGACCCTGGTGGTGGACCCTGAGCATGCCCTGAGCCTGGTGCGGAAGCTGCACCAGTTGCTGATTTCTTCAGCGGCTGATAACCGGCCGGAATTCGGGCCAAGCTGGAGGGAGCTGACCCGCCTGTTGCGACCGGCAGACCGGGTGGATCCATGGTGGAGCACGAAAGCTGAGCAGCTACAGCAGTTAATGAACGGACGCGATTCCGCCTATGTTTACGATCTCGAAACGGCCTGCCGGGCCGCGCGGCGGATCAAAGGTCTGGATTCAGTCAGCCGGGTCCTTTACGCGGTAAAAGCCAACGACCACCCTGGTTTGCTCCAGGCGCTGGCGGGAGAAGGTCTGGGGTTTGAATGTGTTTCGATGGAGGAGGTGCGCCACGTTTTGTCCAGCGTCCCCGAGGTCGGTCCGGGCGATATCCTGTTCACCCCAAATTTTGCTCCGCGCAGTGAGTACGAAGCGGCGCTGGACGCAAAAGTGCAACTGACGGTGGATAATTTCTGGGCGATTGAGCAATGGCCAGAAATTTTCGCGGGCCAGGAAATATTCTTGCGCCTGGATCTGGATACCGGCTATGGACACAACAAAAAAGTGATCACATCCGGGGCGGATTCCAAGTTTGGCATCTCGCTGGAGCATCTTGAAAAAGCCCGCCAAGTGCTGGATGCGAACCGGACCCGAGTAATTGGTTTGCACGCGCACACCGGAAGCGGAGTGCACAATGCGGATGTATGGCGCGAACAGTTGGAAAAATTTCTCGAAGTACTGCCCCTGTTTCCGGATGCAAAGATCCTGGATCTTGGAGGCGGACTGGGGGTTCCTGACCGCAGCGGCCAGCCCGGTTTTGACCTGGCCCGGATGAATGAGCTGCTGTCCGAATCGATCAAAGGCCGCGATGTCGAAATCTGGCTCGAACCTGGACGCTACCTGGCGGCTGAATGTGGAATATTGCTTACCCGCGTGACCCAGCTGAAAACCAAGGGCCAGTATCATTACCTGGGCGTCAATACCGGGATGAATGCGCTGATCCGCCCGGCCCTGTATGGCGCCTATCACGACATCCTGAACCTGTCCCGTCTGCACCAGGCGGCAGAAAGAATCTACCGCGTGGTCGGCCCCATCTGTGAGTCTGGAGACGTGATCGGCGAAAGCCGGCTACTGCCCCTTGCCAGTGAAGGCGACATCATGCTGATCGCCAACACCGGCGCCTACGGCAGGGTAATGTCATCCCACTACAACCGCAGAAGCCCCCCCGAAGAGCTCACCCTTTAAAACGTACCATGCCGTGGGAGCGGGCCATGCCCGCGAAAGAATACCTGTGGCCTCCTCTTGAGAATCCTGTCTCAAAGGGTCCTGGATGCAGCCCCCTTACTCCGAACCGGCTCGTGCATCAGAATCATCAAACGCCCGGCTGACTGTAGTAGTTAAGTAAATCTGGACAGTAGCTTAGGTTCCTTTTCCGATTGAATCCGCAACCCAAAGGAGAACTCGATCCCGGCGAAGATTCCGGTGGTTCAGGGGACGCCTGGGTGGCATCTGGGCCCAGAAAAAGGCAGATGATACTTGTCTGAATGCCTGAAAAGGTGGTTAATAGTTCCTATCCGCCTCCAGGGGGCTTATGATCTTACTACTGGGGAGGATGGAGAAACGGTTTACCACAGTGGAGTTTTCATGTTTCCCGAAGATGGTACTGGCTCTGCGTTGTGTGAGGCACTGGCGCCCTGACGACAGGTGAGGTGAATGGGATTTACGAATTCAGTTAAGGCCGCCGCAATGGCGGCCTTTTTCTTCTGACTGCAAGGTGTGATATGAAACTCGAAGGATCCTGTCATTGCGGCGCTGTGCGCTTCACGCTGCTGTCACGGCACCCGTATCCTTTCGCGCGGTGCTATTGCTCCATCTGCCGTAAAACGGCCGGTGGTGGCGGTTATGCGATCAATCTGGGCGGGGAATACGCCACGCTCGAAATCAAGGGGCGTGAGCACATCTGCGTATATCAGGCCATGCTCGAGGACGCGGACGGCCATGTGGAGAAGAGCCCGGCGCAACGCAGCTTCTGCCGGCACTGCGGCAGCTGCCTGTGGGTTTGGGATCCGCGCTGGCCCAAGCTCGTGCATCCGTTCGCCTCAGCCATCGACAGCCCGCTGCCGGTGCCGCTCGAGCATACGCATTTGATGCTCGGCTCGAAGGCATCGTGGGTCGAGGTTGAGGCCGGTCCACGCGATCAGCGCTTCGATGTTTATCCCGAGGAGTCGCTTGCAGCCTGGCATCAGCGGCTCGGGCTCGAGCAAAGTGAGTAGCACGGGCAGAATGATCCGCATGGTCGTCCTGGGTGACAGGCGCATTACGACCCGCAACGGCCCTTTGTACGTAGACAACGCCATATTGTTTCGGTCGGGAGCCGGCGGGACATGAGCCTCAGGGGGATTCTGGCGGAACTGCGTGACCGCGGCGTGCTCAAGGCGGGGGCAGCCTACGCGGCCGTTGGTTGGGTCGCATTGGAGGTGTTCAGCGTCGTGTTCGAGAATCTCGGCGCCCCGGGCTGGGTCCTGAAAGCCATCACAACATTGATCCTGATTGGCTTCCCGGTCGCCTGTCTGCTTGCTTGGGTATTCGATATAACTCCGGAAGGCATTCGCTCTGTGTCCTTCGCTTACGGGAAGCCGGTACCGCAACCTGCGATCGCCGCGATCGAGCAATCCGCCGTGGTCGAGCCAGGCACAGTGCCATCCGTCGCCGTGCTCGCCTTTGACAATCTAAGCGCCGAACCCGAGCAGGCCTATTTCTCAGATGGCATTGCCGATGACATCATTACCGATCTCTCAAGGCTTTCGCAGCTGCGCGTGATCGCTCGCAACTCGAGCTTCACCTACAAAGGCGGTCCAGTGGACGTGCGACGGGTTGGTCGGGAGCTCGGTGTGCGCTATGTGCTGGAGGGTAGCGTGCGCAAGGTGGGCCAGCACGTCCGCGTTTCCTGTCAGCTCACTGAAACGACGACCGGCGCGCTCGTCTGGGCCGAACGATTCGATCGCGATCTGACCGACATCTTTGCCGTACAGGACGAGATTACCCTCGAGATCATCGAGGCGCTCAGGATCAAGCTGACTCCGGAAATGGAGGCACGGCTGACCCGGGAAATCCCTGCCGACCTGGAAGCGCGAAACTTGTTCCTACGGGGACGCGAACATGCGTATCTGCTTACAGCGAGCGGAAGCATCGAAGCGCGCAAGCTGCTCGAACGCGCCATCGCGATCAGCCCCGGCTTCTCTTCTGCGATGGCCTGTATCGCGTTCACGCTTGTAGATGACTACATCATGGGTTGGGGTGATGATCCACAGCGCTCCATCGAGGCCGGACTTGCAATCGCGCGGCGTGCATGTACGGTGGACGATCAAGATCCCTACGCGCAAGTGTGGCTCTCGCTCGCCTTGTTGTGGAACCGGCAGCACGACGAGGCGATGGAGGCAGTGCGGCGCGGCCTCGCCCTGGCGCCTAGCCATGCAGACGGCCACATGCAGCTGTCCAACCTACAGTACTACATGGGGGATATCGAGGGTGCTCTGAACACGCTTGACATCTACATGCAGCTGGATCCGTTGTATCCGGAAATCGCGCTTTATTTCCTGGCAGAAGCACAGGCAGCCTCAGGGCAGTTAGTTGCTGCAGTGGCCACTCTGAAACGGCGACTGGAACGCAATCAAAACTCGGAGACAACTTACGCGCTACTGGCCTCGTGTTACGGACATCTCGGAAAAATCGAAGAGAGCCGCGAGGCCTGGGTGCAGGTAATTAGAATCGCGCCGAACTTTTCGTTGGAACGGCGGCGGCGAATATTGCCCTACAGGACTCCCGAAATATTCGAGCGCCGTATCGAAGGATTGCGCAAGGCGGAGTTGCCGATCTAGCGATTTGCCGCGATAGCAGAAATTGGTCTTCCAAGCTCCTTGCTATGGACGGGCGGCCCACAGGCAATTTATCGCGGGCATGGCCCGTTTATGCCCTCGGGTGCTCCCACAGGATGGCCCGTTCCTACGTTTCGATTAGGCGTTGTTTTCGTCCGGATCGGTTATCCAGTCTTCCATCGGCGGGCAAGAGCAGACCAGGTTGCGGTCGCCGTAGACGTTGTCGATGCGCCCGACCGGGGCCCAGAATTTATCCTGGTACAAGCCTTGCACCGGGTAGGCGGCCTGTTCACGGCTGTAGGCGTGATCCCATTCCGCAGCCAGGTCGGAGGCTGTGTGCGGTGCATTTTTCAGCGCATTGTCCAGTGCATCCTGTTGACCCTGCTCGACCGCGCGAATCTCTTCGCGGATGGTCAGCATGGCCTCGCAAAACCGGTCAATTTCAGCGAGTGATTCGCTTTCGGTTGGTTCTATCATCAGCGTGCCGGGTACCGGAAATGACATCGTTGGAGAGTGAAAGCTGAAATCGATCAGCCGCTTTGCGACGTCCTCTTCGGTGATACCGCAAGATTCCTTGAACGGCCGGATGTCGATGATGCATTCGTGAGCCACGCGTCCGTTGCGCCCGGTGTACAGCACCGGGTAGGCGCCAGACAACCGGCTGGCAATGTAATTTGCGTTGAGAATGGCGACCTGGGTGGCCTTTTTCATGCCTTCCCGGCCCATCATCGTTATGTAGACCCAGGAAATGGGCAGAATGCCGGCGCTGCCCCAGGGTGCGGCCGCAATGGCTCGGTTCTTTTCAAAATCCCCGTTCATCGACACGATGGAATGTCCGGGAAGAAACGGTTCAAGGTGTTTACCCACGCAGATCGGACCTACTCCGGGGCCGCCACCGCCATGGGGAATGCAAAAGGTTTTGTGCAGGTTCAGATGAGACACGTCAGCCCCGAATTTTCCGGGTTCCGCGCAACCGACCAGTGCATTCAGGTTGGCGCCGTCCAGGTAGACTTGCCCGCCGTGCTGGTGAATCACTTCACAGATTTCCCGGATGTCTTCTTCGAAGACCCCGTGGGTTGAGGGATACGTGATCATCAGGGCGCCAAGTCGTTGCGCGTGCGCGGCTGACTTTTCTCTCAAGTCGGTCAGATCCACGTTACCCTTGTCGTCACATTTGACCACGATGATTTTCATTCCGGCCATCGCGGCGCTGGCCGGGTTGGTGCCGTGGGCGGAGGAGGGAATAAGACAGATGTCCCGGTCCGTGTCGCCGCGTGATTCATGGTAGGCCTTGATCGCCAGCAGCCCGGCGTATTCACCCTGTGAACCTGCGTTGGGCTGCAATGAGACCGCGTCGTAGCCGGTACACACGACCAGCATTCGTTCCAGCTCGTCGATCATTTGCCGGTATCCCTCGACCTGATCAAGTGGCGCAAACGGATGGATATCGCTGAATTCAGGCCAGGTGATCGGGATCATCTCCGTCGTGGCATTCAGCTTCATCGTGCACGAACCCAGTGAAATCATCGCGTGGGCCAGCGAAAGGTCCTTGTTTTCCAGGCGCTTGAGGTAGCGCAGCATCTCGGTTTCCGAGTGGTAGGCATAAAAAACCGGGTGTTGCAGGAAATCACTCTCGCGCTGTAATGACGGGGGAATGGCAGTCCAGCTTTCATCCAGTTCCTTATCCAGATCAGATACAGTTTGGATGGAGTCAGCACCGGCAAATGCCTGCAATAAAATGTCGATATGCTGACGCGAGGTTTTTTCGTTGATACTGATACCCAGTATTCTGCCCCCCTCCCTGCGCAGGTTGATGCCACCATCCAACGTTCTTTGGTAAATGGCATCGGCATCTGCTTCGTCGAGTTCAAAGGTCAGCGTATCGAACCAGGCTTCTGTGTTATTGCTGTAGCCCAGGTCGCGCAGTCCAGTGGCCAGCAAGCCGCTGAGTCGGTGGATACGTTGGGCGATTTTTTTCAGCCGTTCGCGGCCATGCCAGACACCGTAGAGTCCGCTGATAACGGCCAGCAGGGCCTGGGCCGTGCAAATGTTGCTGGTGGCCTTGTCCCTGCGTATGTGCTGTTCCCGGGTCTGCAGAGCCATGCGCAGTGCGGATCGCCCCTTGTTGTCTTGTGACACGCCGATGATCCGGCCCGGGATGGAGCGTTTGTAGGCTTCACGGGTGGCAAAAAAGGCTGCATGCGGTCCGCCGTAGCCCATCGGGACACCAAAACGTTGTGCTGAACCGATCACTACATCGGCATCCATTTCACCGGGTGGCGTAAGCAGGACCAGGCTCATCAGGTCTGCAGCTACCGTCACCAGCGCGCCCTGCTCATGCGCCGTGGCAATCACGGACCGGTAATCGCACAGCCCGCCGTCAAGGCCGGGGTATTGCAGCAGCACCCCAAAAAATTCGTCTTCCATAATGGCTGATTCAGGATCACCAACCACTACATCGATTCCGAAATAGCGAGCGCGGTTTACAACCACGTCCAGCGTCTGGGGCAGGATGTTATTGTCCACCAGGAATCGTGGAGATTTGGATTTCCGGTTCATGCGCTGCAGCATGGTCATGGCTTCGGCCGCCGCAGTTGCTTCATCAAGCAAGGATGCATTGGCGATCGGCATGCCGGTCAGGTCGCTGACCATTTGCTGGAAATTGAGCAGGGCTTCGAGGCGGCCCTGTGAAATTTCAGCCTGGTATGGCGTATAGGCCGTGTACCAGCCAGGGTTTTCCAACACGTTTCTCTGAATAACAGGGGGCAGGATGGTCTCGTGATAACCCATGCCAATCATGCTGTGCTGTACGCGGTTGCGGGCAGCCATTTCGCGCAGTTTTGCCAACGCCTCGATTTCTGTCTTTGCATCCGGCAGATCCAATGGTTCACTGGTCTGGATCGATGGCGGCAGGGTGCTACTGATCAGTTCTTCCAGGGATGAAATACCGATTTCATCCAGCATGGCCGCTACCTGCTCGTCCCGTGGCCCGATGTGCCGCATGATGAATTCACCATGGTCTTCCAATTCATACAAAGGCGTGTGTTTGCTCATTGGTTCATTTCCCTGCATGGGTTATGCCGACGGTGCATTTTATCTCAAGATCATCTGCAGAAAATGGTCGGCCAGGAGAAAAACAAAAAGCACCATCAGGTAAATTATGGAATAGCCGAAGGTCTGCATTGGCAGGCGTTCATCGTTGTCGTTCAGCAGGCGCAACACGTACCAGAGGAATCCCAGATTCAGCACGGTCACGCCGGCCAGATAGAGCAGGCCGCTCATACCAGTCAGGTAGGGCAGGGTGGCCACGATGACCAGGAGTATGGTGTAAAACAGGATGTGCCAACGGGTGAAGCGGGGACCGTGGGTTACCGGCAGCATGGGGATATCCGCCTTGGCATAGTCATCGCGGCGGTGGATCGCGAGCGCCCAGAAATGCGGTGGGGTCCAGACATAGATGATCAGGAACAGAATCAGTGCATTGGGATCTATTGATGCGGTGACGGCCGTCCATCCCAACACCGGCGGGGCGGCCCCGGCAGCGCCGCCAATCACGATATTCTGGGGCGTGGCGCGTTTCAGCCAGACCGTGTAAATGATGGCGTATCCGATTAGGGAAAAAAATGTCAGAACGGCGGTCAGGGTATTGACCAGGGCAGCCAGCACGGTCATTGATATCAAGCCCAGGGTCAGGGCGAAAATCAGTACCTGTTTAGCGCCCAGTTGCCCGCTGGGCAATGGCCGGTTACGGGTACGGGCCATCACCGCGTCTATCCGTTGGTCCAGCAGGTGATTGATGGCTGCAGCGGATGAGGCAGCCAGGCCTATTCCAATTGTTCCGAAAATCAGGGCGCCAAAGGGTGGCCAGCCGGGCACGGCCAGGATCATGCCAACAACCGCGGTAAAGACGATCAGGACGACTACCCTGGGTTTGCATAATTGGTAATACTGGCCGGCGGATGAAAACATTTGATCAGGATCTGTTAACCGGCACTGGAGCGGGTTTTGAGCGGTACACCAGCCAGAGCATCGCGGCCAGCAGCAACGCACCCATGCCGTTATGAGCCACGGCGTTGGCCAGCGGCAGTTGCATTAATATGTTTTGAATGCCCAGCGAAACCTGGGTCAGCAACAGGACGCCCAGTATCATTCCGTCCGCCCTGGCCGGCGGCCGGCGCATCAACCGGATCGACAGAATACCCAGCAGGATGAAAGTAATCAGGGCGCCGATCCTGTGGGTCATCTGAATAGCGACGCGGGAACGAAGATCCAGCACCCCGCCCTCATAGTCAACCCCGATTTCACGCGACAGGACGAAGCCGTCCCGGTAATTTGCTTCAGGCCACCACTGGCCCTGGCAGACTGGAAAATCAGGGCAAGCCATGGCCGAATAGTTGGCGCTGGTCCAGCCGCCCAGCGCGAGTTGCATCACCAGTACGGCAAATGCCAGCAGGATCATCGGCCGCAATTGCCTGAATGCCCCGCCAGTTGGTGATCGCTCACCACTGCCGGTGCTCCAGGTTAGCCACAGCAGCAGGCTGAAAGTAGCCAGACCGCCCATCAGGTGTCCCATAACCACCACCGGTAACAGTTTGAGCGTCACCGTCCACATCCCGAGCGCCGCCTGGAACAGGATCAGGGCCAGCAAGGTGGCCGTCAGTACGCGGATAGCGCCCCTGGCACGGGTCTTCCAGGCGAGAAAATTGATTCCGAGCACCAGCAGCACCAGGGTGCCGGCCAGGTAACGATGGACCATTTCTTTCCAGGCTTTGTGGGTTTCAACAAGTCGCTCAGGAAAGGCCTGGTTGGCTTGCTCAATTTCGCCGGATTCAACTGGCCAGGTCAGTTGGCCGTAGCACCCGGGCCAGTCCGGGCAACCCAGGCCAGCATCGGAGAGGCGCACGAAAGCGCCCAGGACGATGACAACAAAAGTAACGATAGCGGCGATCAGAGCCAGGCGGTGCAGGCCAGGGTTCATTATTATTTGTCCAGTTTTGACCAGGTCAGGAGCCGATTCAGGTCTTTCTTAAGGTGATTTGGGTCGGCCCCGGCTGCGTAAAACATCATTATATTCCCAAGTGGGTCAATCAGGTAGGCACTTCCTTTTCCAGTCGCCGCCTGATCCAGCGTGGCAGTGAGTTTGCCGGATGGGTCACTGATCAAATGAAACTTTGAGTAGGTTTCGCGCAAAGAGATTTCCAAATCCTCAGAACCGGGCTCCCGCATGAGCAGGGCAATCCGGATACGGTCCTGGTGGCGCCCGGAAGCGCGGTGAATTTGCCGCAGGGAAGTCACTTCCCCCAGGCAAGTTTCCAGGCAGGGGTCCGGTAAGGCATAGAGGATGACCCAATGATCGTCGAAGACCTCGGCAGCGCCGAAACCAGGCTCGACGGCGCCGGGCATCAATACAGTGTCTTCCCAGACCATCGGCACGGGCGGTTCCACCAGTTGTCCAAAATTGCGGGTGGATGATGGTTTGTACTCGATGGCGCCGCTGTACATGAACCACGCCAACGCCAGCGGCAGCATGAACAGGGCGGCAATAATCACCAGGGATGTTCGCGGTGACAGTCTGGTTTTCATTTACGTATACCCAGGGTTATCCAGATTATCAGGGCGGCAGCGGCAAGAGAGAACCACTGCAGTGCGTATGCGCCATGAACCTCCGGTCCCATCACGGCAGCCTGCCACTGCCTTCCTGCAAACCCACTTTCGTCTTCGGGTTCGAGTTGCAGCAACCATGGCTCAAGTGGTGTATTGAGTGCAACACTGACCGAGTCCAGGTCGAGGTAGGTGACCAACTGGGGCCAACGGTCCACCACCAGGACGTCTGGCTCGCCGATGCGCGGGCCACCTGTCGATGGTTTGTTCAGGATTCCATTAATCGTTCTCAGCGAGTCATCGGTTTTCACTGCAGGTAAAGAACGGCGGTCGGGTGGAAGTGGAAGCCAACCTCGGTTGACGAGTATCCCTGCTCCATTATCCAGTGTGAACGGGGTCAACACATGCACCCCGGCACGGCCATTGAATATTTTATTATCCAGCAGCACGTGACGCGTTGGGTCATAGCGGCCGTGCGCTTCAATGCGTGCAAATTTCTCACCGTGCTCAAGCGCTTGTTCGACAGTCAACCGGGGTCCATTGCCGAATTGCTCGAACAATAGTTGCTTCTCGGTTTTTCGCTCCAACTGCCACCAACCCAGCCGCGCAAAAAGCAGGGCCAGGGCCAGCAACAGCAGGGTCAGCTTGATCGATGTCCTGAAATGCATCTGTGTTTCGCAGTGTTTGAGGCAGATTGGCTATAATCAGGTTCACCGTCACTCTGGGCAGGGACCGTCATGGCCATCAAAATCCTGATCATTATTTTTCTTGTTACCATTCTCTACAGCCTCGGTTCCGCCCTGGTTTTTCTCGTCAAAGACCACGGGGAGGGGGATCGCACCGTCAATCGCCTGACCTGGCGCATTGGCCTGTCCCTCGTTTTGTTCCTGTTTCTCTGGGGCGCTTACCAGTTGGGCTGGATTGAACCCAACAGCGGTCCGGTTGGTTTGCAGGTGCCGGAGCAATCGGTTCCGCCGGAATAAACCGGTCGGGCCCTAGTAAACGTACACAAAGATAAACAGGCCCAGCCAGACCACGTCAACGAAGTGCCAGTACCAGGCAACGGCTTCGAATCCGAAGTGATGCTGCGCTGTGAAATGACCGCGTATGGCGCGTATGGTAATGACGGTCAGCATGATGGCGCCAAGCGTCACGTGCATCCCGTGGAAACCGGTGAGCATAAAGAAAGTGGAACCGTAGATTCCTGAACCCAGCGTCAGGCCAAGATGCTGGTAGGCTTCCTTGTACTCCTCGATCTGCAGGTACACGAAGAGAAAACCCAGTACCACCGTGGCGATCAGCCACGCCACCAGCTTGGCGCGCCCGTTTTTTCGCAGCGCATGATGCGCCATGGTGACCGTGAAGCCGGAGGTGAGCAGGATCAGCGTGTTAATAAACGGCACCCCGAATGCCGGGATGGTCGCAAACGATCCGCCAATTTCATCCGGGCCGGCGGTTGGCCAGACGGCATCATAGCCCTGCCACAGGATTTCATTGGTTGAGGCTCCGGTTCCTTCGCCGCCAAGCCAGGGTACAGCGAACATCCGGACGTAGAACAGCACACCGAAGAAACAGGCAAAAAACATGACCTCGGAGAAAATGAACCACATCATGCCCATCCGGAACGAGGTATCCACCTGCGCGTTGTACACGCCCGCTTCACTTTCCCGGATGACCTGGCCGAACCAGCCAAACAACATGTAAATCAGGATCAATGCGCCAAGCAGGACAGTCCAGGGTGCAATTGCAGAACCGTTCAACCAGAATGCCGCACTGGACAGCATGGTGATCATTCCGAGTGAACCGATGATCGGCCACTTGGTTCCGTGTGGTACGTAATAGGTATCGTCAGCGTGATGTGCCATTTCTAAGCCTCGTTACTCTTCGTTGCCGCCGGCAACTCAATCCGGAAAAAAGTATAGGACAGCGTGATTTCTTTTATATGTTCGGGTAAATCCGGCTGAATGAAATAGTAAACCGGCATTTCCCTGCTTTCATTCGCCTGCAGAACCTGTTGGGTAAAGCAAAAGCACTCGGTTTTTACGAAATACAGGCTGGCCTCAGGTGGCGTTACGTTGTAAGTCGCCTGGCCAGCCACGGCCTGGTCCTCCGGGTTCATGGCCAGGTAAAAGGCCTCGCTCATCTCACCCAGGGTAACCATTTTTGTTTTCTCTTTCGCCTGGAAAATCCAGGGCAGACTCGAATTGACCGTCGCATCAAACCGGACTTTGACTTGCCGGTCGGTTTTTTGCATCTCGCCGGCATGTTCCACCACTTTGACGCCACGTCCGCCCAGGCCGGTAAGGTCACAGAACACGCCATACAAAGGCCACATGGCAAAACCGAAGCCGAACATCCCTACCGCAAGCAAGACGAGTTTACGCACCAGTTTGCGGTGAGAAGGCCTATTCCGGGTTTGTTGGGGGCCGCTCATGTGGTACCCAGAACCCCGGAAAGGATAAAGGCAATGAAGATCATGGTGGCGACAAAAGCCAGCGCCAAGGCGGTTTTCACCGCCCGCTTGCGTCGATCCTTGATGTCGTCATGACTAACCATGTCCATTCTTCAGCTCAGTGAGTCCCTTCAGCATGCGCCACAGTACTTGAATCGATCACCGGGGGCGTGTTGAAAGAATGGTAGGGCGGTGGCGATGAAAGGGTCCATTCCAGGCCCTTGGCGCCTTCCCACACGCGGCCTGTCGCGGCCTGGCGGCTTCGGAACACGCAGTGCGCGACCACGCCCACAAAGATCAACTGTGAGGCCCCGAAGATGAAACCGCCAATCGATGAAATCATGTTGAAATCAGCGAACTGGGTGGAATAGTCGGGAATACGCCGTGGCATGCCGGCCAGCCCCAGGTAATGCTGCGGGAAAAACAGGATGTTCACTGAAATCGCGGATATCCAGAAGTGGATCTTGCCCCACTTTTCCGAGTACATTCGCCCGGTCCATTTTGGCAGCCAGTAATATACGCCGGCCATCAGGGCGAATACGGACCCTGGCACCAGCACATAATGGAAATGCGCGACCACGAAATAGGTGTCGTGATATTGCAGGTCGGCCGCGGCGATGGCCAGCATCAGGCCGGACAGACCGCCGATGGTGAACAGCACCACGAAGCCAATGGCGAACAGCATGGGCGTTTCAAAAGTCATCGAGCCCTTCCACATGGTGCTGACCCAGTTGAATACTTTCACCCCGGTCGGAACCGCGATCAATAAAGTCGCATACATGAAGAACAGTTCACCGGTCAGCGGCATGCCCACGGTGAACATATGATGCGCCCACACGATAAACGACAGGAATGCAATGCTGGCTGTTGCGTAGACCATGGCCGTGTAACCGAACAGGGGCTTGCGCGAGAAGGTAGGAAGAATCTCGGAGATCACGCCGAACGCCGGCAGGATCATGATGTACACCTCGGGGTGCCCGAAGAACCAGAATATGTGCTGAAACATCACCGGGTCACCGCCACCGGCGGCGTTAAAGAAGCTGGTGCCAAAGAAGTGATCGGTCAACAACATCGTCACCGCACCTGCCAGTACCGGCATCACTGCGATCAACAGGAAGGCGGTAATCAGCCAGGTCCAGACGAACAGCGGCATTTTCATCAAGCTCATGCCGGGCGCCCGCATGTTCAGGATGGTGGCAATGACATTGATCGAACCCATGATGGATGAAATCCCCATCATGTGAATCGAAAATACCACGAAGGCAAAGCTCTGGCCGCCCTGCAGGCTGAGTGGTGGATACAGGGTCCAGCCGGCAGCAGGGCCGCCTGAGTCCATGAACAACGTGCTCAACAGCATGGTGAAGGCAAACGGCAGGATCCAGAAACTCCAGTTGTTCATCCGCGGCAGCGCCATGTCCGGTGCACCGATCATCATCGGAATATTCCAGTTGGCAAACCCTACCCAGGCTGGCATCACTGCGCCAAATACCATGATCAGCGCATGCATGGTGGTCATCTGGTTGAAGAATTCCGGCTCTACCAGTTGCAGTCCCGGCATAAACAATTCGGCCCGAATCACCATCGCCATGCTGCCGCCGATGAAGAACATCAGCAGAGCGAACACCAGGTACAGGGTACCGATGTCCTTGTGGTTGGTGGTGAACAGCCAACGGTTCAAAAACCCGGTGGGTTTGTGGTCGTGGTTATCGTCGTGCGCCGCGTCGTGGCTCTCGATACTCATGTCATTGGTTCCTGTATGCATTATCCGTTCTTGATCCGGGCGATGGTTCGTGGCTGCACCACGTCACCGGTTTCATTGCCAAAGGCATTGCGGGTATAGGTCAGGGCGGCAGCGATGTCCGTTTCGGACAGCATAGTGCCCCAGGCCTGCATTGCGGTGCCTTCGCGGCCATGCAGGACGATCTCGATGTTATCGTTCAGAGGGCCGTTTGTAACCCCGCTTCCAGCCAGTGCAGGAAAGGCGGGCGCGAGTCCCTGGCCATCAGCCTGGTGGCAGGTGGCGCATTGCGCCGCATAGACATTTTCACCCTGTTTCATCAGCTCTTCACGGGTCCACAGGCGTTCGGTTTCAGCCTGTTCCCGGGCCATGCCCTGGTGTTGTTGCTGAGTCCAGAGTTCATACTCAGCCCTGGGCAGCACATTGAGAACGATGGGCATGAATCCGTGATCCTTGCCACACAATTCCGCGCACTGGCCACGGTAGACACCCGGTTCCATGATCTCGGTCCATGCTTCGTTAATGAAGCCAGGTATGGCATCGCGCTTCCAGCCGAGCGCCGGCACCCACCAGGAGTGGATTACGTCGTCGGCGGTGATCAGGAACTTGATCTTGGTGTTGGCTGGCAGAACCAGTGGTTTGTCCACTTCCAACAGGTAATTTTCGACAGAGTCCGGATCGGTTCCTGAAGCCAGGCGCCTGGCGGCATTGGAGTCGGCATGAAGCGAGGAAATGAACTGGATGTCATCCTCCACATATTCATATTTCCAGCGCCACTGAAAGCCGGTAATTTTAATCGTCATTTCAGTTTCCGGAGCCACCTCCATGTGGATCAGCGCCGTGGTCGCCGGCACCGCCATCACGATCAGGATCAGAACCGGGATCAGGGTCCAGATGATTTCGGCTTTCATGCTGTGCGTGAACTGGGCGGCTTCGTGCCCTTTGGATTTCCGGTGCAGTACGATGGAAATGAACATGGCGCTGAAAACGAGCACGCCAATCACCACGCAAACCCAGAGAATGATCATGTGTAGCTGGTAGCTCATCATCGACTGGGAGGTCACGCCACGTGGCATGTTGATTTCATTTCCGGTGTAGCCGGGCGCAGCCAGGAGCAACCAGAATGCGGCAATAACTGCCGCGGTTACTGCTGCTGCAACAATGAAAGTATTTTGTTTCTTCATCGGAATTCAGGGCCTCAGAATTTTAATGCGCCTTTCATGGCGCTGTGTTCTACGATTGCATTTTTTAAATATTGCACCAGATCGCGCTTTTCTTCACTGGTAAGAAACGAGCCCAGTTCCACTGCCTGCGATCCGGATCTTAATTGGACCCTGGGTCTGTACCAGGCGATTTCAGGCTGTTTCAACTCGACTACTGCCCAGGCGGTATCAAGTTCAATTTGGCGTTTTCTCTTATGTCTCCGCTGTGTCACCGTGATCTTTTCTGCGCAGATATCGATGACATCCGAGACCCAGGCTCTTTCCCAGGCCCTGACCAGAATCCAGCCCACCAGCGCGAGCTGAACACCTGCGATCAGGAGTATCGGCCAGTATCCCTGTAGTGCCAGTAAAACCGCGAGGCCCAGGCTGACTGCCGCCAGCAACAGCAACAGGCTGACCAGGCCGCCTGCGTCCAGGGAGAAGTTTCCCCTGGCCAGGATACTCGCTTTTGTCCTGTCAGAATTTTGCCACGTTAGGACCATGGAAACGCCTGAGTAGAACGCCAAACCGCCAATTGTATCCGTGCATCCAAGTCAGGGGCAAGAAAAGCTTGATAATTTTCATCGCGTGTTTTCATGATTGCGTGCGGGGAGTAAACTGGTCAGGACCTTTATTCAGTACTGGGAGTACCTGCAGTGAACAACCCCTTGAGGGATGAAATTAACCGCGCTTACCTCGCGGATGAAACAGAATCTGTGAACGGGTTGCTGGCCCGGGCACGGCTCGATCCGGATGCGGAAAATCGTGTCAACCAGCGGGCTCAGTCGCTGGTCAGGGCAGTCCGCTCCCGGCGGGCCGAGCAGGGCCTGCTGGATGCATTCATGCAGGAATACGATCTTTCTTCGGAAGAAGGCGTGGTCCTGATGTGTCTTGCCGAAGCGCTGTTACGGATTCCGGATGACGATACTGCGGAAAAGTTGATCTCTGACAAAATGGGTGACGCGGACTGGGAATCCCATCTTGGGAAAAGTTCATCCATTCTGGTGAATGCTTCGACCTGGGGCCTGATGTTGACCGGAAAACTGGTCGCACTGTCTGAATCGACGCAATCCAGTTTCAAGTCAGCTTTGAAGCGGCTGGTTAACCGCAGCGGCGAGCCGGTGGTTCGCACGGCCATTCGACAGGCCATGCGGATCATGGGCCATCAATACGTGATGGGCCGGACTATTGACGAAGCAATGGATCGCGCGCAACAGAAAAAGAACCGGATTTACCGGCACTCTTTCGACATGCTGGGCGAGGCTGCGTTGACCAGCGAGGATTCCGAGCGCTACCTGGATTCGTATCGCGCTGGTATTCGCTCAATCGGCGCCCGTGAAATCCCGGATGATATCTTCGCAGCGCCAAGTATCTCGGTGAAACTGTCGGCACTCCATCCGCGGTTCGAATTCAGCCAGCGAGATCGTGTCTTGCGTGACTTGACACCCAGATTGCTCGAACTGGCGCAACTGGCGATGGAGAATCGCATAGCCCTGACCGTGGATACCGAGGAAGCTGACCGCCTGATGCTGACCCTGGATGTATTCTGCGCCGTCTTCCAGGATTCGTCGCTGGCAGGCTGGAATGGCCTGGGCCTGGCCCTGCAGACGTACCAGAAACGCGCGCCGGCAGTCATCGATATGCTGGCCAGCCTGTCCGGCAAGACAGGTCAGCGGATTCCTATCCGGCTGGTAAAAGGCGCTTACTGGGATGCGGAAATCAAATACGCTCAAGTCGAGGGCTACCAGGGTTACCCCGTATTTACGCGCAAAGCGAATACGGATGTGTCCTTTTTGGCCTGCACAAAAATGGTATTCGCCAACCGGGAAGCCTTCTACCCGCAATTCGCTACGCACAACGCTCAAACAATCGCCGCCGTCACGGAATTGGCCGGTGACCGCCTGGATTACGAATTCCAGCGCCTGCATGGCATGGGAGAAGACCTTTACGGCATCGTAATGACTGAAAAGGGATTTCGTCATGCCTGCCGGGTTTACGCTCCGGTTGGTAACCATGAAGACCTGTTGCCCTACCTGGTGAGACGCTTGCTGGAGAATGGATCCAATACATCATTCGTTAACCGGATTGTGGATGAGGCACTTCCAGTCGAGAAGGTGGCCGAGAACCCCATTCAGAAAGTCATGGAGACCACTCCGGTCCCGCACCCCGCGATCCCGCTGCCGCGTGATCTGTTTGGCGGTGAGAGGGTCAATTCGGCAGGTTTCAATCTTGCGAACGAAGCTGATGTGGCTGAGTTGACGGCCAGGATGAAACCATTTGCCAAAACCCGTTGGGACGTGGAACCGATCCTGGCAAGAAAACTGAGCCGCAATGGCGGGCAAACAAAAGACAACATCAATCCGGGTCGTTTGGATGACAAGGTCGGGTTGGTGCGCCAGATCAGCCTGGAGGAACTGGAAGGTGCAGTAGAAGACGCAAGCGCTTTTACCGCCGACTGGGACCATACGCCAGGTAATGAACGTGCGGCCATGTTGGAGACTGCCGCAGACCTGATGGAGGAGAGTTTCCCTGAGTTTATGGCCCTGAGCGCGCGGGAGGCTGGAAAAACAGCCCACGACGCTGTTTCGGAAATCCGGGAGGCGGTTGATTTCCTGCGCTACTACGCCCTGCAGGCCAGGAAAAATTTTGCTGCTCCCATGGTGTTGCCAGGCCCGACCGGAGAGCGTAACGAGCTCAGCCTGCACGGCAAAGGTGTTTTTGCCTGCATCAGCCCATGGAATTTTCCGCTGGCCATTTTCACCGGCCAGGTCAGCGCTGCGCTGGCTGCTGGTAACACGGTCCTGGCCAAACCGGCCGACCAGACGCCCGCCCTTGCCGCCCTGTCTGTGCGCATCATGCATCAGGCGGGAATTCCCCGGGCAGCTCTGCAACTGGTGCCCGGCCGGGGCTCTGTCGTTGGCGTCAGGTTGACATCAGATCCACGGATTGCAGGGGTGGCGCTTACCGGATCGATGAGTACGGCGCACCTGATCAACCGCAGCCTGGCTGCGCGCGACGCACCGCTGGCGGCGATGATCGCCGAAACCGGTGGACAGAACACGATGTTGGTCGATAGCTCCGCTTTGCCGGAGCAGGTAGTGCAGGATGTCATTCGCAGCGCCTTTCACAGCGCCGGGCAACGCTGCTCTGCGCTGCGGGTGTTGTACCTCCAGGATGACGTAGCAGACCGGATCATCGGACTGTTGGCGGGGGCAATGCAGGAGCTGATTATTGGTGACCCCGGGAATTTGTCCACGGATGTGGGGCCGGTGATCGACGGCAGCGCACTCCAGGAGCTTCGGGCGCATGCC
>Ga0164313_10000932_pt1 | contig 24946 bp, 30 predicted proteins | sample GuaBasSedimGuay4_FD_113735 | JGI IMG/M metagenome (GOLD analysis project Ga0164313, IMG submission 113735) | Subseafloor sediment microbial communities from Guaymas Basin, Gulf of California, Mexico - Guay4, Core 4569-4, 0-3 cm | ecosystem: Environmental > Aquatic > Marine > Hydrothermal vents... | reverse complement strand
TGTGCTGGAGCGCAGCCTCGGCCTTGTCTGCTCTGGCTTGGGCCTCGACATAGCGCGCCTTGTACTCGTTCAGTTCGTCACCCGACACCCACGTATCTCGCTCGTCCGTCAGTTCGTCCAGAGCGTCCTGGAGGATGGCGGTGTCGCAGGGCCAGTCGCGGCGACAGGTCTTGCATACGGTGTCGGGCCACTCGTTGCGGATGTGCCGCTCCCTGATTGTCGTGGTGTCACTCATCGTCATCTCCTGGCGCCGCAGCCATCGCATAGGCGTAATCACTGGCGGACCAACCAGCACGCTGAGCGTCCGTGTAGTCATCGAGCACGCGCTGTAGGCGTTGCTTCATGTCGTGCTCTGATGCTCGCCCTCCCTCGGCGTCAGCCAGCAGGGAGGCTCCGGGTTCGGTGGCGGCGATAGCATCGGCCATGGCGCCGAAGATGTTATCCCCCGGAGCAAGGCCATCCACCGCATCGCCAAGGCCGATGAGGTCGGTGTCTGAATAGAACGACTCCGCGAGAGCGTCGGAGAGCCGGGGGTCTGGTCGGTCAGTCATTGCGCAACTCCTTGAGTGCAGCCTCGACAGCAGCGAGGGGTGTGGGGCCGGTGTTGACCGGGATACTTTCGCCCCAGACGACGCCGCCCTTATCCGAGATGAACAGATGGACTCCATCAGGCATTTCCGCCATCACGAACCCCAGCAGCATCTTGTCGCGGGCTTCGGGGGCAGCAACGATGGCTAGGGCTACGTGGTCGTTGAATGTGACGCCAGAGGACAACAGGTAGTGCCAGTCGCCGCAGTCACACTCAGGCGGGTCGCCTACCATCGTGTGCATCCCCAACTCTTCTGCCAGCGCCGCTACGAGGGCTTCCTTGGGGTCAGTCATTCGATGATCGCCTCCACGCATACCCTCAGTGAACCCATAGCTGCCCATGCAGTGCCTGCGTAGGGCAACGATCGAGGCCAGTCATTGCCCGACATCTCGAGGCACGTCCACACGTAGGCACCATCGTTATGCCACCGGATCAGAAGCCAGTACGGGATGCCTAGCTTGCTCGCTTCAGCGAAGCCAGCCAGCTGCGACGGACGGATGTCCCTCGAGGGCATCGTCTTCTTCTCGAGGACAGACTTGACCTCTATCCAACGACTACGTGAGCGGCTACGCACAGGTAGGGACCGCGACGGATAACTCCATGTAAGGAAGTCACAAGGTTTCCAGTTTCGAGCGTCGTCTGGTGGTTTGTATACAAAGAGCCCTGCTTCTCTGAGTGCTGCGCCCGCTGCCCTCTCACTGGTGCCTTTCATCAGTCCGCCTTCCATGCTGACTCGGGGTAATCCGACTCGACTTCCTTGGCTAGCTCCTTTGCCCAGTCGCGGGCCTTGACCCCGTTCTCACTCTCAAGCTGGGCGTACAGCCGCAGCCACATCCCAAAAGCCTTGTGCCACTTGGCGTAGCTGGCCTTCATCTCATCGGTCACGTGCTTCCCCATCTTCTGTCCCGGCCTGAGTCCTGCCTTCCACCAGATGTAGTTGGCGTTGCCCCTGTTGTTCTTGGCCAGCCAAGCCTGACCCTCTTCGACTCGCTGCAGCGTTGTCTTCTCAGCCACGTGCGGCCTTCCTCGCTTCCTCTGATCGCTCTTGTAACTCGTGGAACAGTGCCTTGTTCTGCCTGCGCTTCTCGACTCGAGTGGCGCCACTCTTCAGCACCTTGCCAGCCAAGGGATCCGTCAACCCGTAACCGCCCTGCTCTTGCGCGCGCGCTACGTGCGTGACGGCATCTTTCTCTCTTACTGCCCCGGTCCTCGCGGGAGCAGGTCGGTTACGGGTTGACGTTCTAGCCCGTGACTCACGCTGCTTCTGCGCCATGTAGGTCTTGTCTCGCCTGCGCTCGCGCTTGTCGTAGCCGACGTGACTAGCGCGCCACTCTCGCATGTACTCGGCCTGTCGCTCTTCGTCCCAGCCCTTGACGCCGCCCTCGAGGTAGGCGTAGAAGCGCTCAGGCTCAAACTCTTCCTTGACCCACTTGTTGTACTGCTCGTACTCGGGCTTGCTTAGGCTGTTGATCGTCATCAGGTCTGGTGCCAGCGCGGCCTGCACGCTACCGTCCAGCAGCTTGCCCCGGTAGGCAGGGCACCCGCCACAGATCCGGCGCTTGGTGCTGGCCCACGGCATGATCGTCTCGTCGCAGACACGACCCACGTGGTACTCACCAACAGGCTCGCCGTTGATGAAGCGCATCCACTGGCGCGGCTCTTGCCACGTCCCACCAAGGCAACTCATCAGAAGGTTCCGATGTCCACGACTGGCTTCGCATCGGGATCGTAGGTCGTCATGGCTTGGATCACATACTGGTATGAGCCCGGGCACCAGCCGACGCCTTCCCACATGGAGACACCCAGCGGGTTGTGTGGCCAGTAGGTGCCGCGTCGAGTGACAGCCTTCGTGTTCATGCAGAACGGGCACCATGCTCGAGGTCGCTTCGTCTCGCTCATCGTGGCCCCCGGATCTTGCTGATGGTGGAAGGGTCATAGCCGTAGACGCGAGCCAGCTCTGCATTGGTCTTGTCTGACCTGATGATGACGCGTGCCTCTTCGTCGGTGACGATGCGACGCTTGTGCCCGACGTACTTGCGCTTGCTCATGACCGTTGTCCACCGGGCACCGGGATGGCTCGCTGGATGGCTTCGCGCAGGCTGGTGGCACTGCCGTCATACAGCTGGCCTTCGATCCAGAAGCGTACGTTGTAGGTGTGCAGCGCCTTGCTGTGCCAGACGTTCCAATCCTCGTCACCCATGGGCAGCAGGCCTTCTGTGTCAGGCCCTCCGAGCGACACATCGATGTCGGGCATGTCGGCCATGAGGTTGTTGATCACGATGAGGGGTAGGCCCTCACCTGAGTCCGACCCATCCAGTTCTTCTTCAAGCGTCCGGGCGTACTCTGCAAGGTCACGGATGGCCTTCAGCCAAACGACGTTCATGTGTGCGTCCTCCTGACATGAGGATGGTAGGCCCCTCGATGTCTTCCGACAGTATAGCACAGGGTACGAACCTCTGTGGTATAATAGTAGTAGATGACCGAGATCAAGCCTCATGGACGCCGCCAGCCGCTTCGGGGAGGGGATACCTTCTACGGACGGAAGCGTCGTGCATTGGGCCTGTCCCTCCGTCAAGTCGAAGCTCGCACAGGCATCATCAGGGGAGCCATCTCTCAGATCGAGCGGGGCAGGTTGATACCGACCGATCAGGAGTCAAGCACTTTGCTCGAGCACTACGCTCAGGTACAATCCGAACAGTCTTCGGACTAGGCGACGGGGTGATGCTACAGGTTGTGCGGCCTCGCTCCCCCGTCGCCTAGACCGAAGACCCACGTATGAAAGAGGCCGCACAGCCATGAACATCGTCGTGACCCTTGTTCACGAAGACTTCCTCGTCACGTTCCCCTATGACCCTGAGCTGGTCAACGCCATCAAGCGCCTGCCCGGACGCACGTGGGACAAGCGCACCAAGCGCTGGAAGGTGCCAGCGTCACCCGCTGCCCTCGATGGCCTTCGCAGCATGGCCAAGCAGGCGCGACTGCCCCTGACCATCAGTCCGAGTGACGTGGCCAAGATGGAAGCCGAACGCACGGCTGACCGGCAAGCTGCCTACATCGCCACGACCGACCGCGTACCCGATGCAGCGACGATCGACTTCCCGCACGTGACGGAGCCGTATCAGCACCAGATCGCAGGCCTCGCGTTCCTCGCCACGACGAAGCACGGCGGGCTCTTCTGGGAGATGGGGCTGGGCAAGACCAAGACGGCCATCGACTATGCCGAGTGGCTAGCTGGATGGGCGAAAGACTGCGGCGTCTGCGAGATGAAGCCTCACTCCCCACAATGCCCGCGCAGCAACGATTTCAGGTGTCTCATCGTCACGCCCAACACGGTCGTTGACAACTGGGGTGCAGAGATCGAGAAGCACACGCTCTTCACCGACTATGCACTGCTGCGCGCCCCGATGACGCTGGTCAACCGAGCTCGCAAGTTGGCCACGCGTAGGTACAGCGTGGTCAACACGGAAGTCATGTCGCAAGGTCCGCTGGCCAAAGCCATCCTCGACCGCGAATGGGATCTGGTCATCATCGATGAGAGCCAGCGCTTCAAGAACCCACGTGCCATGCGCACCAAGCGGATGCTCAAGGTCAAGTCCAAGTACCGGCTCATCCTGACTGGCACGCCGCTCACCAACAGTCCGCAGGATCTGTGGGCACAGCTGACGTTCCTGCGCCCGGGCATCCTTGGATCGTGGTGGTCGTTCCAGCAGGAGTATCTGTTCAAGGATCGCTTCGGCAACGTGCTCGGACTCCGGGCCGGGGCCGAAGAGAAGCTGCGCGGCAAGATGGCCAGCATCGGCTACCGGCGCACGAAGAAGGAAGTGCTCGACCTACCTGAGAAGGTGTACGAAGACCGGCACATCGAGATGTCGGAGACACAGGCACGGGCCTACCAGACCATGAAGGAAGAGCTTCGGATGGCGATGCCCGAGGCGGGCGACCAGATCGTGGCGCACTCCATCCTGACGCAGCTGCTCAGGCTCACGCAGATCACCGCTGGCCTGTACGGCGAAGGTGACACCTATGAGTGGGACGACAGGAACCCCAAGCTGCTCGAGCTAGACCAGCTGCTGAACGTCGATCTCGAGGGCAAGCAGGTGGTCGTCTTCGGGATGTACCGACGAGAGCTGGAAGAGCTAGCGGCACGCTACGCCGTTGGCAAGCACATAGCCCACGTTGGCGGGCTGGCCTACGGTGGGGGGATCATCTACGGCGGCGTCAAGCCAGAGATGCGACAGGAAATCATCACGCAATTCCAAGACGGCAAGCGCCGCCTGCTGTTCGTGCAAGCGCACAGTGGCGGCATCGGCATCAACCTGACAGCGGCTCAGACCGCTATCTACTACACAAGGGGGTGGTCACTCGAGGATTATCTACAGTCGCAAGACAGACTTCACCGCATCGGTCAGCAGGGCACGGTGAACATCATCCATCTGGTTACGAAAGGCACGATCGATGAACAGGTTGCCAAAGCTCTCGCTGCCAAGTCCGATCTAGCTCGCCGCATCACGGGCGATGATGCCCGCGCACTGGCGAGTGACGTTCTACGGAGATGAACACATGACTAGCACGAGGATCGAGAACCTAGCTGCGGCCTACGCTGCAGCCAAGCGTGGACTCGAGAAGATCAAGGATCAGGAGAAACTTCAGTCCAAGGAGACGGCTCGCATCGAGTCCGACCTGTTCGACGCACTGGAAGACGAGGGTCTGTCAGGTGTGACGATCCCTGACCTTGGCAAGTTTCGGCTCAACGATCTGGCGTGGGCCAAGATCGAGAACCGTGAGCAGGCCATGGAGTGGGCTGAGCAGCAGAGGCCCGAGCTTCTGACACTCAACCACCAGCAGTTGAGCGTGATCGTCAGGGCGGCGATCAAGGGCGAAGGTGAGATCCCACCCGGGGTCACATTCACCGCAAGCAGAAAGATCGGATGGACGAAAGCATGAATTCAGCACTGCAGCCAACAGGCAACACCGGCATCAGCTTCGGCTCGAGTGAGCTGGACGCCGACGACTTCATCCCGCCCCGCGTCAAGATCGTGCAGGCCATGTCTGACGAGCGTGGCGAGGGCGTGGACGAGGGCAACTTCTACAACACGCTCACCAGCGAGGACTACGGTCCGGCACTGACTTTCATCCCCATCGGCACGTTCAAGAACCGGATCCTTCTGGTCCGCACCGAGCGCCGCAAGGAGATGAACAAGGCGCTGAAAGACGCAGGCATCGGTCCTATCGGCAACGATATCGAAGGGCTGGCCTGCCGCTCGCTCGACATGCAGCATGGTCGGGGCAACCCGGGCATAGAATGTTCTGCGTGCCCACTCTCTTCGTGGTCCGGCGACGACGGCAACACGCCGCCGCTGTGCTCCGAGACGTACAACGTCACTGCTATCAACGACTCTGGCGACCTCATCATCTTGGGGTTCTCCAAGTCATCGGCCAAGGTCGGCAAGCGCATGTTCAGCATGATGCGACTGTCGTCCGGCAAGCCGTGGGCTGCGCAGTACGAGGCCGTCACCCGCGAAGAGAAGGGCGCACAGGGGCGCTACTTCGTCCCCGTCATCCGCAAGGTGGACCCGCCGCTGCCCGAGCTGATGACTCTCGCAGAGAACTTCGCCGCTCAGCTGGCTGGCGTCATCATCGATGTCGATAGCAACGTCCCCGAAGACGCACCGCCCCCGCCTGCCGAGGGTGAGGCCGTCTGGGAAGACGAGCCGTCTAGCTAGCCTACTGACCCGGACAGGAGTGGCCCCGGTGTCTTGGCGGGCATCGGGGTCCACCTGTCTCCGCCAACGGGGATGACATGAAGGACTACAGGAACGCCGTCATCGAACGGCTAGACGCACAAGCGTTCTATACCGCACAGGTAGGCGAGACGAAGCGACTCAATGCCAGCGAGCAGCGCTTCCTCTGCCCCTTCCACGACGACACGGAGCCGAGCGCCAACTTCAACATCGATACGGGTGTCTGGTTCTGCCATGTGTGCAACGTGGGTGGGAGCCCGATCGACTTCCTGATGCGCAAGGGCGAGTCGTTCAGGGATGCACTTGCAGAGCTGGGGAAGCTGGCCGGGGTCGAGCCGCCTACCAAAGCACGTCGCAACGGCGCAGGAGAAGGGACGCAGAAGCCACGCCGACCCCGGCTGGCCAAGAGTCTATCCGAGGACAAGGCGAAAGACTGGCACGAGGCTGCACTGCGCAACACGGACCTGATGAAGTGGTTCCACGACAAGCGAGGCTTCAGCGTGGCCACCGTCAAGCGATGGCTGCTGGGCTGGGATGGCGAGCGCGTGACCATCCCCATCCGTGACTCCGAGGGCACGCTCATCAACGTGCGCCGCTACCTGCGGGACTCCAAGGGAGCACAAGGCAAGATGCTGTCATTGGCGCAGGGCACGGGCGCTGCAGTGCTGTGGCCGACAAAGCCGCTCGAGGGCACCGAGATCATCATGGTCGAGGGCGAGTGGGACGCCATGCTTATGCACCAACAGGGCTTCACCAACACGATGACTGTCACGTCCGGGGCGGGCACGTTCAAGCCCGATTGGGTGGATCTCTTCAAGGATAAGAACGTCGTCGTGATGTTCGACAACGACGACGCTGGGCGCAAGGGCGCGATACGCGTAGCCGGGATGCTATCGGGCGTGGCTACGACCAGCACGCTTCAGGTAACAGGCCTGCCCGACAAGGGTGACGTGACCGACTTCTTCGTTGAGCAGCAGCGTGACGCCGACGAACTGCGGACAGCCCTACTCGACGCCACGCCCTACATCGTAGCGACCACTGAGATCGATGACATGGAAGCCATCGTGATGCCGCTGGGCACTGCCAGCGAGGCCGCGCACCGGGACCAGCTGCAGGAGATCCCGGTCATGGTCAGCGGCAAGGGCCTGACCCCGTACACCGTGCCCAACACGTTCACGATCGAGTGCGACATGGGCAACAAGAAGTACTGCGCCGTGTGCCCGCTGGCTGAGTCAGCAGGCCGAGCCAAGATCAAGCTCGACGCCAAGGATCCGAAAGCCCTGAGCCTTATCAACGTGACCGATGCACAGCAGTACTCCGCGCTCAAGGGTCTGGCCAAGGCCATCGAGCAGTGCCAGCGTCCGAAGATCGAGATCATCGACAGCACCAACATCGAAGAGCTTCGGCTGATCCCTGAGCTGGACAACAATCAGACGGGCGGCGAGGTCGAGTACGTGTCGCGCACTGGATACCTACTTGGGCACGGGTTACGTACCAATCGCTCCTACAAGGTCATCGGCTATGCCCACCCGCACCCCAAGACGCAGGCCACCGTGCACCTGCTGCGCGAGGCCATCCCGGCGCAGGACAACATCAGCAGCTTCTCGCTGAATGATGAGGTTCGACGCCAGCTCGAGATCTTCCAAGGCGATGACGTGGACGCCAAGCTGGCTGACATCTACGACGACATGCGGATGAACGTGCACCGGATCCAAGGCAGGCCCGAGATGCAGATCGCCTTCGACCTCGTGTGGCACAGTGCCATCGCCTTCTACTTCAACGGGGCCTTCGTCCGACGTGGCTGGGTGGAGACGCTGATCATCGGTGACTCAGGTCAGGGCAAGACCGAGATGGCCATGGCCCTGCTGCAGCACTACCGGCTCGGTGAGCGGGTGCAGGCAGAGCAAGCGAGCATGGCTGGCTTGCTGGGTGGGCTCGAGAAGATGGGCGACACGTGGATCCTGAGCTGGGGCAAACTTGCCCTCAACGACAAGCGCCTACTCATCATCGATGAGACGCAGGGCCTAAACGCTAATCAGATAGAAGCTCTCTCGGATGTCCGCGCTACTGGTGTGGCTGAGATCACTAAGATCCGCACGGAGCGCACCAACGCCCGTTGCCGCATCGTGTGGCTGGCGAACCCGTCTACCGGGAGGCCGCTCGCGCAGTACAACCAAGGCGTGTTGGCGATCAAGGATGTGTTTCGCAAGCCCGAGGATATTCGGCGGCTGGACTTCGCCATCGCGACCGCTACCGGGGACGTAGATCTCCGCGAGATCAATGCCCGCCACGGCACACCAGTACCACCCCGATACAGTAGCGAGGCCTGCCGGTCCCTCGTCCTGTGGGCTTGGTCCCGTACCCCGGACCAGATCAGCTTCACTCCCGAAGCAACAGAGGCCATCTTGGCTGCCGCCATGGACTTCGGACAGCGCTATCACCCCAGCATCCCGATCGTTGAGCCAGCTGACCAGCGCCTCAAGTTTGCGCGACTTGCCGTTGCGACGGCTGCTCGGATGTACTCGACCGACAGCACGGGGGAGATATTGGAGGTTCGCCCCACTCATGTCGAGTTCGTCCGCTCCTATCTGGATCGTATCTACGACTCGCGTGGCCTGAGTTATCTCGAGTACTCCAAGCAGCAGCGGCTGGGTGAAAGCTTGGAGCCCGGCGATCGAACAGCAGTGCTCGATGAGATCCGACAGCTCGAGTCCATGCGTGAAGCACTCGACTTCTTCCGGCAGGCCAAAGTCTTCCGCAAGACGGAGTGTGAGGAAGTCATCGGGTGGAGCAGCGAGACGACGAAGCACGCGCTCAAGATGCTCTCCAAGTACCGCTGCATCAGGACTACCCGGGATGGCTACATCAAGCAGCCGGTGTTCATCGAGCTACTGCGAGACATCGCAGCCAACCCGATCGAACCGCTCTCTGATGAAGAGATCAAGGATCTCCCTTGGGAGGGAGACTTGGACTAGGGCTTCTTGGACTTGGTGAGCGTGCCCTTGAGCTTGGACTTGCCCTTGGTGAGCGTGCCCTTGAGCTTGGACTTGGGCTTGGACTTGGTGGGCGTGCCCTTGAGCTTGGACGTGCGCACTGACTTGGCCGCGCCCTTGACATTCACACCCTTGGTCTTGGCGACCATCTTGCGTGTCGCCTTGGGGGCAGAGCGCAAGGTTTTCAGGGTCTTCTTACCACCACCGGCCTTGTAGACCGCACGCTTCAGCGACCCGGGCTTGCCTTTGCCGATGGGCTGGGCTGGCTTGTTCTTTCGCTTGACTACCATGGCTAGTTGCCCTTCTTCTTCTTGCGCTTCTTGACGGCGTTCCCGGTCTTGTTCTTGCCCGTGCTCATCTGCATGGGAGCGACGACCAGTGGCCGTGCCGATGCAGTCGGGGCACTAACCTGAGTCGTCTTGGATGGACCCTGCGCAGCACGCGCCGGGACCGGGCTCGCTGGCGTTGCCGCCTGCTCGGTGCCACCACCGAAGATGCTGCCGATCGCAGTCTGCTTGCCGAAGAGACTGTGGCCTATGTCACGCAGGCCAGAGGCAGCGTTCTCGACACCGGCCTGACCAGTCCTGACAGCCGAGCCACCAGTCCTGTCCCAACCAGTCGCCACGTTATCAGCCGCGCCCTGAACGAACGCCCCGGCGCGATCGACCGCTCCGTGAATGGGAGTGTTCTCACTGCCCGGGATCTTGCCTTTGGTTCCAAAGCCTGCCATGTCTACTCGCTTCCCGTGGTCTTGATGACCGGCGTGACCCGATCGTGGGTCAGAACGGCTCCGACGATGTCACCGATGGCCAGCGTGATCGCTGAGCCTGCACCGATGACAGCGGCAGTCATCGTGCTATCCCACTCCATGGAGATCGCGACGACAGTGATGACAGAGATCACGGCCACCTTCATCGAAGTGAAGATGGCCGCGATGGAGTACAGGGGCTCAGTGGACATCAGCTGCCGACTTTGGGCTGCCGTGTCGAGAGGAAACGCTGGCCGGGACCAGTGTCACCAGACGGCGCGGGCTTGGCCCCACCCTGCAGGCGAGGAACGACAGCTGCGGCACGATCAGTCGTGAACCGCTGGCTGACTTCGTTGGCCGGGGGCTTCCCCGGTAGATTGCTTGGCTGCAGCCGAGGGATCCCGGTTGGCCTTGAATAGTCACCCATGTACCTGTACCTCCTGTGTGGACTCTACTTCGCGTGGTGGCGGATGTCCATATGATGCCCGATTGTGAGCACGTAGTCGATGCCGTGGTCGAGCTTGGGCCAGCGCCCGTGCATCCGGGTTTCGACCTCCCATGCGACCCAGCTGATCAGGACGATCCCGATAGCTACTCGCCAGCCTACGGCGACGGTGGAGAGCCATACGTGGCTCCCCGATGTCCAAGCCCCGAAGGCAGACGTGACGCCCAGCAGGGCGTAAAACAGCAAGACGGTAGACCCGACCTTGGCGTGTACGTGGCCCCTGACTCTGGCTGGTTCCTGTGCAACACCGTGATACATCGAGCCCCTACGTACAATTACGAATAGGATCCCAACGCTGATCGCCCCGATGATCGACAGGGCGAGGTTCATGTCTTGCAGGATCACTCTTCGCCCTCCTTCCTTTCTTCCTTCTTGCCTCCGATGATGGGAAAGTTGTTGCGCTTCAGCCGCACGGTCACTTCAACGAGCGCCAGCGCTGATGCTGACAATGTTCCGACGATGGCGATGATGGCAGCGCTGTCTACCCGGTAGTCGTGGTCGAAGATAGGAACGATGACAAGCGCCAGTGCGGCCAAGGCGACCGTCGTGATAAGCACGGCGAAGCCGATGACTCTGACCCATAGGTACAGGCGTTCCTCATCGTTCATGCGTTACGGTCCCTCGATCTCCAAGACTTCAAGCACATCCAGCACGTCGGCTTTGGCCTCGATCGCGCCGTCGCCATCAGGTGTCAGGGCATGGATGGAGATGGTCGCTGCCTCGAGGAAGTCGTTGTACTGCCCGCGCCACACTGCCGGGTCTGGCGGCGGCGGGGGAACGGGCTCAGGCTTCACGGGAGCTTCGGTCAGGAACAAGTCACGCATCTTGGCCATCGTCCCGTAGAACGCATTGCCGTCGATACGACGCTTGCCGTAGCGCAGCGTACCGAATTGCCAGAAGCGAGCGCCGTACCACCCACCGAAGCCAGCGCGTGGTGGCGACTTCGGAAGGTTCTTGTTCTTGCAGGTATGACGCTTGCCATCCCAGCGGGCCTGCCAGAGCCCATCGAACAGATGCTTCAGGTCTGGATTGCCGAGCGTGCGCCAGTAACCTTCGGCGGTGTAGCACAAGAACGTGTTGCGCTTGGCCACTCGCTGGACTTCCTTGGCGAACGCCTTGATCTGCGATGTCTTGACGTGGCCACCGTAGGACGGATTGGGATTGCGCTCGACATCCATGACGAGCAGCAGGTTCTTGAGGTTGCCGCCATTGGCCTTGCGCACCGTCTTGAGGAAGTGCTGCGCTTGCGCCTTCCCGCTCTGGCCATCGCTGAAGTGATAGACGCCAACGAGGAAGCCATGACGACGCGCGCGTCGGAGGTTGGCAGCGAAGGACACATCGATCCAGTCGGTGCCCTGTGTCGCCTTCATGATCACGGCCTTGACCCCGCACTTCTTCAGCGCGAGGTACGCCGTGTTCGACAGAGCTGGTTCGCCCTGCCAGTGGGATAGGTCAACGAATAGCTGACGGGTCATCTGGTGCTCCTATCACGTAGCGGCCCTTGGAGTGGGAGAGTCGCTGCCTCTTCAGCCGTCAGGGCTGCGTACCGCGCCAGCCGCTTCGGGGTGCGGTACTGCTCAGCGGTGGCCTTGATATCCGCAGGCTCGCCCTTGATGCGCTTGGCCCATACCTCGTCGTCTGGCTCAGGATCGATGGGGCGACGGTGCTTCACGCCCTTCGACATGACGGAGCCGTCCGCTGCGGTCAGGACACCAAGACGGGACACGACAAACACCTTGCCCGTCTCGAGGTCTACTTCCAGCATCGTGTCGATATCAGACCGGGTGAGGATGACTTCTTCTGTCATTGAGCACTCCTAGATGGGATATGCCGCCGAGAACCAGATCTCGACCGTTGCTCCGGAGAGGAAATGAGTATGGCCGAGGTTGCTGTGGTTGATGCCACTCCCAGAGTAGCGAAGCAATATGTATGTGGTGTTCGGTGTCAGGTAGGCGGAAAGACTTCGGACTCCTGTATTCGTCCACCCCTTCGCGATCACAGAGCCGACAGTCCGGTAGTTGAAGTTGTTTCGCACCGAGAACGGCAACCCCGTGACCCGAAGAGCGCCAGATGCTGTCGAGTGAGTGAACGCCGAGAGAGCGATCTTGCCCTCGATGAATACCATGTCACCGAACCGCTCATATGCACCACCAGCGTTCAGGACAGTGGTGGCAAGATCGCCGGGTGTCGCAAACGTGATGTCTGGCGTGAAGGTTCCGACATCGTGGTCCGACATGTCTTCGTCGCCCAAGTTGAGCGCAGTGGCATAGACAGTGCCAGCGGGCTGCCCGGATGTAGCGATGTCGTGAGCAGCGACGGGGGCTAGTACGCCACCCTCCGTGACTTCCCACCGCTTCGCGACTCCGGTGCCCGGGTTCGTCCACAGCTCAAGGTTGCCGGTGACTTGGCCAGCACCGGGAGCAGCCTTGGCGACAGACGCGAGGTACGCAGATACGGCCGGTAGGGCGCCACTGTCGAGCCCGCCGAAAACGATGGCGCCCAAGAAGTCGCCATTCTGGATCGCTGCTGGTGAGGCTGGTGTCCCGCGCGCCTTTGCCAGATAGATGGCTGCAGGCAACGCGTCAGCCGAAGCGGTCCAGAATGAAGCTGGCGCCGACAGCGTTGACTCAGCGAGAAGTGGGATCCCGAACGCGCCGAAGCCACTTGGCTGCCCGATGTCGAAGGCATCGCTGTAGATCTTGCGGAGACGGGTGTTCGCTTCTCCGGCGTCATAGGCGCCATCGGTGTCGGCTGTCAGGTGGGTATCAAGCACCATCGCAGAGTGCGAGGCAAGCGCGTGCGCTTCTGCATGGTGCGCGTTGGGCAGCGCGGTGTGTGTCGCAACGATCCCATCGACCTCGCCATCCGTGTAGCGGTCGTGATTCAGGTCGTTGGCATCGCCCTTGACGCCCATGGCAGAGACGGCTTCGGAGTCAAGGTACTTGGCATGGTGCGCTGCAGCGATCGCAGTATGCGTGGCGACGATCGCATCGACTTCAGCATCGGTGTACTTGGCGTGGTGGTCACTGGCTCCGACGTTGGCGATCTCAGAGTGATCAAGCGTGCCGGTGTGGTCGCCCCCGTCGATGGCGTGCACCTGCGCATGGTGGTTGTCCGTGGTCAGGCCCGAGAGGGACGCGTGGTCGGTGATCGCTGTGCCCACGCCGGGAGATACCGCAGGGAGCAGGCCACGCAGGTCGATCGGGCTGTCTGACGACTCGACCCACGTGCCGCTGTTCTTGCCCTGCACCACGTAGCGACCGATGAGGAAGCCCGTGCCCGTGTAGGCGGCAGGGATCGTGTAGTTGGCTGAGTTGTCGGAGTCATCGAGCGCCGCTGCTTCGGTCGAGTACGAGCTGGACGGCAGGTTCATGAAGAGCTTGCAGTCACCAGCGTTCTCGCTGATCACGCCCCACACGATGAAGTTCATCCAGCGGTTGTTGATGGCTCCGCCGCTGGCCGTCTGCGTCAGGTCATCGAAGGTGTGTACGTGCAGGTAGGGAGTCGTCGGTTCGTTGGTGACGTAGATCCCTTCTGCGTCCATGTCGATCGCAGGCATGTCGTGTTCGTGCAGCTGGAAGACCACGCCTGCGTCCGTGGTCAGGTAGGCATCCGGGCTCGAGATGGTGAGGGCGTTGGGTGCGCAACCGCTGACCCACGTGGCCTCGAGCGCGCGGAGCTTCTTGTTGATGTGGCCAAGGTGCCCCACCAGCCTGCTGTCCTGCACGTGGTCAGTCCACGCGTGATGTTTGTAGGGGCCGTCCGTAGCTACGCTCGCTACGGCGTTGACGAGAACGGTCGCGATGGGCGCGAAGTCTTCAGCTGACGGCCAGCCTGCGGTGCTCGCAGCCAGCGTCACGACGCCACCGCTCTCGGTGCAGTAGACGTAGTTGAGCGTGGGGTCCGTATCGGTGCCTGCAGTCAGAGCCACGCTCGCAGCTGGGGTGCAATCCAGCACATACTCAGCGCCACCGAAGATGAAGGTGACATCCCCGCCACCAGCCTGCGCGAAGAGCAGGGAGACGACACCGCCCGACTCCGCGATCGACTGCTCCGTGTTCTCTACCGTCGAGCCGTTGTAGAGCGGGCGCAGATCCTCCCACGTCTGGATCGTGCCACTGCCATCAGCCCCGTCGTGTCCATGGCTCTTGGCGTGGTGGTCGTCGCTCGAGACATCGCTGAGCACGTCATGGCTGACCAGCCCGCCGTCGTCGCCACCTGCCGAGTGGTCGTGCACCTGCGAGTGGTGGTCATCGACGCTGACGCCAGACAGCTCATCGTGGTCATCGATATCCACTCGCGACCAGACTGCCGATCCGATGGTAGCGTCGTTGCAGATCCAGATGGTGACGGTCGATGTGTTGAACCAGAGGCTGCCCTTCTGGTAGCCGCCGTCTGCGTCCTGCGTGGCATCGTCGTCGTTGTCCGGATCCGTGGTGGCCGCACGGTTGTACTTGAACCGTTGTGCGGTCCAGAAACCATCATCGATGATCAGCAGGTGTTCGCCCATCAGACCTCTACCTCGATCTTGGCGCCGTAGCTTGGCGCACGATCGAACTCAAAGCTCCAATCGCTCGAGTCGAAACCTGCCAGTTGTGTCAGGTATCCATCGAGGTAGACCTTCGGGCCACCAGCACCCCACTGCAACGGGCTGGTGTACTGCGTGGCCGCGCCATCAGCGATACCGATATAGATACGCCCGCTGGTTCCGGCCTCTTGGGCATAGGCGATCCAGATCTCTTCGATCTCGAAACCCATGTTGTCCATGACGCTCGCTCCGCTCTAGCCCGAAGGCATGATATTGGTGCCATCCAGCACGATGAAAGCCGTCTCTTCAGTGCTGACGGCAAACGCATACTCCTTGTCCCATCCAGCGGGCATAGACTCGTTGACGGGCCACACCTTTACACGCTGCACCGTGCCGGTCAGATCTACCAGCATCCAGTACCAATCATCCACTACCAGCGCGGTGATGACGCCTGCGGGCTGGCCCTTGCAGTTGAGGGTAGTGACATCACCGACTTGCTGTTTGATAGTCGCCCCACCAGCGATGGGCTGACCTTCGATGGTAGAACCTCGCCATTCGTACGTGAAGTAGATACCGCCGTAGACGCTCACGTTCGGGTCGGTCAAACGGAACTTGATCAACGCCATATGCGGCTGGTTGTGCGGTCCATCTGGCCTCGCTGTCTCCGTGACGTAGCCACCCTCAGGATTGATGCCACCCCCAGCGCGGAGAGCGATCGTCCAGCAGCTGTCGTAGGTGCCACCCATGTCGTCAGTCGTCTTATACGTGCTTGGCACCATCGTCTGCTCGATATCAGTGGCGTAGTCCATGCGCATACCCAGCTCGGTCGTATCCGGGGCCGTCTTCAGCTCGCTCCCGGCTTCATTGAATGGGGCATCCGGGCCATCAGTGATCTCGGCTTCTGCGCGGATAGCCGTCAGGTACAGCACGTCATTGCCATCACCCCACGACGGAGTGACCGGATCCGGTAAGGCACCTGAAGTGTTGACCGTTGACGTGTACCACGGGCCGGGGTTGTCAGAGCCTTCGTCATACAAGCCCGCTACCAGTGCCACAGTGACGGCGACGACTGGCGTCACGCCAAGGTAGTCATCGACCTCGATACTCTCAGTCTCATTCGTGGCGTCGTAGCCGGTGGGGTCCGTTCCATCAGCGCCACCAAGCCGCTTCCAGAAGAACGTGGTTCCAGACGAGGCCAGCAGTTTCGTCCAGCCAGCGCGCGTGACCATCGTCAGGTACATGTCGTCGTAGGGCTCAGCTGCGATCCACATGATGAGATGCCGCCCCGGGATGTCGCAGCCATCCGGCAGATTGACGAGGTAGGTAGACGTGGGGTCCGCATAGGAGACGAAGGTCAAGCCCTCCGCTACGGCAACGACATCAGCGTCAGTCAGCTGCGATCGCTCCCACGTGCTACCGGCCTGATACGCCGACAGATCGTTGTCGCCGGTCGCCGGTATCGTGGCCCTGCCGCTAGCGATGGTGTAGAGGCCACCGTCAGGCGTGAAGCCAAGATCTTCTGCGCTCAGCCAGTCAGTGCCGCCCTCCCATGGAGCGCCGTTGTCCAGCCCATCTGGGAGTACGCCCATCACGCCATCGGCTCGCTCGAAACCGTCGTACAGGAAGAAGTCACCGACCGGGTTGAGAGGGGAGTTGTTGTCCGAGTCCTCTGGGCCTTCCCCACTGTCGTTCGATGGAGTCAATGGGTAGAGGCCAGCCCCGAAGATCGAGACGACGCCCGTGCCTGTGGCAGAGAAATGCAGAACGAGTGAGCAGAACGATGCCGACTGCGCACCCTTGGATCGGGGGATCTTCAGCCAGCGCAACACCTTCTGCGTCACGAGTTTCTTCTGGCCCTGAGTGGTCGCGATCAGGTTCTCTTCCTCATCGTACCAACGGATGAAGGCTTGGATGCTGATGTTGCCGCTGGTCTGGTTGCCTACCGCGACGACCACGCCCATGTCCAACCCGGGACCGATGGGGACCATGCCAGAGATGAGCTTGGTGGAGATGGAGACAGCTCCGGTCGGTGCATAGACGAGGCAGATGCCACCCGGCGACGAGGCACAGTCTTCGACGGTGATGGGAGTGTCGCCGTTCTCGATGTCCCAATAGTCGAGCGTGTCGTCTTCGGTGTCGCCATCGCGGAAGTAGGCGTTGAAGAGGTTGGCCACGTTGTAGTCAGGGAAGGCTGGATCGAGATCGTCCATCCCGATGTTCTGATCCAGCAGCGGGCCACCGTCGCCCAGCAGGTACTGCTCTGACTCTTCCTCACCGAAGAGCGTGCGGCGACTGCGACGAGGACTGTGCTTGACCAGCATCTGCGTCAGATCGTTCACGTCACGCATCAGTCCGGAACCTCCTTCTCACGGAAGCCCATCTGTACCGTCTCGCCAAGATCAGCGCTCCACCCACACACGACCGAGAGCAGCTTCATGTATTGAGCCATCTGCCCTCCATCGTCCTTCTTGATATGGATGTAGAGATTGTGGCCCAGCTCAAAGGTGCCCGGGAACTGTGTGAAGACGCCTTGATGCGGCGACATGGTGACGAGACGATCGACACGTCGCGCGGCCTTGGCCAGCCTGTGCAGGGCCAATACCTTCTTGCCCTTGTTCTTCGTGCCCTTGGAGATGCCGAGAAACGTGCCCAGCTGGGTAGCCGATTGCAGCTTGCGCATGTTGTCGATGCCCGCCCGACCGCTCTGCAGCTTCACCGTCTTCTGCTGCTTGCTGGTGGGCTTCTTGTCGTTCCTGACGAGCGTAGCTAGGTCGTTGACCGTGTTGCCCCAGCCCTCCATGTAGCCGTACTCACGGATAGTGCCCGGGAAGGTGAGAGCGATGGTGTCCTTGTCGGCACGGCGGTCCCGGTAGAAGTTGAACTTGTTGCTCTCATCGACCTCGAGGACGACGGTGTTATCCGTGTTGCTCATGGACATCTCGGCCAGATCGTAGAAGACGGTCAGCAGATCCTGTAGCCCACCGATGCCGAAGTGGTTGCCCGTCTTGATGAACGTATCGTCGTCGTCGCCCTTGGGGTTCTGGATCTTGCCCTTCTTGACGAAAGCCACGATCGAGCTGTCATCGATCGATCGCTTGAACAGATCGTCAACGATGAAGCCGATCTTCTTCCGGCTGTAGCGCTTCCGCTTGTTGTTGAGGTAGTAGTCCACGCGCACCCGCTGGAAGAACGCGAGATAGTCCCAGCACAGCACGACCACATCGACAGGACCGTAGTCGGGCTGGACGATCTTGCCCCGGAAGACTTTCTCGACTCCGTTGGCATCCTCCCGGTAGATCTCGATGTGCTGCTGCATGTAATCGAGCTGCGCCAACACAGGGGAGTCACGCATCAGCGTGAAGGCAGCGTTGCCGGGAAGGTTCAGGGTCCGCTGCCAAACAGCGTTCTTGACTTCATGCGTGATCTCACGCAGCTCTTGGTTTGGTCCGCCGTTGCCGCTCTTCTGATCACGAAGAACGAAGTGGTACTGCGGGTCGTGCAGTGCCGCCATCAGGCATACGCCGACTTGAAGTAGAACGTGACCGACGTGATCCCGGTGCTGCCAACGAGCGTGATGATATTGGCGCCCGGGTTCAGGAACAGGTTGGTGAGGAACTTCGTGGCGTGCTTCTTCAGGTAGTAGCGAGCTGCGCGATCGCTGGCTTTCAGGATCTCGCCCTTCTCACACATCATCCAGAAGTCACCCGACTGCGATGACAGGTCAAGCACGAAGCTGTTTCCCGTGGTGACGTTGGTCAACGTCACGGTGGCGCTACCACTACCGCTCATGTCGAACTTGATCTGCGGATACATGACGGCAGTCCCGAGATTGGTGATGGTGTTATTGCCACCAGCCAGATTGGAGAGCGCAGTGGACTCCCAATCATCGGTGTCGTTCTCGTAGGCACGTGGATCGAACGCAGCCAGCTGGAAGGTGAAGGGACGGACAAGCCCACCCTTCGCCGCGACGATCAGCGACGGACGACCTGTCTGCGGGCGGGCATAGTAGAGCAGATCCTTGGTGCCCCCTGCCGTGTCCCGGGTGAACTTGAACGGCAGGACACCGACCGGCTCATCAGGGAGCGTGCCAAGGATGGCTGCGGTCGAGAGTCGCCGGACCTCCGCTACCGAGAAGGCAGCCTTGAGCGCCCATACCTTGTCCTCAAGATCCGCGTAGCTCGAGCCAAGGATGTGACCGGAGCCACGCACGAGACGCAGCGACTCAAAGGCCTCGTTGGGCTCGCTGCCCTCTTGGTTCTGACGAGGCTCGGAGAAGTCATGGATCTGCACCGGGCTGTCATCGAAGACCTCGAGCCGGTAGTCCGACTCCTTGTAGGCCGTGACCAGCGAGGACGGATCGTTTGGATCCGTCCCGCCGTACACCCGATTGAAGATGATCCCGTTGTAGCTGGCTTGGTGCCTGACTGCTGACATCAGCGATGCGAAGCTCGCGGGCCTGAGCGAATAAGCGAAGGATCTCGGATGATCGCGTCCCGGTACTTGCCCTCGTAGAACGTTGCTTGCTGCGCCGCCTCCTGATAGGAGATGACGCGTCCGCTGTCGAGGTTCTGCTGACGCTCGCTGTTGATCAGCTCCCCGGCCAGTCCGTCGTAGGCCCGGGCCAGTGACCGGAAGGCCACGATCTGCTCGAGCCGGACAGGGATATCTGTCGCATCAGCGGCATACGGCTTGTAGCCAGTGAAGCGCAGGGTCAGGTTGTCAGTGATCCGTGGCTTGATGAGCACCTTGCCCGAAGGCAGGGGTCGCCATGACATCACGCGATCGATGTAGTAATCGCTCGAGTCGAGGATGTCGATGATCGTGATGCGCTCGATCGACCCCGGGATCGTGTACTCCATCACCGTCGAGTCAGAGGTCACGTCCCCGGTAGTGTAGACGCCCACGTCAGGCCACAGCTCAGCGAGCACAGCCGACGTGTAGGCATCGATCTCGGTCAGGGTCCATGGCCGGGTGCTGGTCGTCAGCGTCCCGGCATGGAGGAACTTCTCGATGTGGCCAGTCCGGAGCAGGGCTACGGTCGTGCCCATGGCTTACGACTTCCGGCGTCGAGTGGTGCGCTGACCCTTGGACTCAGGCTGGACATGGACCGCTTCGTTGTGGTCAGCAAGCTCAGCGTCACTGCCTACCTGCTGTCCACAGATCGGGCACGTCTTCACGGCCACCTGCGTCACGACGCCAGTGTCCGTCACCTTGATGCCCTTCTGGTTAGCTGCCCACCCCATCAGCCACACGAGGCCCGGATCGTTGTCGTCAGTGGACAGGATGCCGTTGTCGAAGTCGCGGTTGCCGAATGGCGTGATGAGACGGAAGCCCGTCCCATCGATCGCCTCGAAAGTCACGACTCTCGTCGCTGGCTTCATTAGAGCGCAGCCTGCGGTCGCGACATGATCACCACGTTCAGGTGGCCAGAGCCCCCCGTGAACGCTGTACCGCTAGCGGTACGGTTGATGGTCAGCGTGTCGGCGTCCTGATTGAAGTAGGCATCGTCCATGTCGGCAGCCGCGACAGCGACCTGATTGAACTCACCTGCGCCGTCGTTGGCCAGCAGAGCGTTGCAAGCGACGATCGCTGTGCCCGCTGCGCCGCCCTTGCGAAGCACGAACTCCTGCGTACCGCCTGCGCCTGCGAGAGCGACTTCAGCGACGAAAGACATGGACTGGACCCGGAACTTGAAGCCGGGAACCCACGAAGTCAGCACGGGGAGCAGGCCTGTGCCCGCTAGCTGTGCGGCGATGATCGGAACGGTGATGACTGAGCGGACCCAGCCGGGAGAACTTTCGCGAGGCATGTGTTAGCCCTCTCTGTGGGTCTTCGGGAGGGGTTGCCCCCTCCCGTTGCCCACGGTTCTTGGGTTAGGAGATGTCGGTCGCGAGGTCGTAGATGTAGTACGAAGTCTTGGGAGACTTGAACTCCATCGTGTACTCGCCGGTGATCTGGCCGCGCTGCGCGAGGCGAGACTGCTTCGGCAAGATCTCGTGGCCAAGCGTCTCCGCCTGCAATGGACCCATCCCGATCATCTCGGTGTCGAGCCCAAGGATGTCGTCGGTGGGCAGCCATCGGTCGATGACGGTATCCACGACGCCCTGATCCCACAGGTAGGAGTCAACGACCGACCCAGCCATGGTGGCCGAGAAGTCGGTACGCCGGTTCTGATCGAGGAACTTGTTCTGCGCGTTCTTCTGCGTCAGCGTCATCGCGTGGCAGCGGACCACTCCACCGTTGTCGTAGGTGGAGAGCAGTGCGTCCAGCATCATCTTCTCGGTGAGCTGGGCGCTGGCCCCATTGACCTTCTGGGCGGTCGGCTGAGTGCTGGCCGTCAGGTACGCGTAGAGGCCGTCCATCGAGCGCGAGAGGGTCGAAGTGCCGGCGTACTTGTACCCATAGATCAGGGTCCGGTCCATCGTGATGAAGAGGCTCTTCATCGTCTTGCCGAGCTCACGGGCGTACTCGGAGCCGGGAGCGTACTGCTCGATGGCTTCAAGCGTGGACGAGATCTCGACCACATCCTCAAAGATCTGCGTGTAGTTGAACACGCCGGTCTTCTCGGTGCTCTTGGCGGTTCGCGGCGTGGTCTGGCCTTCCAGCACAGCCGTACCGACGATGGTGATCACAGCGTCGTCAAGGTGCGTGGCTGCCGTCGAACGGGTGCCGCGCGTCTCGACTGCGATCTCGGTGGAGCTGGTGATGGTGAGCACCAGCATGATCTCGCTGTCGATCTTGATCAGGTCGTAGACGCGGAACATGAGACTCGAGTCCACAGTGAGATCCGTCTCGCTGTCGTCAAGCGCCTCGTTCATCTGTCCAGCCAGCGGGCGAAGGGTGTCTTCCATCCACTCGTGCTTGACAGCTGTCGCGGGGTTGTCCAGAGACGACATGCCGATGTAGGACAGGAGCCCTACGTCAAACGGGTCGATCAGCTGGATGATCGGGGCCATATCTACCGCATGGCCAACGGTGTCGATCAGCGTCGTGCGCTGACCACTCTTGGTCGCCACTGTGGGCTACCTCCGTCGCTGGTTCAGTCCCAGCTCAGGGGCATCCTCGCTGCCCATCTCCTTCATGTACGCCGACTGGATGAACTGGCCCATGGCCGTCGCACGGATGCGCTCGGTGACACGGGCACGAGTCGAGAGGCCTTGATTGGCCTCCACCACATCGTTGACGGACTTGTCGAGAGAGGCAGTGAGATCGTCCTGAGACTGCTGCTGAGTCTGTCCTAGCGGTGTCGAGGCTGACACGCCAAGCGTAGAGGGCTGCGGCGCCTGTGGTGTCACGGGCACTTGCGGATCCTCCGTGGGCTTGGCTGGGGTAGTCGCAGCGGGGAGAACGGGGCTCTGCACCGTCGTCATCTCCGCATACTTCTGTGCTGCCGCTACCGGGTCGGTTTGTAGCAGAGTGGCGTACTCAGCGAAAGCATCACGCTTGTCGCCTAGTGCTTCGCCCATCTGCTCTTGGATGTGTGTGATCCGCTCAGCCTCTGCGGCTTCGATGCGAGCTGTATCGGCTTCCCGAAGCCTGTCGGCCTCGGCCTTCGATGAGCCTGCATTGCGAGCTAGCACACGGTTCTGCTCTTCTAGCGCTCGGTATTCAGCGCTTTGCCTGATGTCATCAGCCGGGGGTGCCGTGGTCGTCGCGCCGGGGGCAGTCGCCAATGACGCAGCGATCTCAGTACCAGTGACTGCTGGCTCAGTTGGTGTAGGTGGCGTAGTGGGTTCGCCTTCCTGACCGGGCAATGGATACCTCCTGCTGTCTAGGGCTCGATGATGCGACCATTCTGGCCGTTTCGTCAAGGCTGTGTGTAGTTGATCTCATTACCGCGCACGACCGGGTTCTGCCGGGGAGCCTTCGGAGGCGGCTTCTCGGAGAAGGGCCACGTGTCTTCAGGGAGGATCCGACCGATCGTGTCGCGGATCTCAAACGCCGTGCCGGTGCCAAGCCGGATGTCTCGCGCGATGCCGCCGACCATGTTGTCATCCCAGAGGTTCGACGGGTTGATGTCGCCCCGGGTCACGTCACGGATGGTGCGCGACATGGGGAACGGGATGCTCGACCAGTCGCCCGGCATCAGCAGGCCAGCGATCATCATCTGATTGCCGAGCGGCCCCCAGATCGATAGCAGCTCACCCACATCCATACCCTGCTTCGCAGCGAAGACATTCAGCTTGCGGTTGTACTCGTTGATGGCCACGGCTGGTGCCATGCCGAGCCGCATCTTGCCGCCGCCGAGGATCCGATTGTCGAAGAGGAAACGTGCCCATTCGCGAGCTGCCTTGAGGCTCCACGACAGCGGGTAGATCCCGAAGACCGGGTGGTTCAGCGACCGCTCGAGGAAGGAACGATAGGGGCTGAAGAAGTGGACGCCGAAAGCCTCATCCTGCGCGGCCTTGAGGCTCATGCGCCACATCTGAGTCATGGTGTTGTACTCGCTGGACGAGTACAACTCATCCAGCATGTCTCGAGACTTGGCCGGGTCGTCGCTCACCTTGGACGCATGAGCGATCAGTCGATCGAGATCCATGTCGCGACCGTGCAGCAGCCACTTCTCAAGCAGCTCCCGGTCTTGGAGCAGGAACGTGGTGATGTCTTCGTCTGGGATGCCGATCTCGCGGAAGACCTTGAGGGCCGGGTGGTTCGTTTCCTTCAGCACGCCAACGAAGATCTCGTTCATCTCCGTGATGGCCTGCCGAGTCATCTGGCCTTCCTTGTAGGGAATGGGATCCATGAAATTCTTCACCAATTCCCACAGACTTTCGTTGCCACCCACCACCTGCTCGGCCATGGCATCAACGTCACCTGCGATCAGGAGTGCTTCGTCCACGCCCAGCTTGTCAGCCATCTTCTTGTTGAACAGGGCGTTGGTGTGCTCATCTGTGCCCGGGATGTCCTCGAGGCCACGGGGCATCTTCAGCTTGGTGACATCATCCGAAGCCCCGAAGGTCTTCTGGAACCACGCATTGTCGATGACTTCCTGCGGGCTGGACATGTTCTTCATGACCACGTTCTCAGGGATCTCATCGAGATACCAAGCTCGCTTCAGCGCGACGATAGAAACGAGATCGTTGGTGTCCACATCCATCGTCCACGACTGGCGGCTACCTTCAGGGCCACGCAGGAAGTCCCAGATGTCGCGGAAGCGCTGATCGGCCAGAGCGTCCTTCTGCACCACGCCGGTCACTGGCTGGTTCGCAGCGATGTAGTTGATGTCCGGCTGGTAGTCCCACTCCCACGAGTGATGCGCCGTCTCGTACTTTCGCACGTGCATCTTGTTGGTGCCGTGGACCGTCTCGCGCACCAGCGTCGGGTCGAAGTAGCCATCGCTGAAGCCCGCCAGCGAACGGTAGGCCTTCCCACCGTGCTCGAAACTGTCGGTGAAGATGACCGGCGTTCCCTTCGTCATCCCACCATTGATGTAGGTCGTGCCGTCGTGGCCGATGCTCGATAGCGCGTCCATGTCGCCCATCAGCACCTGCTTGTTGATGTCGTCCCAAGCCATCTGTCCAAGGATCGGGTGGCTGACGATCTTGTTGGCAGGCAGGGCCGTCTCCATCCAGATGTCTTCGATCTCCTTCAGGGTCAGCTTGAGCGAGCCCTTGTCTGGAGCCTTGACCACGATGACCAGCTCGGTCGCGCCCTGCTCGGCACCATCCTTGATGCCCTCTCGAGCGCCGCGTACATAGACATCGACCACCGGAGAGCCCGGGTCGTAGCCAAGCCGGTTCTTTGCCTCGTACTGGATACGGTGCAGGAACTCTTCAGGAACGATGTCCGCTCGGAGTGACGACGGGAAGACGGTCGGGCTAGCTTGATAGTTGGCCGGAAGG
>Ga0164313_10000931_pt1 | contig 24957 bp, 23 predicted proteins | sample GuaBasSedimGuay4_FD_113735 | JGI IMG/M metagenome (GOLD analysis project Ga0164313, IMG submission 113735) | Subseafloor sediment microbial communities from Guaymas Basin, Gulf of California, Mexico - Guay4, Core 4569-4, 0-3 cm | ecosystem: Environmental > Aquatic > Marine > Hydrothermal vents... | reverse complement strand
ACGATATGTCAAGCATCAGGAGAAGGAAGAGAGACAAATAGAAGAACAACAACATCGTTTCGATTTTTAAAGCCCCCTTTGGGGGTATTTCAATGCCACCTTCTCAGAGGGTGGATTTTTACTGTTCTAACTAAAGGCGATGAAAAGAAGGAGTTTTATAGGGAAGGCCGCCATCGGCCTGGTCACCTTCACAGGTGTGATAGCTGCCATCACATATTTGAGGCAGTTTTTTCCACGACTGGCTGGTGAAAAACGACGCATTATCCTGAGCGATCCCCGGAAGTTTCCCGTGGACACCTTTACCTTTCTGGAAGAGCACAATCTCTATGTTTATCGCGACCATGAGGGAATCAAAGCAGTATCTGCCATCTGCACCCATCTGGGCTGTATCCTGGAAAAGAGCACTGATGGATTTGAATGTCCCTGTCATGGTTCATGTTACAGCAGTAATGGAGAGGTGCTGTCGGGACCCGCACCACGCGATCTGGCCTGGTACAGCGTTAGCAGAGGTGCCGACGGAAAAATTGTAATCAATCCCGGAAAGAGCGTTCCACCCGATGAGAAATTCTTAACTTCCTGATGCTCCATGGATAGCTCTAAAAAACCGTCGGGGATCATCAATCGCAATTTTTTTCTGCACATTCATGCCAACAGGGTGCATATAAACTCTATGAAACCCACCTATACTTTCGGCTTAGGGATTATGCTGGGCTTTCTGTTTCTGATCATGCTGTTCACCGGGGTCGTCCTGATGCTCTATTATACGCCCTCGGTGGAGACTGCTTACCAGTCGGTTAAGGATATTGTTAATGTGGTGCCCGGGGGACGAATTATCCGGAACATGCACCGTTGGGCATCGCAGGGGATGATCATTTTGGTCTTCCTGCATCTGCTGCGTGTCTTTTATACAGGATCTTATCTGGGGAAGCGCTCCCTGAACTGGGTAATCGGGGTAGTCTTGCTGATTATTACGCTGCTAAGCAATTTCAGTGGATACCTCTTGCCATGGGACCAACTTGCTTACTGGGCGGTGACCATTGGTTCCAATATTGCAGCATCGGCCAGGGAGCTTACCGACCTGCTGGGTATTACCAATGTATTTGATCCGGGAGGATTTTTGAAGAAATTGCTGATCGGAGGAGAGACCGTTGGGCAACCGGCCTTATCTCGGTTTTTTACTCTGCACGTGATCTTTCTTCCTGTCTCCATGCTTATCCTGCTGGGAATTCATTTCTGGAGGATCCGGAAAGATGGGGGACTGAGCCGACCGGTGCGTTATGCAGAGGACAAAGGGAGTACCAACAAATGGTATGCCTGGCCGGTACTGATGTGGACCGAACTTGGATTGCTATTGCTGGTGGTGGTGGTGGTCTTATTTATAGCGCTGCTGGCCGATGCTCCGCTTTTGGAGCAGGCCAATCCTTCCTTTCCCGAAAATCCTGCCAAATCGCCCTGGTACTTCCTGGGCATCCAGGAACTGGTCTCCTATTCTGCTTTTGCTGGAGGACTGCTTATTCCGGTACTCTACCTGGGTTTCCTTTTTTCCATTCCCTACCGCGATCGGGAGGACAAGTATGTGGGTCAGTGGTTTTCCGGGAAGAGCGGTTTAAAGATCGTATGGCGCTCTGCGGCCTTTGCTTTTTTGCTGGTGGTACTACAGTTATTTGTGTTGATCAGGTTTGGCTGGCTGCGCGATTGGTTTCCGGGAATATCACAGTGGTTTGTGATGTTGATCAATCCGGCCACCATAACGGGCGGAATCTTTATTTTGATGGCAGAGATCATCCGGCGAAGGAGACATTCTTCACGAATGGCAGCGTTGGCCCTGTTTACCAGTACTTTTGTAGCCCTGGTCATTTTCACAGTCGTTGGAATCTGGTTCAGGGGGCCCAACTGGGAGTTTTTCTGGTCAGTTAACCAGTGGCCGGTCATTTAACTGTTATGATGGACGAACAGAAATACAGATACAGGGCACAATGGCTGGTGCTGATAGGGGCAGGAGTCCTGCTTCTCCTGCTGTTCGGTGCATGGATCAGTGAGGGGAGCAATAAGGAGTGGAGAAAGATTCAAAAAGCTTATGCAGGAATGTTAGAGGAGAGAGCGGAGGGCGAATACGATGCCTTTGAACGGGGAATTTTCCAGGTGGATCTGCCCGATTTCAATCGCTCCGACCGTTGTATCTCCTGCCACCATGGTCTGGAGGATCCTGCCATGCAGCAGATGCCTCAGCCCCATACAAGTCACCCGGGAGATTTTCTGGGAGATCATCCTGTACAGCAGTATGGCTGCACCATGTGTCATGGTGGGCAGCCTGGAGCACTTTCCAGGGAGGAGGCTTTTGGTCAGCTTTCAGAGACTCACTGGCCCTATCCACTCCTGGAGCAACCCTATATCCAGGCTTCCTGTGGGAAGTGCCATCTGGCCATCTTTAGTGAGCAGACTATGGATAATACAGGAGATGATCTGACTGGCCCCATGGGGGGTATGGAGGTTTTTCTGAAGGGCTTAACAATTTTCTCAGCTGAAGGGTGCCTGGGCTGTCACCAGGCCAGGGGTGTGGGGGGTATTCTGGGTCCCGATCTTACCGAACAGGGAGAGAAGACAAGGCATGAATATAGCTTTCAAAATATACAGGGAGAGCAGACTATCTCCAACTGGTTGAAGGAGCACTTCAGAGATCCTGAGATGGTTTCGCCGGGTTCGCAGATGCTCAGGATTAACCTGGATGAAGGGGAGATGGAGGCCCTGGCAATATTCGTAATGGGTCTGGCCAAGCCTGATATACCCTTTGAATATTTCTCCATGGCTACCCTCAATGAGTTTAAAGGGAACAGGGAGTCCCTGGATGGAGAGGCAGGATTTGCATATTTATGTTCTGCGTGTCATGGTAAGCTTGGAGAAGGAAAAAGCTACAAGGAATTTAAAACTGGTATCCCCGCCATTGGGAACCCGGATTTTCTCAGGGTGGCTTCGGCTGACTATATCCGGTTTACCATTGAAAAAGGGCGCAGCCTGCGCCAGATGGGTAGCTGGTCGCAGGGAATCTCGGGCCTGACTTCTTCGGAGTTGGATGGAATAGCCCACCATTTGAAATTGCAGGGGAAGCCGGCTCCGGGCAGGGAGTTATCAGGAAAGCCGGGAAACAGTAGCAGGGGAGGACATTTGTATGAACTCTATTGCATGGCTTGTCACGGTAGGGAGGGGAAAGGCGATGTGGCGGTGGCCCTGAACCAGGAGGGATTTCTCAACAAAGCCGACGATCAGTTCATTTTGGCAACCATATTAAATGGCAGGGGGAATACAGGCATGCCGGGCTGGTCCTTACTGGAGGATGAACAGCTTGTTGATTTGCTTGCCTATATTTCAGTCTGGCGAACCGGCAGGATTTCCACAGCTAACATCGATCTGCCTGAAGCTGATCTGGAGCAGGGAGCCTTACGTTACCATTTCCTTTGCTCCCGGTGTCATGGAGAATTTGGAGAGGGTGAAACCGGACCTGCCATCATCAACAGAGATTTTCTGGATGCTGCCGATAATAACTTGCTTTATGAAACCATTGCCCAGGGTCGCAGCCATACGGCCATGTTTGGTTGGTCGACCGATGTTTACAACCAGGAGAAATTGGAACGCCAGGATATCAGCAATATCATTGGATACATGAGATCTTCGGCACAGAAGGAACTGAGCTATGTATACCCGGGCAGTAATCCAGGCCAGCGCACAGAAGGAGCTGTTATTTTTGAGAAGAACTGCGCCGAGTGTCATGGCTTATCGGGAGAGGGTATGAAAGCCCCGGCTCTTAACAACCAGGAGTTTCTGAGTGCCTCTTCTAATGGTTACCTGCTGGCAACCATAACTGTGGGAAGATCCGGAACAGCCATGCCTTCATGGGGTTATGGAGATGCAGAACATCCACAGCTTGCCGGTAAGGATCGTCACGACCTGGTTGCCTATATCCGTTCCTTCCAGCGTATTCAAATTAAATATTAGATTCATCGGCCTGATATGCGGCGACTTTCATAAAATGAAAGTTAATTATAGGTGTGGAGGAAACTTTTTTTCAAATTTCACGTATTTTGTAGTAACCTAGAATCATCAGGGCTGCATATGAGTTATAAAGTATTTGTACTCTTTTCTTATCCGAACGACAAGATATATGTTGGTTACACCACCAGTCTGACCGATTATATGATTACCATGAATGTGATGGAGTCTGATAATCCTCTCTACCAGTTCAGACCCTGGACCCTGGTACATATGGAGCTGTTTATAGCTGAGGAGGAAGCCATGATCAGAGAAGGATTCCTGAAGCAGGAAATTGGCCAGGCATATATCAGGAGAGAGATCCTACCTATGTTTGATTTCCAGTAAAGGTGCTATCTTTGTGCCATGTCGGAAAAATCACCAAGGAAGCTGTTTCGAAAGCTGACCCATAAGTACCGTATGGTCCTTCTGAATGAGGACACATTCGAGGAGGTTGGAAATATGCGTTTGACCAGGTTGAACCTGATTGCCCTGGTGGGTATTGTATTGATTCTCCTGGTGTCTATTACCTATATTTTGGTCGCCTTTACTAACATCCGGGAACTGATTCCCGGGTATCCTGATGCAGCTATGCGACAGCATATTCGCACCAATGCCATGAAGCTGGATTCTTTAGAGAATGAGCAGACAATGAGGGATCAATATTTTGATAACCTGAATAGGATAATTTCCGGTGATATGCCCAATATGTATTTGAACGATACCTCCGGAATGGTTGACTCCAGAGACATCAACTTCATGCGTTCTACCAATGATTCATTATTGAGACAACAGGTTGAAGCTGAGGAGCAGTTCAGACTAAGTGTGCTGGATGATAATCAGGTGAGTAAAAAGCTTCACGACTTGCATTTCTTTACACCGGTCGACGGAATCATCACAGGAGAATTCAATCCGGCCGAAAACCATTTTGGGGTAGATCTGGTGGCTGAACCCGATGAGGTTGTAAAAGCTACCCTGGACGGCACCGTTACCATGTCAACCTGGACTCTCGAAACTGGTTATGTGATCCAGATTCAGCACGACTATGAGATCTTATCGGTCTATAAGCACAATGCCAGTCTGTTTAAAACAGCTGGGGAGAAAGTATCTGCAGGTGATGCAATTGCCATCGTAGGCAATTCGGGAGAACTTACCACCGGGCCACACCTCCATTTTGAGCTGTGGCACGATCGTGTCCCCCTGGACCCGGTCGACTATATCGTTTTTTAATCCATGCAGAAGAGAATAGCCATATTTGGCTCCACCGGATCCATTGGTACCCAGGCTCTGGAAGTCATTTCCCAACACCCGGATCTTTTTGAAGTGGAGGTGCTTACCGCCCTGAACAATGTTGATCTCTTGATTGAGCAGAGCATCAGGTATACCCCCAATGTGGTGGTTATCGGAAACGAGAATCATTATGAACGGGTAAAATCGGCTCTTGAAAATCATCCCATCAAAGTTTACTGTGGAGCGGATGCAATTGCCCAGGTAGGCACCTTTGATTCGGTCGATATGGTCCTGACTGCCATGGTGGGATTCAGCGGATTAAAACCAACCATTGAAGCGATCCGGGCCGGCAAGAGCATTGCCCTGGCCAATAAGGAAACCCTGGTGGTGGCTGGAGAGCTGATTATGAAGGAGGCTGAGGCAAACAGAGTACCCATTATTCCTGTGGATTCGGAGCATTCGGCTATTTACCAGTGCCTTGTGGGTGAGGGGAACAACCGGATTGAGAAGATCATCCTGACTGCATCGGGCGGACCTTTCAGGGAGTGGGATATAAAAGACCTGGAAAGGGTAAGTCCCGATCAGGCCCTTCGTCATCCTAACTGGTGCATGGGACCCAAGATCACCATCGATTCTGCTACCCTGATGAATAAAGGCCTGGAGGTTATTGAAGCCAGGTGGTTGTTTGGTGTTGGACCCGATGAAATCGAGGTGGTTGTCCACCCGCAATCCATTATTCATTCGATGGTTCAGTTCTCCGATGGTTCCATCAAGGCCCAGATGGGTTTGCCGGATATGAGGCTTCCCATTCAATATGCGTTCAGCTATCCCCACCGATTTGATTCAGATTTTGAAAGATTTGACTTCCTAAAGCACTCCAACCTCACTTTTGAACAGCCTGATACGAAAATTTTTCGTAATCTTGCACTTTCTTATGAGGCGCTGCGAAAAGGAGGGAACTGGCCCTGTATATTAAATGCAGCCAACGAAGTAGCTGTTGAAGCTTTCCTGAAGGAGAAGATCGGATTTCTGCAAATCCCGGATGTAATAGAGGAAACATTGAGCAGGTCTACCCATATTAAGGCGCCTGAACTGGAAGATTACCTTAATTCTGACCTGCTGGCAAGGCAGGTTGCACAAGAACAAATTTAAGTAAGAATGGATGTATTAGTTAAAATAGCCCAGCTGCTGGTAAGCCTGTCAATCCTGATAGTTTTACATGAATTGGGGCATTATACCCTGGCCAGAATTTTTAAAGTCAGGGTGGAAAAGTTTTACCTCTTTTTTGATGCGGGGTTCTCCCTGTTCAAGAAAAAGATTGGAGACACCGAATATGGAATTGGATGGCTTCCTCTTGGTGGATATGTGAAGATTAGCGGGATGATCGATGAGTCCATGGACCGGGAGGCGATGAAACAGCCACCCAAACCTTATGAATTCAGATCCAAAAAGGCATGGCAAAGACTATTGATCATGCTGGGTGGCGTAATTGTAAACTTCCTGCTGGCCCTGTTCATCTATATCCTTGTGTTTTTCAAATGGGGCGAAGAGTATGTTCCGGTGGACCGCTTGATTTATGGCTATAGTTTCGAGCAGGAATTTCAGGATCTGGGATTGGAGAATGGGGACAAGATTCTGGCTCTGGATGGGGAAGTTGTTGACCGCTGGATTTCCATTCATCATGATATTGTTGTGAATGATCCACGAGTGATACAGGTGGAGCGTGACGGAAAGATCATGGATATCCAGATACCGGAAGGAATGACCTCGACGCTTCTAAAACTTCAATATGTCATGGAACCCAGGGTGCCCTGTGAGGTGGATGGAATGGCGAAAGATGGAGGCATGGCCTTGGCTGGTGTTGAATTAAATGACAGGATCATTGGAGTCAATGACACTCCGATACAATTCTATGACGAGTTTAAGGACATGACCAGAAAGGAGATTAATACCTCTTTTGATCTAAGCATTTTGCGTGGAACGGATACAATCCAGGTCCAGGCCTCCACTAATGAGGATGGTATGTTTGGCTTCTCACGAAAGCTTTATTACGATTTCTACGAAACCGTGGTTGTCAAATACTCCTTTATTCAATCTATACCCGCCGGGATCAACCGGGGATTTGAAATTACAGGCAGTTACCTGAAGCAACTGAAGATGTTGTTTAAACCGGAAACCAAGGCCTATGAAGAGCTGGGCGGTTTTATTAAAATCGGAAGTATATTCCCCTCCACATGGAATTGGGAACGCTTCTGGAACATGACCGCATTTCTATCCATTATTCTGGCCATTATGAATGTTCTGCCTATTCCTGCACTGGATGGTGGGCATGTGATGTTCCTGATGTTTGAGATAATAACCGGTAGGAAACCTGGAGATAAGTTTATGGAATATGCTCAAATTGTTGGTATGATACTGCTGTTGAGCCTGCTCCTTTATGCTAATCTGAACGACATCATTGGATTATTTAAGAATTAGAACGAATATATTGTTATTTTTGTAGTACAAACCTTATAAATAATAGAGATAGATGGAAGCTTTTATAACCCTTGCAATAGGAGTGTGGCAAATTGTAGTTGTTGTTTTGCTTGTTCTGCTGCTTTTTGGCGGCCGTAAAATCCCGGAATTGATGCGTGGTGTTGGACAGGGAATGCAGGAATTCAAAAAAGCTACTGCTGATAATGACGATGATGAAATCATAGTGGACGACACTGAGGACACTAAGAAAGTCAAAGATGGAAAGAAGTAGTATCCAAGGTAATTATAAGGCCTGTCTGCTAAAGCTGACAGGCTTTTTTGTCTTTGCTAGTTTCCTCTTGCTCGCTTCTTCCTGCGACACGGGGAACCAGCAGGGAGGAATGGCCGGAAGGATTATGCCCAATGTAACCGGTGGTACCGGAGAAGTACTGGTTGTGATGGACCAGTCTAACTGGGAAAATTCTGCTGGCGATCTTCTTCAGGATATTTTGAAGGAGGAGTACCCCGGGCTACCACAATCGGAACCGCTCTTTGATGTAATACAGGTGACGGCGTCTTCTTTCGATGGAGTCTATAAGTTTCATCGTTCTGTGGTGTTAACGACTGTAAGCTCTGGACTGGAACCAAATATCAGGTACAGGGAGAACGTCTGGTCAAAACCTCAGATCATGGTTCAGATGGAAGCTCCCACTGCTATAGCCCTGAGAGAACTTATCAGCGAGAATGAAGCGACAATCAAGAGCTTCCTGGTACAGTATGACAGGAACAGATTGATGAATGTCTATAAGGATTCTAAAGATCCTGCCATTCAAAAGGATATTGCCACGCATCACCAGGTGCGGCTGGCTATTCCCAGGGGGTACAACATGGATTTCAGCAAGGAGGATTTTACCTCAGTATCCATCGAGTCATCTGATCTGTCTCAGGTGATACTAGTCTATGACTATCCGGCCAATGGACCTGAGGACCTGAATATTGCCAACATAATTAAGAAGAGGAACAGTTTCACAAAAACCTATACGAAGGGACCCAGAGATGGCTCTTATATGGTCATCGCCAGTATGTTCGAGCCCATTGCATATGATGTCAAGAACAACAACATGGATGTTCTTGAATTAAGGGGCTTGTGGGATCTTGAAAACGGTTTCATGGGCGGACCCTTTGTTAGTCACTCGGTGTATGATGCCAAGCGAGGACGTATCGTTACTGTGGATGGATATGTCTATCATCCCAACCAGAAGAAGCGTGTTAAGATGAGACAGCTGGAGGCGATTATCTACTCTATGGAGATCATCTGATCGAACCACTACTTTGCACTATCACTTTGCTATCCTGTTTCCAGGCTTAGCACATCAAGTTACCTGGTAACGAATAGGTTGGGCTTTTCAAATTCGAACAGCGTGGGATAGTCCTCATCAAACTTCTTGAGGATCTCAGTCATGATGACTTCCCGCATAAATTTGGACTTGTTTCTGATCTTATATTTCTCACAATAGAGCTTAATAGCTTCCTGCTCCCTCTGGTTAAAGAGAATGGAGGTTCTATGGGTCCTCCGGAGTTTCTCGTTATTGTTTTGATCCACCTTGTATATTCGATTTTGGTTGGCTAAAAATAACCAAAGCCCGTCGTAAAGTAGCCTTCAGGCCTCATATACAATCAACAACTTCCTAACATTGAAAGAATGCCAAATATATATGAGAGTAAAAAACACCATATATATATAAATATATAGTTAATATACAGGAATATAGAAAATATAACATAGTGTGAATATGTATGTATTTATGATTTCTCCTGAATAATTATGTTGGATTTGCTAATCTCGGAATAGTCCCATGAATGCGGAAGGTCGGAACAGGCCCAATAGAAAGGCACTACCCAGACAGAAGACAGCCAGAAGCAGGAGCCCGGGAATCCATCCCGGGATAAGAAGTGACAGATAGCCCACCAGCAGGTTGATTGCAAGGAAAGCTGCCAGTTTGATATAGATATCTTTGTTAGCCGGTATTCTTAGCAGGCGGATTGTGAGGAACATTTGAGTAATGGCATAGAAACCCTGTGAAGCAAGGCTCGAAATGGCAGCTCCCAGGGCCTGGTGCCGTGGAATCAGTACCAGGTTCAGCCCGATATTGATGATCACAGTGATGGCAGCAGCAATGTTGAGCTGACGAAGATTGTGGTTTGCTGTGAGCAGGGTTCCGTAAAGGTAGCTGATGGAGACAAACAAAAACCCGATCATCAGGATGCCGAATATGTTTGAGCTGTAAGGGGCGTGTGCTTTGTAAAGCAGATCGATAATCTCAAATTTGTAATAATAAGCTATGCATACAACAGAAAGCCCTGTCACCATCAGCAGGGGAAGTGCTGTTCGAACCAGCTCATTCACATCCTGCTTCAGATGAATCATCCGGGAGAACATAGGAAGCAGCAGCATGGCAAACAGGAGAGAGAACTGTGTGGCGGCCTCGAATATCCTGAAAGACTGGGCATAGATCCCTGCTTGCTCCCTGCCATTTTCAAGCAGCCGCTCCAGCATTACTGAATCAACCCGGTTAAATAGAGCCATCAAAAAGATCAATAGAGCAAATGGGTAACTGGCCCGAAGAATCTTCAGAGAACCTGATATACTGAAGAGGTGAAAAAATGAGCCTGATTTGAACCGGACTATGCTGGCACTGGTAATCAGGGTCAAAGTGTAAGAGGCTGTTTGGGCATATACAAACCACTCAATTTGAAAAGGTCTTTGCATGATGTTTCCCCAGAGGAGCAAGCCTGTAAAGAGAATCATCAGGCTTCGGTCCAGAACTGAGAGCAGACTGTCGGTGCGGTATAACTGCAATCCACTGATGTTGGTTCTGAAATAGAGAATAAAGGAAGCCAGAAACTGGTTTAGGACCAGAATCCAGAGCAATTGAAACTGCTCATGGTTGTATCCCAGAATCTTTCCCGATACAAGAACCACTCCTGCATAAATAAGCGACAAAAATAATTTAAGCGGAATGATGGCAGCCAGGTGCCCTTTTAGCTTGGTGTGGTCCCTGGAAATGGCCCGGTTGTTAAAATTATTAATCCCAACATCAAGCAACATGTTAAGAATAAAGGCGAAATTGAAAAGGGAGAAATAGAAACCATAGATTTCTTCACCTACCTGATTCTGAACTCCCACCTCAATACCAAAGAACCAGATTGGTTTGATCAGCAGGTTCAAAAAGATCAGCAGGGTCAGATTGGTGACGAAGTGTTTTTTCAAACTCAGGCGCTTAAAATATTTTTTATATCAATACAAATGTAATAAGTTCGCTCCATAATTATTATAGGATACTTTGGAGCAGGTGACAAAAAGTAGAACGATTGCTGTAAACACAAGGCTTTTGATGCCTGGAAAGCTCGATGGCATTGGCTGGTTTACCTTTGAGACCTTGAAACGGATCACCGTTGCTCATCCCGAAGTTGATTTTATTTTTCTGTTTGATCGCAAATACAGCCCGGAGGTGGTATTTGGAGAGAATGTGAAGCCTGTGGTACTGGGGCCAGCAACCCGTCACCCTTTTCTCTGGCATTTCTGGTTTCAGTGGCGTGTCAAAAGATACCTTAGAAAGAAGCGTCCGGACCTATTTCTTAGCACGGATGGGTTCATTCCCCTCTGTACTGTAACACCTTCCGTGTCAGTGATTCACGATATAAATTTCGTACACCGTCCTGGCGACTTGCCCTGGTTGGTGAGGAAGTATTACAGACATTATTTCCCAAAATTTGCTCACAGGGCCACCCGGATCGTTACCGTATCAGAATATTCCCGAAGAGATATAATAAACCAGTATGAGGTCCCCGAGGAAAAGGTCGATATGGCTTACAACGGGGTTAATGAAAGGTACCATCCACTTACTGTGGAACAGGCAATAGAAGTGCGTAAAGCCTATACGGGAGGATCACCTTATTTTGTTTTTGTAGGAAGTATACACCCTCGCAAAAACATTGCCAACCTGCTAAAGGCTTTTCAACTGTTCAAAGATGAGAATAAGAAGAATTATAAAATGGTGTTGGTAGGGGAGAAATTTTTTCTAACCAAGCCCATGGAAGAGCAGCTCGAGAAAATGAAAAACAAGCAGGATGTCATCTTTACCGGCCGCCTTACTCCCGATCAGCTGAATGATGTGCTTGGAGCAGCCTGGGCCATGACCTTTGTTCCCTACTTTGAGGGATTCGGAATCCCCATCCTGGAGGCCATGAAATGTGATATTCCTGTAATCGCCTCAAATGTAACCAGCTTGCCCGAAATTGCCGGAGATGCAGCGCTTTATGCCTCACCCGAGAGTCCGGGTAGTATCCGCGACGGAATGATCAGGATTGTCCGTGAAGAGAGTTTGCGAGACGAGCTCATAGAAAGAGGCAGGGAACGTCGCAAATTATTCAGCTGGGACCATACTGCAGAAAAGCTTTGGGATTCTGTTCAGCATGTCTTGGATACCCATGCTTAAATCCTTTCATATTGAAGGAGCAGTGGAGGCTGGCTGCGATGAAGCTGGCAGGGGTTGTATTGCAGGACCCGTATTCGCAGCTGCGGTGATTCTTCCACTACATTTTAGCAACCCGGTGCTGGATGACAGCAAGAAACTGTCTGCAAAAAAGAGACTGCTTTTACGTCCTCTGGTTGAGCAGGAAGCTCTGGCCTGGGGTGTTGGGGTGGTCCATGAGAAGGAGATTGATCAGATTAATATACTCAATGCCTCCTTTCTGGCCATGCATCGGGCATTGGACAAATTACAGGTGCACCCTTCACATCTGTTGATTGATGGTAACCGGTTTAGACCTTATGGCGGCATCGCCCATTCCTGCATTGTTAAAGGCGACGGGATATTTGCTTCAATTGCTGCGGCCTCCATACTGGCAAAAACACACCGGGATGAGTATATGCTTAGCCTGCACCAGGAGTACCCCCATTATGCCTGGAACAAGAACATGGGTTATCCCACCAGGGAGCATCGGAAGGGACTACTAAAGCATGGGCCCACACCCTACCACCGGCGTTCCTTCAAATTGCTGGACGACCAGACTCGGCTTGAGTTTTCTTAAACATACGGATTTGCTTACAAAACACCTGTTTACATGGTAGTTTCAGGAAGAATTTTACAATATTTGCAAATCATAAAAAAAGTATTGATATGAGGAAGTTTTTTCTTTTACTGACAGCCCTGGTTTTTACTTTCCAGGCAAGAGTACATGCAGATGAGGGCATGTGGTTGCTGAGCCTGATTGGCCAGGTGAATATGGATGAGATGACCGCTTTGGGTCTCGAGTTAACTGCCGAACAAATTTACAGTATTAACCAGGCCAGCCTGAAAGATGCAGTAGGCGCACTGGACCGGGGTTCATGTACAGCCGAACTTGTTTCGCCCGACGGTCTTTTACTGACTAACCACCACTGTGGATATGGTGAGATCCAGAACCACAGTTCACTGGAGCATGACTACCTGAAAGATGGTTTTTGGGCCATGACCAGGGATGAGGAGCTGCCCAACGAGGGCAAGACCATTACCTTCCTGGTAAGGATGGAAGAGGTTACTGAGCAGATTGTTCCCGAGCTGAATGAGGATATGGGAATGCAGGAACGTTCTTCAAAGGTGCGCTCTCTTTCTGAAACCATCACCACAGAAGCTACCGAGGGAAACGAGTATGAAGCAACTGTCAGGAGTATGTTCAACGGAAACAGGTATTTTCTTTTTATTACCCAAACGTACAGGGATGTGCGCCTGGTGGGTGCTCCACCCGAATCCATTGGAAAATTTGGTCATGACACCGACAACTGGATGTGGCCTCGCCATACCGGTGACTTTTCTATGTTCAGGGTTTATACAGCACCCGATGGCTCACCGGCCGATTACAGTCCAGAAAACGTTCCCCTGAAGTCAAAATACCACTTATCCATCTCCACGAAAGGATATGAAATGGGAGATTTTGCCATGGTTATGGGTTTCCCCGGAAGTACTTCCCGTTATATGACATCCTGGGAGATTCAGGAGTCGCTTGAGATCGATCATCCCATTCGCATCCAGGTGAGGGGAATTAAACTTGAGCTGATGATGGAAGATATGCAAGCCAGTGATAAGGTGCGGATTCAGTATGCATCCAAGCACAGTCGCTCTTCCAACTACTGGAAGAACTCCATCGGGATGAGCAAGGGATTAAAGAAGTTAAAAGTCACTGAAAAAAAGCAGAAGCAAGAAGCGGATTTCACCTCTTGGGTAAATCTGAGCGATGAGCGCAAAGAGCTTTATGGCAATGCCCTGACTGATATTCAGACTGCTGTTGAGGGCAGGAATGAGCTGATGATTGCCTTCAACTATTTAGTTGAGGCCTATTATCAGGGAATAGAAACTGTGGGTTTTGGGCGCAATCTGAGGGAACTGGATATGGCTCTTGCCGATCCGGAGCCCGACCAGGAGAATATTGATGCGATTACCACTGCTCTGAAAGAGCGTGCTGAAGGATTCTACAAAGACTACAATGCACCTACCGATAAAAAGGTAATGACAGCCATGGTTGCCCTGTTGATGGACGAATTGGGTGATGAGAACCTACCCTCCTCCATCCTTGAGGCTAAAACCAAGTACAAAGGTGATGCCGTCAAGTATGTGGACAATTACTTTAAAAAGTCGTTTTTATGCGATCAGACCAGGTACAATGCATTCATGGACAATCCATCATTAAAAGTATTAAAGAAAGATCCCGGATACCGGGCCGTTCAAGCTTTCCAGAAGCTTTTCGAGGTACGAGGAAAGATGGCTCAGTTTGAAGAGCCCTACGCCCGAGGCACCAGGCTCTATCTGAAGGGATTGATTGAGATGTATCCCGACAAGGATTTCTATTCCGATGCCAACTCTACCATGCGTATGAATTACGGAGTGGTGGGGGACTATTATCCCAGGGATGCGGTTCTTTATACCCATTATACCACCCTAAAAGGAGTAATGGAGAAAGAGGATCCTAATAATTTTGAATTCGTGGTATCCGAGAGGCTCAAGGAGTTCTATGAAAGTAAAGATTACGGACCATACGGGGAGAATGGAAGCCTGAATGTCTGTTTTACCACCAACAACGATATCACCGGTGGAAACTCCGGAAGTCCTGTGATGAATGCCAATGGCGAGCTGATCGGGATCGCCTTTGACGGGAACTGGGAAGCTATGAGTGGTGATGTGGCTTTTGAGACAGAATTGCAGAAATGCATCAATGTAGATATCAGGTATGTCCTGTTTGTGATTGACAAATATGCAGGAGCCGGACACCTGGTGAATGAAATGACACTGGTAGAGTAATGCAACCATGGCCCCGGGAGAAATAGTCATATATACAGACGGAGCTGCCCGGGGTAATCCCGGTCCAGGCGGACTGGGTGTTGTGATGCTATATGGAAAGCACCGCAAGGAGCTCTCTGAAGGTTTCAGGTTAACAACCAATAACCGGATGGAGCTACTTGCTGTGATTAGGGGCTTGGAAAGCCTGAAACGAGAAGATCTGAGTGTAAAGATCTATACCGATTCGCGTTATGTTTCCGATGCGGTGAACAAAGGATGGGTTTTTTCCTGGGAGGCAAAGCGCTTTAAGAACAAGAAGAATGTGGATCTCTGGCAGCAGTTCCTGGTTCAGTACCGAAAATATAAGGTGCAGTTTATTTGGGTAAAAGGGCATGCCAGTATTCCGGAAAATGAAAGATGCGACAGGCTGGCCGTTGAGGCCAGTCACGGCGCTTCACTTCCGAAGGATATCGGGTATGTGGAAAACAAGGATGAAACTTTAATATAGTTTTTCTTAAATTTCAGTACCAAACCGGATTCATCATGTTGAATAAGTCAATCCTGTCATATCAGGGGCCTCTTTCTTTCAGTACCATTGACTGGTTGCTTTCGGAATTTAAATTGGCTGCAAATGACAATGATATCTCCTTCAAGACTTACAAGAAGATGATATCCGTGATGATAGAGGCATTGGAAAACGTCACCAAATACTCTGACAAGTTACTTTGTAACGGCGATCGTTTCTCTGCATTTTGTCCTTCCTTCCAGATAAGCTGTAACGATTCGGTGATTGAGATGGAGACAACAAACCCGGTTAAGAAGCAGGAGGTGAGTCCCCTCAGGACCAAGATCGACCATGTGAACAGCCAGGATAGCGATGCATTAAAAGAGCTCTACAAGTCCATCATTACCAATGGGGAATTCTCTGCAACCGGGGGGGCAGGTCTGGGCTTTATCGAGATGGCTAAAACCACCGGTAGCAAACTGGAGTATGCCTTTGAAAATCTGTCTAAAGATTACTCCCTTTATACTTTCAGGGTGTCCATGCACATATAAGCATGGTGTTCTATTTCGTGCATTACGGGTTCGTTATCGTACACTTTCCCCGGTGCCCTTCCTTTATGGGTTTATATAAGTAATTTGCTTTAAGACCACTAAACATTGTGGCACGAAAACTGTCTTACTCAGAGCAAGAGATTTGTTATGTGGAGGAATTTCTTTACTGTAGCCTTAAGAAATATCAGTAAAAATAAGGTCTTTACTTTGATCAATGTATCGGGACTGGCCATCGGACTGGCCAGTTCGGTCCTGATCATGTTGTTCGTTATAAAAGAGGTGAGTTTTGACCGTTTTCATGAAAACAGTCAGAGGATCTACAGGCTATACATCGACGGTGTAATGGGCGAGCAGTCCTTCCGTGGACCGTGGACTTCCATGGTGATGGCCCCCACATTTGCCAAAGAAATTCCAGAAATTGAAAAATATGTCAGGTTTGATGTCTATAGCCAGAGCCTGATCTGGTATGAAGGGGAGAGGCATATGGAAGATCATTTTCTCTTTGCTGATTCAACTATCTTCGATATTTTCAGTATCAAAATGATCAAGGGTGATCCACAAACAGCTCTTACGAAGCCCAATAGCATTATTATTACAGAGGAAAAGGCCAGACTCTATTTTGGGGAGGAGGATCCACTGGGACTCCCGCTTCGTGTGAATAACGACAGCAACTTCTATTACGTAAGCGGTGTAATCGAAGCCTTGCCGGAGAATTCCCATTTCTTTGCTGATTTTATCGCTTCCATGGAAACCCTCAGCTGGGAGCATAACATCACCTGGTTCCAGAATTCGATTTTCTCTTACATCCTTTTGAAACCCGGGGCCGATCCGGACCTGGTCGAAAAGAAAATAGCTAATGTGCTGGCTGAGCATATCGGGGCAGAACTTGAATCCATCCTGGGCGTGGGGACTGAAGAGTGGGCCAGAGGGGGGAATCAATATGGGATCTACATGCAGTCTTTGCTTGATATACACCTCCAGCCGGACATTGAAGTGGGAATGGACTCTTGTTTCCGTCCGGTCCATGCCCGGCTCTACATCCACATTTTTAGCCTGGTGGCCTTTTTTATTCTGCTTATTGCCTCCATAAATTTCATGAACCTTTCGACGGCCAGATCGGCTACAAGGGCCAGAGAAATAGGAATCAGAAAAGCAGCCGGCTCACACAGGGCCTTACTGATTCGTCAGTTTTTAACCGAATCGGTTATTCTGAGTTTGATAGCCCTGGCTTTTGCTCTGATTCTTGTGGAGCTTTTATTGCCGTGGTTTAACTATGCCATGGATCTTAATCTGCGAATGGAACGGGTGCAGTACCGCTACCTGCTCCCGGCAGTGTTGCTACTGGCCCTTATAGTGGGACTCCTTAGCGGGACCTATCCGGCGGTATTTCTCTCCAGTTATACGCCCATCGATGGAATCAAGGGTGGGTTTATAGGTAACAGGCGTGCCGGAACCTTTAGAAATGCAATGGTCGTTTTCCAGTTTACCATATCTGTGGCAATTATTGTGGGCACATTGATTGTCTCTACCCAGTTGCGCTTTATGCTGGATAAAGACCTTGGATACGACAAAGAGCAAGTGGTTGTTATTAAGAGAACCTATCCACTGGGAGCAAGCCTCCAGTCCTTTTGTCGTGAGATAGAGAAGATTCCAGGTGTGGTTTCTGCCAGCAACTCAACCACCTATCTGGGCTACAATAACAGTACGGAAACTTACCAGATTAAGGGAAGAGAGGCAGCCAGCAATTTCCTCTTTGAAACCAACTATGTGGACGAAAGTTTTATGCTTACTTATAATTTCCGGCTTGCCGATGAAGAGAGCAGGTTCTTTGATCCTGCCTACTCCACAGATGAATCTGCCGTCCTGATTAACCAAGCTGCTGCAGCCGAATTTGGGATCGCCGATCCCTTTACTACCATAATCCTGGAACCCACCATAGACGGTGACACCAATCAATTGAGAATTATTGGCTTGATGGAGGACTTTAATCATAGCTCTTTACGGGACCCCATCGGCCCTTATATGTTAAGATACAAGGGACAGGATTTAGATTGGTCGGGCATTATTAGCGTACGATTGGGCGTTGCAGGAAAGGGCATCCCAATTACATTAAGCAAGATTAAATCCACCTGGATGGAAATGACCGGGGATGCTCCCTTCCAGTTCTTTTTCCTGGATGATGAGATTGAAAATTATTACAAAGAGGAGAGACGTACGGGCCGGCTGTCCTCTCTCTTTGCTGTCCTCTCCACCTTCATAGCCTGCCTGGGACTGTTCGGTCTGACACTTCATCATACCCATCGCAGAGCAAGGGAGATAGGAATCAGGAAGGCCATGGGAGCTTCCATTTTAGATGTGGTCCTGGTGATTTCCCGTGAGGTAGTGGTTCTGATGGGGATCTCTATTATACTGGCCTGGATTGCGGCCTATCTTTTCATGCAGAACTGGCTACAGGGTTTCCCCTTTAATATTGGATTCAAACCCTGGATCTACATTGTGGCGGCCATCTCAGCCATGTTTATTGCGATCTTTTCTGTAAGTCTGCTTGCCTATCGTGCAGCCAGGAGCAATCCGGCCCTTACCTTGCATTATGAGTAGGGGGGGGAGATCAGAAGGATAGCTTTTTCCTGATATTTTCCAGGTCCTCCGGGGTATCCACCCCCAGTGATGGAAGCTGGGTGACGGCTGTCCTAATAGTGATTCCATGTTCCATCCATCGCAACTGTTCCAGCGATTCGGCCTGCTCCAGTGCCGATGGAGGCAAAGTTACCACCTGCTCTAGTACCTCCCGGCGAAAAGCGTAGAGTCCGATGTGGGTATAAAAAGGAAGGTTTGCCGTCTCTTGATCAAGGCCGGAGCTTCTTACAAATGGAATTGGAGCCCTGGAAAAATAGAGCGCCCTGAAGGACTGATCCACCACCACTTTCACCACATTGGGATTTTCCAGTTCCTCCTTTGCCTCCAGTGGCCTGATCAGAGTGGCAATTCCAGTCCCGGGAGTCTGTATGCAATCAATCAATGTCTGAAGCTGCTCGGGCTGGATCAAGGGCTCATCGCCCTGGATATTGACCACATGGCTAAAACCCAGACCAGTCTGTTGCTCATACACAAGTGCAGCTTCGGCACAGCGCTCCGTACCGCTCGAATGTACAGGTGAGGTCATATGGACTAAGCCACCAAAACGCTCTACTACATCGTAAATACGCTGATCATCAGTAGCCACCAGCAGATGGTCAAAGAGGGAAGAAGCGCGTTCATACACCCACTGGATCATAGGTTTATCTCCCAGCATAGCCAGGGGTTTGCCCGGGAACCGGGTTGAAGCATATCTAGCAGGAATAATGCCCAGGAATTCAGCCACTTTTTTATTTCAAAAATAGGAAACTATCAGGATAAACCTTTTTGAATCCGGCGAAAATTGTAATTTTGTCATACTTTCAGGTTATTTTGTCAGAAAGCATCATGGAAATTCAGCAGATAAAACAACGGTTTTCGATTATAGGGACCTTCCCCGGGCTTGACAGGGCCATTGATATTGCCATGCAGGTGGCTCCTACCGACCTGAGTGTTCTGATTTCCGGTGAAAGTGGAACTGGAAAGGAAGTGTTTCCCCAGATTATTCACTCACTTGGAGTCAGGAAGCATGGTCCCTACATTGCAGTGAACTGCGGAGCAATTCCTGAAGGCACCATCGATTCGGAACTCTTTGGTCATGAAAAAGGCGCTTTTACAGGGGCACATGATACAAGAAAGGGCTATTTTGAGGTTTCAAACGGGGGGACCATATTTCTCGATGAGATAGCCGAACTGCCACTTTCCACGCAGGTCCGACTTTTAAGGGTGTTGGAGACTGGGGAGTATATCAGGGTTGGTTCCTCAAAAGTTCTGAAGACTGATGTCCGGGTAGTTGCAGCTACCAACCTGGATGTGGTTCAGGCCATAAAAGGGGGTAAGTTCCGGGAGGATTTGTTCTATCGCTTAAATACGGTTCCGATCCAGATGCCCTCACTAAGAGAACGGGGGAATGATATCCTGCTGCTTTTTAGAAAGTTTGCAGCAGATTTTTCGGAACGTTACCGCATGCCAGCCATCCGCCTGGATGAGGAGGCCCGCCAGGTATTGCTGAACTACGAATGGCCCGGCAATATACGCCAGTTAAAGAATATCACGGAGCAACTCTCCGTTATAGAGCAGGATAGAGAAGTCTCCGCAGCAGCCTTAATGCATTACCTGCCCGATTATCATAAAACCCGTTTGCCGGCGTTAATAGATAAAGATTCGGTCACAGAAGAGGCTTTTAATTCGGAACGGGAAATTCTTTACAAAGTACTCTTCGATATGAAGAGTGACATGAACGATCTGAAAAAGCTGGTAGCCCAGATTATGGAGAAGGGTTCGGTCAGTACCGATATTGAACAGGAGAATGAGGGGCTTATTAAGAAGTTATATTCTACTGTAGATGACTTGCCGGTGAATGCTGAAAATCTAATCTCTAAGCGGACAACTGTGAGAAAGGAACGGGAAGAGGAGCACATTCTTGATACTGAAGAGATTGTAGAGGAGTCTCTTTCCCTGGAGGATAAAGAAATTGAGTTGATTATCAAGGCACTGGATAAGCACAATGGGAAGCGGAAGTATGCAGCACAGGACCTGGGAATCTCTGAAAGAACCCTCTACAGGAAAATCAAGGAGTACAATATCGAATAGAAAATGAGAAAGATCGCTGCAAATATAAGGTTGACTGTAGTTCTTCTCGCCATTCTGGTGGCGACGACAAGCTGCAAAATGTCCTACTCGTTCAGCGGGGTTAACATCTCCCCTGAGGTGCTGACCTATTCTGTTGATTATTTTCCGAACCGGGCAGCACTTGTTCAGGCACAGCTCAGTCAGGTGTTTACAGATGCGATGATGGATAAGATACAGGGCAATACAAATCTTGATCTTTCTAACCAGGGTGGGGATGTACAGTTTTCAGGCGAAATTACCAATTATGAAACAAGGCCTACTGCTATCACCAGCGCTGAAACAGCAGCACGTAATAGACTCACCATTACCGTGCGTGTGAAATACGCCAATGTAACGGAGCCTGATCTTGACTTTGACTCGAGTTTCAGTCGGTACGAGGAATACGATGCGTCTGCACCCCTCTCCGAGGTGGAGAACGCACTGATCACACTTATTGTCGAGAACCTTGTGGAAGATATATTCAATAAAGCATTTATTTCCTGGTAATCCTAGCCTATATGAACGCTTCAGATATCATACGCCTGCTTAACACCAATCATTACGCGCCTGTCGACCTGGATGAGGTGAATAAACTCTGCAGCGATTTTCCGGAGTTCAGTACTGTTCACCTGCTGAAGGTTCGTATTATGGAGGCTCTTGGGCATGAGAAGCAGCAGCAGCTTAAAGTCGCAGCTATCTATTCCATGAATCGTAAAAAACTGCATCAACTGGTAACAGAGGTAAAGCAAAGTGCAGAACCAGAAGTAGAAGCAGAACCCCTGGATGAAAACACCGAGATCATAGAGTTTTCAGAGGAAAGCAATGAACATGCAGATGTAATTATTGAACAACATGCCCCTTATGCAGGCCTGGAACCTGATACTGAGCTGCTCGAACTTGATGAGGAGCCCCCCGAGGAACTATTAGAGATTCTGGATGAAGAATCCGAAGAGCCCCCTGTTGAGGATACCGCGGAGGAAACTGTTGAGGAGCTTGTAGAAAAGACTGTGGAGGAGACTGTGGAGGAGACAGTGGATGAGGTTTCAGATGAGTTGCATTCTCCTTTGAAGAAGGATGAGGCTGATATGGAGGAGCCTAAAATGGAGGTAGATAAAATGCCGGAAAAAGGCAACAATCATCTGATTACCAGCTTTATAAGTGGCGAGTCGGGACCCATTCGGGCTGATCTGGAAACCAGCCTGAAAGGAGATGTTTCCCTGGCCTCCATCAGGGAACATGATGGTTTTATTACAGACACCCTGGCTCAGATCTATGTGAAGCAAGGTCTCTATGCCAAGGCCATCTATGCCTACGAGAAATTAAGTTTGAAATATCCAGAAAAAAGTGCTTACTTTGCAGCTCAAATTGAGAAAATTAGGAATATAAACCATTCATAAAGAGGCACTAATATGTTTGTTGTATTTACGGTACTGATTGTTGTTACTTGCATCTTTACCATTTTAATCGTACTTGTACAGAATTCCAAAGGGGGCGGACTGGCATCCAATTTTTCATCATCCAACCAGTACATGGGTGTTCGTAAGACGGCCGATTTTCTTGAGAAAGCTACCTGGATTTTGGGATCTGCGTTGATTATTTTCAGCCTGCTTGCCGGGATCACTGTTCCCAAAGCAGGAGAAGCTAACAGTTCACGTCTGCAGGGTCAGTTTGATGAAACCATCATGGACCAGCCTGCACAGACCATTGATCTTCCCGAATCATTTGGGACAGAACCTGTCGAAGGTGACACAGAGTAAGTAAAAAAATATTTATTTAATGATGAAAAGTGCCAGTATGTCATATTACTGACACTTTTTTTTTGTTTATCTCCTTTGGCACAAATTATGTTAAAGAGATAGCGATTTTGATAATGTCGAACTTATAAAATACAAAACTAAAATGGCAGAACTTAAAGGTAAGATCCTTGCAGGTAAAATTCTTGTTAAGCCTTCAGAGGCAGAGGAAAAAACCGCCAGTGGTATCATCATTCCTGAAACAGCGAAAGAAAAACCACAGAATGGTAAAGTGGTAATGGTAGGAGCAGACAAAAAGGACGAACCCATGGAGATTAAAGTGGGAGACCAGGTTCTTTATGGTAAATTTGCCGGTCAGGAATTAAACATTGATGAAGAAGACTATCTTCTTTTATCACAGAGTGACATATTATTTGTTTCCTAGTAAATAACTTATAAAAAATAATAGAAATGGCAAAAGAGATTAAATTTGACGTGGAAGCAAGAGATCAGCTGAAAAGCGGTATTGATCAGCTGGCTAACGCTGTCAAAGTAACACTGGGACCCAAGGGTCGCAATGTGATTATTGAAAAGAAATTTGGTGCACCGCAAGTCACCAAAGATGGTGTAACTGTTGCGAAAGAGGTGGATCTGGAAGATCCTATAGAGAACGTAGGTGCACAGATGGTTAAAGAGGTTGCCTCCAAGACCAACGATGATGCCGGTGATGGAACAACCACTGCCACAGTACTTGCCCAGTCCATCATACAGGTTGGATTGAAAAACGTTACTGCAGGTGCCAATCCCATGGACCTGAAAAGGGGAATCGACAAAGCGGTTATTGAAGTTGTAAAGAGTCTTCAGAGCCAAACCCAGGAGGTCGGTGATGACAACAAGAAAGTACAGCAGGTTGCATCTATCTCAGCCAACAACGAAGCCTCCATCGGTGCGCTGATTGCTGAGGCCATGTCGAAGGTGAAGAAAGAAGGTGTTATTACCATAGAAGAGTCCAAATCTTCAGATACCTACGTGGATGTCGTGGAAGGTATGCAGTTCGACCGCGGTTACATTTCCCCCTATTTTGTGACCGATACCGAGAAAATGGAAGCTGTTCTGGAAAATCCATATATCCTGATTCACGACAAGAAGATCTCGACCATGAAGGACCTTCTTCCCGTTCTCGAAGCTACCGCACAGGATGGTCGTCCCCTGATGATCATTGCAGAAGATGTAGATGCTGAAGCACTGGCTACCCTGGTAGTAAATAAGCTTCGTGGATCGCTCAAAATCGCTGCTGTAAAGGCTCCTGGTTTTGGTGACAGAAGGAAAGAGATGCTGGAAGACATAGCCATCCTTACCGGTGGAACAGTTATTTCAGAAGAAAAAGGACTGAAGCTGGAAAGCACTGAACTGGAGATGCTGGGTCAGGCCGAAAAGATTTCCATTGACAAGGAGAATACAACCGTTGTAAATGGTGGCGGTGAGAAATCCATGATTAAAGCAAGAGTAGGACAGATCAAGAAGCAGATCGAGAATACCACTTCAGATTACGACCGTGAGAAGCTTCAGGAGCGTCTTGCCAAACTGGCAGGTGGTGTTGCAGTGATTTATGTAGGAGCAGCCTCCGAGGTGGAGATGAAGTCCAGGAAGGACATGTTTGACGATGCACTCAGTGCAACCCGCGCTGCAGTTGAAGAGGGTATCATCCCTGGTGGCGGTGTTGCTTACCTTCGTTCTATTGAGAAACTTGAAAAGTTCAAGGGAGCGAACGAAGATGAAAATACAGGTATTGCAATCGTTAGAAGGGCCCTTGAAGAGCCACTTCGCCAGATCGTTGAGAATGCCGGACTGGAAGGTTCCGTTGTTGTGAGAGAGATCAGTGATGGGAAAGGCGATTTCGGATACAATGCGCACACCGAAAAGTACGAGAACCTGTTTGAAGCAGGAGTTATCGATCCTACCAAAGTGGCACGCATTGCCCTGGAAAATGCCGCATCCATTGCCGGTATGTTCCTGACCACCGAGGTTGCAATCGTTGATATCCCCGAGCCGGAGCCCCCAATGCCAGCAGGCGGCGGAGCCCCCGGAATGGGCATGATGTAGTATTTTACTTACATCTATATAACCTCAAGAGGGTGTCTCAAAAAGGCACCCTTTTTCTATGGGGTATTTTTTCATGAAGGGGTTATTGCTTTGCAAAAATCCCAGTTCACTTCCAAAACACCCCACAGAAGGGTGCCCTTTGAAGAGACACTCCTCTGAATTTTCATGGATTGATAACTAGGGAGTTAGTGTTAATAAAGAAGAGGGTGTCTCATAAGTCACATGAGGCGGCTTCTTTATTCCATAAATTTCCGTTGATCCGGGATTTCTCAGATTTTTTCCTGTCTGTTCAACGGGATAAAAGTGGAGGAGGT
>Ga0164313_10000930_pt1 | contig 24999 bp, 24 predicted proteins | sample GuaBasSedimGuay4_FD_113735 | JGI IMG/M metagenome (GOLD analysis project Ga0164313, IMG submission 113735) | Subseafloor sediment microbial communities from Guaymas Basin, Gulf of California, Mexico - Guay4, Core 4569-4, 0-3 cm | ecosystem: Environmental > Aquatic > Marine > Hydrothermal vents... | reverse complement strand
GCGGGCCGATATGCGCTGGTCTCTCAGCGATTTAACCCTGCCACACCCGCTGGTGCGCATTCTTTTGGCGGAACAGCTGTATCGAGCTTGGACAATTACCGTCAACCACCCGTATCATCGCCAATAGTGTTAACCGCCCCTCCGGCAGCGTTGCGCATCCCTGACGTAGGCCCGGGGCCTGCTCCGCTTTATCGGGTGCTATGCCTGCGAAAACGCGTCTTGCCACCAGCCCCCGGCGACTCGCTGAATGTTGCAATATGAGTGATGAGATGCACTGAATGCCCCAATATATCGCCTTAAAGGATCCACTGCGGGAATCACGGATCTACAGTGCCCGTACCATTGGCGCGATTATTCTGGTCGTGGGTTTGCTGGCCGTCATTGTGGTGCGTTACCACTCGCTGCAGATCACCGAATATGAAAATTATCGCACCCAGTCCGACCGCAACCGGATACAGTTGCAGCCACTGCCGCCCAAGCGCGGCCTTATCTATGACCGCAACGGGGTGCTGCTGGCGGACAACCGTCCCAGCTATATCCTGTCAGTGGTGCGCGAGCAGGTGCCGGACCTGGAGGCCACCCTGGTCGAGCTGCAGGCCCTGGTGCCGGTGTCCGACAGTGACCTGGAAAAGTTTCATAAGAAGCTCACGCGGCGTCGCCCCTACGAGGCGGTGCCCCTGCGTTTTCGCCTGACTGAAGAAGAACAGGCACGTTTGGCCGTCAACCGCTACCGGCTGCCCGGTGTGGTGGTTGATGCCCAGTTGCTGCGTCACTACCCGCACGGTGAACTATTCTCCCACGCCCTGGGCTATGTAGGGCGCATCAACGAGCGGGAGGTCCTGATGCTGGATGAGACGCAATACCGGGGCACATTTCATGTGGGCAAAGTGGGTGTGGAGAAATACTACGAGGATATCCTGCACGGCGAAGTCGGCTACCAGAACGTAGAGAGCAACGCTCACGGTCGGGTGTTGCGGGTGCTGGAGCGTCACGCGCCGACACCGGGTGCCGACCTCACCCTGCACCTGGACATTCGGGTGCAACAGGCGGCAGTGGATGCGCTGGGCGACCGACGCGGTGCAGTCGTCGCTATCGACCCTCTCACCGGTGGCGTGTTGGCACTGGTATCCGCCCCGGGTTTTGATACCAACCTGTTCGTCAACGGTATCAGTTCGGTGGACTACAGCGCCCTGCGAGATTCCCTGGACGTACCGCTGTTCAATCGCGCTATCCAGGGCCAGTACCCCCCTGGTTCCACCATCAAGCCGATCATGGCTATGGCGGGGTTGGAGTCGGGTTTGGTGACTCCCGAGAGCACCGTGGCCGATCCCGGCTGGTATAAACTGCCGGGGGACAGGCGCAAATACCGGGACTGGATATTGCGCATTCGGGGTACCGGCCACGCGCCACGAGTGGACATGAATATGGCCATTGCCCAGTCCTGTGATGTCTATTTCTACGACCTGGCCCGGCGTCTCACCATCGATCGCATGTACGAGTACCTGCATCCCTATGGTTTCGGCACTCGCACCGGCATTGACACCACCAGTGAGCGCCCTGGAATTTTGCCCTCCACACGCTGGAAACGCGAGGCCATGGCCCAGCCCTGGTATCCCGGTGAGACACTCAGTGCCGGCATCGGCCAGGGTTATATGCTGGTGACGCCCATGCAGTTGGCGGTGGCCACCAGTGTGTTGGCGAGCAAGGGACAGCGCAAGACGCCGCATTTGCTGCAGGCCATCGACGGCCAGCCGGTGGCGCCGCCCCCGTTGGAGCCGCTGATCGCCAAACAAGAGAATTGGCAGGAAGTGTATAAGGGCATGCGCGAGGTGGTGCACGGCAAGCGCGGTACGGCGAAATATCTGGCCAAGGGGATTGAATACGAAATGGCGGGGAAAACGGGTACCGCTCAGGTTATCGGTATCGCCCAGAACGCGGTGTACAACGAGGATGAGGTGGCGGAAAGACACCGTCACCACGGTTTGTTTATAGCGTTCGCCCCTATCGAGGCACCGACCATCGCAGTGGCCATTATTGTTGAAAACGGCGGCGGTAGCTCCGCTGCAGCGCCCATCGCCCGCGCGGTAATAGATACCTGGTTGTTGGGAGAGGCGGGCTAATGGGGGATTACGTTCGCCAGATGCCGCACCAGGGTTCCGATGACATGGCCAGGCCACCCAGTGCGGCCATGCGTTTTCACATCGATGTACCCCTGCTGCTGTTGCTCATGGCACTGACGGTCTACGGTTTGTTCGTGCTATACAGCGCCTCGGGCCAGAGTATGGCCGCGGTCATACGCCAGGGGCGCTATTTCCTGGTCGCTTACGTGATCATGATCCTGGGTGCGCAGATCAATTTGCAGCGCTATATGCGTTGGGCTCCGTGGCTCTATTTGCTGGGAGTTGGCACGCTGCTGGCGGTGATGTTTGTGGGTGTCGGAGCCAAGGGCGCCCAGCGCTGGCTGGAGGTAGGCGGCTTTCGCTTCCAACCCTCGGAGATTATGAAGTTGGTGGTACCCATGGGGGTAGCCTGGTTCCTGGCGGACCGCATCCTGCCCCCCCGGGCAGGGTATGTTTTAGGCGCTCTTATACTGCTGGGTCTGCCGGCCTTGTTGATTTTGCAGCAACCAGATCTTGGTACCGCCCTGTTGATCGCGGTCAGTGGCCTGTTTGTGTTATTTATGGCCGGTATAGGCTGGCGCTACATATTCGGCGCCGTCGTGCTGGCGGTGGCCTCGGCCTGGCCGGCGTGGATGTTTGTGTTCAAGGACTATCAGAAACAGCGTATTCTCACCATGCTCAACCCCGAAAGCGACAAACTGGGAGCAGGTTGGAACATCATCCAGTCCAAGACCGCTATTGGTTCGGGAGGGTGGCAGGGCAAGGGCTGGATGAAGGGCACCCAGTCTCAGCTGGATTTTCTGCCGGAGAGCCACACGGATTTCATTATCGCGGTACTGGCGGAGGAGTACGGACTGCGCGGGATATTATTATTGCTGAGTATCTATCTGCTGATTCTATTGCGGGGTTTCTGGATCGGGCTCCAGGCCCAGACCGGTTTCGGGCGCATGATGGCGGGTAGCCTGACGCTGACGTTTTTCGTGTACATCTTTGTTAACATGGGGATGGTTGCGGGCTTGCTACCGGTGGTGGGTGTGCCCCTGCCTCTGGTCAGTGCCGGAGGGACCTCTGTGGTCACGTTGATGGCGGGCTTTGGCATGCTGATGGCGATCAGTACGGAAAAACGCATGGTGGCCCGGTGATGGATAGCCGCCAGCAAACTATTTCACATGCAAAAATAAAGAGTTTTAGCTTATGTCGGTACGCCTGAAAATTGCTCTCGTGTTTTCCTGCCTGTGGACGGCCCTGTCTTGCGCGGCGGACAATTACGCAGTCCATCCCGCCGCCCAGGTGGTGGTTGATGAATTGGTACAAGAGGAAGGATTCGACCGCGGGGAGCTGATGCAGGTGTTCGCTGAGGCCCAGCGACAGGAGAGTATTCTCAAGGCGATTGCCCGGCCGGCGGAAAAAACCAAGGCCTGGTACGAATATCGCGAGATATTCCTGAACGAGAAACGTGAGCGGCAGGGCCTGGAGTTCTTCGCCGAGCACCGGGAGACCCTGGCCCAGGCCGAGCTCGAATTGGGTGTGCCGGCCCACATCATTGTGGCAATTCTCGGGGTGGAGACCTACTACGGGCGCAACGCGGGTAGCTATCGCGTAATAGATGCCCTGTCTACCCTCGCATTCGACTACCCCAAGCGCTCGGAGTTTTTCACCAAAGAGCTGAAAAATTACCTGATCCTCACCCGCGAGCAGGGCTTCGATCCCCTGGATCTCAAAGGTTCCTATGCCGGCGCTATGGGCTACGGTCAGTTCATGCCCAGCAGTTATCGTGAATACGCCATCGATTTTGACGGCGACGGGGTCGTCGATATCTGGAACAACCCGGTGGATGCCATCGGTAGTGTGGCCAACTACTTCAAGCGCCACGGCTGGCGAGAGGGTGAGTCGGTGGTTTCCGCTGCCGATGCCGCGGTCGATGTCCCCGAGGAGCTATTCGTCCAGGGCAGAAGCGACCTGAAACCTGCGCACACCGTGGCGGAATTCGCCGCCGCCGGTATCGTGGCCCGACAGGAATTGGACCCCGAGGCGTTGGCCACGGCCATGCAATTCGAACTGGAAGAAGGCTACGAGTATTGGCTGGGTCTGCACAATTTTTATGTGATTACCCGTTACAACCACAGCGCCATGTACGCGATGAGCGTCTATCTGCTCAGCCAACGGTTGGCCGCGCAGGTCGCGCAGTGATTCGGCGATATCTACTCGCTACAATTGCTATCGTGACACTGCTGGTAGCGGCCTGCTCTTCGCCACCTCCGGCCCCCACCCCAGATTCGCGCTATGCGGACGCCCATGATGCTGCGCCGCTGCAGCCTGTTAGCGCGGATGATGTCGCAGACGCGACGCCTCGACCGGATCCCATCCTGGCGGTTGGTAATAAGAGCCCCTACACGGTCGCTGGCGTAAGCTACGAGATTCTCGAGGATTACCACAGTTACCGGGAGCGGGGCATCGCTTCCTGGTACGGCGCCAAGTTTAACGGGCACGCCACGTCCAACGGTGAGATATACGACCTGTATCAGGCCAGTGCCGCCCATAAGACCCTGCCTATTCCCAGTTACGCCCGTGTGACCAATCTCGATAATGGTAAAAGTGTGGTGGTACGTGTCAACGACCGCGGTCCATTCCACTCTGAACGACTGATTGACCTGTCCTACGCTGCGGCGGTCAAGTTGGGTTTTATGGAGAAGGGGACTGCCCGGGTGGAGGTGGAGGTGCTCAATATTGCCGGTGTCGATGATCGCCGGGATGCCACCAGTGGCAATTACCGCTACCTGCAACTCGGTGCTTTCGGCTCCGAGGGCTCGGCGCAGCGTCTGCAGGGGGAGTTGCAGTCATTACTCTCAGCCCCGGTGTTTATCAGCCGGGTGGATTCGGGTGGCAATATGCTCTACCGGGTACGTGTCGGGCCGGTGGACAGCAACGATGAATTGCTGGTGTTGCAGCAGCAGCTGCAGGATGGCGGCTATGATGCTGGACAACCATTGCCATAGATAATTTTGCGCCAACTGGTCGAGCTGTGGATTTGGTGTCTCCCCTGACGGGGCGGAGTAGTGGCACAGACCTCACGACCCGGCAAACAAGGATTCTTTCGCTCCAGAGACGCATGGGTTACCATTCCCCGCTTCCAGATTCATTCCCACGGTATCTTTTTTATATGACTCGATTAGCCTTCGCATTTCTCCTGGCCTTCGCCACTTTTGCTACACAGGCCGCGACCATCGTGCCCTCGCCGCCACAGGTGTCGGCCAAGGCTTATTTTCTGGTGGATGCCAGGAGCGGCGCTGTACTGGCTGAGCACAATGCCGATATGCCCTTGCCGCCGGCCAGTCTCACCAAAATGATGACCAGTTATGTGCTGGCCAAGGAAATCACCGAGGGGCGGATCAGTGAGAGCGAGATGGTGACGGTCAGCGAGAATGCCTGGTCCCAGAACCCGGTGTTCAATGGTTCCTCGCTGATGTGGATCGAGCCCGGCAAGGATGTGTCCATTGAGGATCTGCAGCGCGGTATCATTATATCTTCCGGTAACGACGCCACGGTGGCGGTGGCGGAGCATCTGGCGGGTAGCGAGGCGGTGTTTGCCGAAATGATGAACACCAATGCCGAGAAACTGGGTATGGTGGATACTTATTATGTGAATTCCCACGGCCTGCCCCATCCGGATCACATGACGACGGCGCGGGATCTGGCCATATTGGCCAAGGCCATGATCAATGATCACCCTGACCAGTACGCGATCTATAAAGAGCGTGAGTTCACCTACAACAATATCCGGCAGTACAATCGCAACACGCTGATGTCGGAAGACCCCACCGTGGATGGCCTGAAGACTGGCCACACCGAGGCGGCGGGGTATTGCCTGGTGGCCTCGGCCGAGCGCCGCGGTATGCGCCTGATTTCTGTGGTGATGGGCACCAGTAGTACCCGGGCGCGCAAGAACGAGACGCGCAGCCTGCTGAATTATGGTTTTCGCTTTTATGAGACCAGCACCTTGTTCGAGCCCATGACTGAACTGGAAAAGCCACGTATCTGGAAGGGGCAGGAGGACTATGTGCCGGTGGGGCTGCTGGAAGAAACCGTGCTGACCCTGCCGCGGGGCAAAAAGAAACACCTGGTGACTACAGTGGAAGTCAATGATGAACTGGTGGCCCCCCTGGCCAAAGGAGATGCCGTGGGTACGGTGACCCTGAGCCTGGACGGTGAGACCGTGTTCCATGCGCCGGTAGTGGCGTTGGTAGCGGTGGAGCCGGGCGGCTTCTTCGCCCGCCTGTGGGATATGATCCTGATGTGGGTCGCCAGCATCTTCAGTACATGATTCTCGCTGTAGATACGTGTGGAGGACAACACAATGGAGGAGCGGGAGCCCCCAAAAATCGAATTTCCCTGCGACTATCCGATCAAAGTACTGGGCCGCAGCAGTGATGCCTTCGAGTCTATTATCTTCGAGGTGTTCGAACGCCATGCACCGGGTTTCGATCAGGAGACCCTGACCGTGAATGCCAGCAGTAAGGGTACTTTCACTGCCCTCACGATTACCATAACAGCCACCGGTCCCGATCAGTTGGAAGCATTGCACCAGGATCTCCTGGCTACCGGGCACGTGAAGATGGTGATCTAGTGTACCTTCCTTCGGGGTACTAGTTGATGCCGGTTTCAGAACTGATACTGCGCGAACTGGGCCTGGTGGACTATGCGCCCACACTCGAGGCCATGAAACAATTCACCGATACCCGCGATGCCGATTCTGCGGATGAGCTATGGCTGTTGCAGCATCCCCGGGTGTTCACCCAGGGGCAGACGGGCAAGGCCGAGCATGTGCTGGCTCCCGGTGATATCCCCGTTATCCAGGTGGACCGCGGTGGTCAGGTTACTTACCACGGCCCGGGTCAGTGGGTGCTTTATCTGCTGGTGGACATACGCCGCCACAAACTGGGTGTGCGCAATCTGGTGGACCTGATCGAACAGAGCCTCGTGGCGCTGCTGGGCGAATACGGCATCGATGCCGCCGCCAAACCGGATGCTCCGGGAGTTTATGTGGCGGGAGACAAAATCGCCGCTCTGGGCCTGCGGATACGCCGCGGCCGCAGCTACCACGGTTTATCCCTGAATGTGGATATGGACCTGGAACCCTTCGCTCGCATTAACCCCTGCGGTCATGAAGGGCTGCAGGTAACATCCATGACCGCACTCTTGCCCGATAGTGGTATTGAGATGGATGTTGTTGGCAAGCGATTGCTGGCTATCGTGGCCGATCGTCTTGATTGCTGCCGCAGGTAGCTGCCGTTATCTAACACTACCTATTTTCTTACAGGCCGCTTCTGAAGTTTGCGCTGCAGGGTCCGCCGGTGCATGCCCAGCGCGCGGGCGGTGGCGGAGATGTTGCCGTCGTTGTCCCGTAGCACCCGCTGGATATGCTCCCACTCGAGGCGATCTATCGAGATCGGATCTACGGGGATATCCGTTGCGTGTGCCGTCTTCCCCTCTTCGAAGGCGTGCAAGACCTCGTCAATGGTGGCGGGTTTACACAAGTAGTTGGCAGCGCCCGCCTTGGTGGCTTGCACTGCGGTAGCGATACTGGAGTAGCCGGTAAGCACGACGAGTTTTGCGTTTGGGGCCTGTTGCAGTAACTGAGGCAGTGCCACCAGACCCGAGATGCCCGGCATATTGAGATCCAGCAGTATATGGCTGGGCTGGAATGCGGCACAGGCGGCGATGGCCGCGTCGGCGCTGTCGCAAGCCCGGGTGGCAAAGCCCCTGCGCTGGAAGCCCCGTTTCATTACTGCGCTAAACACTGTGTCGTCATCTACCAGCAAGATTCTGGAGCCTGTCTGTGTCATTGGGCGAACTCCGTCGCAGGTGGTTGGTTTAGAGGGAGTATCAGGGTGGCGACGGTGCCGCCCTCGCGCACATTGTGCAGCTCGATGCGGCCACCATAACGCTCCACCGTGGCCTGGCTAAGCATCAGGCCAATACCCAGGCCGGATTTGCCCGCGTGGATGATCGGTTTGCCGAGTTTTTCCAGTAATTCCGCGGGTATACCGGGACCCCAGTCCCGCACGCTGATACGTACCTCACGCTGGTCCCACGCCACGCTGATCTCTATCTTATCCGAACTGGCGTCGGCGGCATTATTGAGAAGGTTTTCCAGCGCCTGCACCATGGTCAGGTCGAATTCAATCACCGGCCCTCCCCGGCCACAGTTGATGGTGTAGATTATACCCGGACGGCGCACGGCCCAGCGCTCAGTGGTTTGTTGTGCGAATTCGCATACTGCCTGGTGCCGGGTTTGCTCCACCGAGGTGAGTTCGGCGGTGTGGCTGAGTTCTGTCAGGGTGGACTTGCAGTGGGCGAGTTGCCCCCGGAGCAGTTCACAATCGAGCCGGGCCTGTGTGCCCAGTGTGTCGTCCTGCAACATCTCGTCTACCAGTACCGTCATGGTGGACAGTGGTGTGCCCAGTTCGTGGGCGGTGCCGGCCGCGAGGCTGGCTACCGCCATGATCTGATCGTTGCGCAGGCGGTCTTCTCGCTGGACTACGGCCTGTGCCTCCTGTTGGCGCAAAATCGCCGCCATGCGCACCACGAAGTAAGTGATCAGGCCGGCGCTAAACAGGAAGTTGAACCACATGCCCAGGATGTGCACGTTGGCGCCATTACCGTGGCCCATGGTTGCGTGAGGAGTGAACAGAGGGAAGGGCACATAGCAGTACAACAGTAGGCTGTAAGCCAGCAGCGAACTCCCGGTCACCAGCCAGGTGTGGCGCCAGGGGAGTACGGCGGCGGCGATAACCAGTGGCACAATATAGTAGGAGACAAAGGGGTTGTTGGCGCCGCCGGTGAAGTACATCAGGGCAGTCCAGCCCAGCACATCGATAAACAGCTGCGCCAGGAACTCGTTATCCGCCACCGGCCAGGGCTGTGTTGTGCGCCACAAGCTGGCTATGGTGAGCAGCGCCAGCACGACCAGGCTGACAGTCACCCCCAGCAGGCTTTCGGTGGTGCGGCTGGCAAGCAGCACATAGATCAACACACCGGTCTGGCCCAGCAGCGCGATACTGCGGATAATCAGCAGGTTGCGCAGGTTATCCACAGACGGGCTGTAGGCGCGTGGAGATCGTATAAGTCGTTTATTCACCTGAGTATTATAAGTGGATAGGTCGGCCGACGGCAGCACCAATATCGGTAATTCCGGGGACATGTGACTTAGCTTTCGTCATATCTGGTTGCGCAATCAAAAGGTTGGCACTGAGATAAGTAAAGTGTCCCCACAATTATGGCAGGAGACTGCGCCCGGTGGGGAAAGGGCGTATACTTCGCGCTTTTTTCACCGGGAAGCCACATGTCAGATCTTGGCAAAGCCATCGCCTTGCGCCGCACCTTCGCGATTATTTCTCACCCGGATGCGGGCAAGACCACCATCACCGAGAAGCTCCTGCTGCTGGGTAATGCCATTGCGGTGGCAGGTAGTGTGAAAGGTAAAAAGGGCCCCAAGGCTACTTCCGACTGGATGAGTATGGAGCAGGAGCGTGGTATTTCGGTGACCTCATCAGTGATGCAATTCCCCTATTGCGGACGCACGGTAAACCTGCTGGATACGCCGGGACACGAGGATTTTTCCGAGGATACCTATCGTACCCTGACTGCGGTGGACTCTGCTCTGATGGTGATAGACGGCGCCAAGGGCGTGGAGAATCGCACCATCAAGTTGATGAATGTCTGCCGTCTGCGTGACACCCCGATTTTCAGCTTCGTCAACAAAATGGACCGGGATATTCGCGACCCCATCGACTTGCTGGATGAAATTGAGGAGGTGCTGCAGATACAGGCTGCGCCAATTAACTGGCCCATTGGCATGGGTGGGGAGTTCAGGGGGGTCTACAACCTTTACACCGATGAGATTCATCAGTACACCCCGGGCCGCGGCGCGATACTGCCCGATGACATACGCATAGAGGGTCTGGACAGCGCCGCAGCCAGAGCCCTGTTGGGCGATGAATACGAAGATTTCGCTGAGGAGATCGAACTGGTGCGCGGCGCCAGCCATGAATTCGAGCTGGAGGCATTTCTGGCGGGCAAATTGAGCCCGGTCTTTTTCGGCACTGCCCTGGGCAATTTCGGGGTGCGGGAAATGCTCGACGATTTCGTGCGGTGGGCACCGGCGCCGCAGGGCCGAGATACCACAGGTCGCCCGGTGGCGGCCGGTGAAGAAGCAATGAGCGGCTTTATTTTCAAGATCCAGGCCAATATGGACCCCCGCCACCGGGATCGTATCGCATTCATGCGGATATGCTCGGGGCGCTACAGCAAAGGTATGAAAATGCGCCACGTGCGCATTGGTAAAGACGTGAAAATCGCCGATGCGGTAACCTTCAAGGCCGGGGAGCGGGCGGTGGTGGAGGAGGCGGTATCGGGCGATATCATCGGTCTGCACAATCACGGCACCATCCAGATTGGTGATACGTTTACTGAAGGCGAGGACTTGCAATTTACCGGTGTTCCGCATTTCGCGCCGGAGTTATTTCGTCGTATTCGCCTGACCGATCCAATGAAATCCAAGCAGTTACAGAGGGGCCTGCAACAGTTGTCGGAAGAGGGCTCTACGCAGGTGTTTGCCCCCATCACCACCACGGATCTGGTGGTCGGCGCTGTAGGTCAGTTGCAGTTCGATGTGGTGGCTTACCGGCTGAAGGATGAATACAAGGTGGAGGCTATTTACGAGCCGGTCAACGTGTACACGGCCCGTTGGATCACCTGCGATGACGCTCGTAAGCTGGAAGACTTTCGTAAGAAGGCGGCGGAACACCTGTCGATCGATGGTGGAGGGCACCTCACCTACCTGGCGCCTACCCGGGTTAACCTGTCCCTGATGGAAGAGCGCTGGCCCGATTTGGAGTTTCGCGCTACTCGGGAGCATTGATCGGGATGGTTGGTGCTGTTGCGTCGGGCTGACCTGCGCGGTGGTACAAAGCCCTTAAGCCAATAACTTCTTCACATCCCTCTCCATATCCTTTGGCTTTACGGTAGGCGCATAGCGCTTGACCACCTCACCGGAGGAATCTATAAGAAACTTGGTGAAGTTCCACTTGATCCGCCGGGTGCCCAGCGCGCCCGGGGCCTCTTTCTTGAGGTACTTGAATAAAGGGTCGGCGCCGCCACCATTGACCTCGATCTTGCTGAACATGGGGAAGCTGACACCGTAGTTGAGCTGGCAGAACGACATGATCTCGTCGTTGCTGCCCGGGTCCTGCCCAGCGAACTGGTTACAGGGGAAGCCGAGGATCTCCAGGCCCTGGTCCTTGTATTTCTCGTACATCTGCTCCAGCCCCTCAAACTGGGGTGTGAAGCCACACCTGGAGGCGGTATTGACCACCAGCAGGACCTTACCCTGGTAGTCGACGAGAGACTTTTTCTTGCCGCCGGGTGTCTGGCAGTCGAAGTCGTAAACGCTGGTTGTCATGTTGGTTCATCCCAGAGTGGTGATCAGGCCGCGCATAGTACAGTATCATGTATCTCACTCGACACAGCTCGAAAACCCACCAGAGTATTCCATGCGCCGCATACGCCCCAGCTTGAGTTTATCGCTGACCTGGCTACTTCCACTGGTTAGGTGCCAGGAGCAGGGTCGCCTTTGGTGTACGCGCAGGCGTAGCTGCGTATGACCGGCGCGGTCTTTACCCGGGGTTCTACCATGCGCCATGTGGTGGCTATGACCGCTGCCAGCGCCACGGGTCTGCTGGCCATGTTTGGTGTCGACATGGTCGACATGTACTTCCTGACCCTGCTGGGAGAGCAGGAGTTGGCGGCGGCTGTGGGTTTTGCGGGTACTCTCCTGTTCTTTCTGGTATCGGTCAGTATCGGCCTGCAGATTGCGCTGGGAGCACTGGTGGCTCGCTCCGAGGGCGCCCATCGCCGCGATCTCGCGCGCCGTTACTGTACCAGTTCCCTGATTTTCAATGGGCTGGTATCGACGTTGATCAGCGCCATCGCCTGGTTCAACCTGCCCGCCTTGCTGGCCGTGCTGGGGGCGTCCGGGCAGACCCTGGACTACGCTCTCAGCTATGCCGGCATCGCGTTGCCGAGTATGCCGGTACTGGTACTGGGTATGAGCATGGCCGCCGGGGTGCGTGCGATTGGCGATGCGCGCCGTTCCATGTGGGCCACCATAATAGGCTCATTGGTCAATGCCGGTCTGGACCCACTGTTCATCTTTACCTTCGATTGGGGGCTGGAGGGTGCTGCCCTGGCCTCGGTGGTATCGCGTATCGTGGTAATGGCCATTGCCTGGCACGCTGTTGCAGTGGTGCACAAACTGCCGTGCAGGATAACCCGGGATCAATTCCTGTCAGATATGAGGCCGATACTGAGCATCGCCGGCCCGGCAGTATTGACCAATCTGGCCACGCCTATTGGCAGTGGCTTTGTGCTGCGCACCATGTCCCAGTTCGGCGACGGTGCGGTGGCGGGGGCGGCCATCATGGGGCGTATTACGCCGCTGGCGTTTGCCGCTGTCTTCGCCTTGTCCAGCGCGGTGGGTCCTATCATTGGGCAAAATGCTGGGGCGGGGTTCTACGGCCGCGTTCGTTCCACTCTGGTCGACGCCGTGATATTCAATGTGGTCTACGTGGCGCTGGTGTGGCTGCTGCTATGGTATTGCGCCGATGCGATTGTGGCCGCATTCTCCGCCAGCGAGGAGGCTGCGGAGCTGATTTTGTATTACACCCATTTCCTGGTGGGTGCTTTTGTGTTCAACGGCATTTTATTTGTCGCCAACGCCAGTTTTAACAACCTGCATCACCCTCACTGGGCCACTTGCTTCAACTTTGGCAGAGCGGTATTGGGTACTATTCCCGCGGTATACCTGGGCGCTCAGTGGTACGGCGCCCGCGGTGTGATGGCGGGGGAGGCCTTTGGTTCGGTGCTGTTCGGATTACTGGCGATGATGGGTGCTTTTGCGTTGGTCAGGCGCCTGGAACGAGAGCATCAGCCACTGGCCGAGAGCCCTCTGGCAGCTACCCCTGTCGCGGGCCTGGAAACCAACCGGGAGCCGCCGGTTTAGGGCTCGAATGCCGGCGCCGCAGCGCGTTGGCGATACCCTGCCAGAGCCTGGTGCAGCCATTGGGCGCTGGCCTGGGTTTTACCCTCACAAGTCACCGTATAGGGATCGCCACTCCAGGAACTTTCGGTGGCCAGGCGGTCGATAAATTGCTCGGCGGAGCCGACATGGCGTTTGCCACGACTGTATTTCAGGCGCAGGTGGTCTGCGGCATCCGCTGAATCGTGGTCGTCGCCATTGCGTACAAAGGTACAGCCGCTGTCGGCGACAAATTCCAGTAAGTACTCCACTTCTTGTTCGGTCTCAGTCCCGGCGACTGCGCTGCCCGGCAGTGCCAGTGCCAGCAGGAGAGAGTAAAGCGCATAGCGGCTCATTTACTGAAAGGCCAGGCGTACGCGCAGTGCATTGTGATCTGAGCTGGAAACCTGGATGACCCTGGCAGCCTCTGCCAGCATACCACGGACATAGATGTGATCCAGAGCATGACCGAAGGTAGTGGTGCGCAGGTCCGGCTCGAACGTGACGGGATTCAGGCCATGCTTGCTCATAAAATTGTCCACCAATGCCTGGCGTTTGTCGCTCCAGGTGTTCAGGTCTCCCGCCAGGATGACCGGCCCCTGATGCTTGTTCAGCACATCCGTCAGTGCCTGGAACTGTGCCTGGAAGTTCACCAGGCCCAGGGTGAAGTTCACGGCGTGCAGATTGATGGTCAGTAGCCGTTCTTCCCGATCCTGTAGCGGGTATTCGGTGATGCTGGTGGCCTTGGGGGTGCCCAGCCAGGGTTCCCAGGATGTCAGGTTGCAGGCCACGCTGGGCGAGCTGGAACTCACGGTCATTACCCCGGTTTGCATACTGTCAGTGGTATAGCCCGCGGCGAAAGCTTCATGCATATTTTCCCGGATGGCCTTGGGGATGTGAGCTTGCACCGAGGCCTCCTGGATGAAGGCCAGGTCAATACCGGCGCTGAAGTTTGCCAGGTCTTCAGCCCAGCCCACATTGCCGGCTTTCTGGATATTCCAGCTAAGCACCTCCACTGCGCCGGAGAGTTCTCCCCCGTGGCTGGTCACCACCTGTCCCAGTGCTGTGGAGCACCGCTCTGCCTGTCCATTGACCGGCGTGGCGGTAAAGTAAAAACCCGCCAGCAAGGCACCCAGTACCAGCCAGTTGGGCAGGACTCGTGGTAATAATTGCATACAAAGCAACCAATAATGATTAACGAAGTTTATTTTCACACTGTGGACAACTCCCGTCCATGACATTTCGCGCCAGATAGTCCCTGGCGTTGGCGCTGTGGGCCATGGTCACGGTGTTCCGGGGTCATGAGAGGGTGTTTTGGTTCAGGCCGTGCGGATTCTAGAGTTGTTCCAGGTAGGACTGGTATTCCAGGGTGGTGATGCGCTTGCGAAACTCGGCGATTTCCTGCTCTTTGGTGAGCGTGAAAATACGCTGTAATTCACTGCCCAGGGCATTGCGGATGAAATCCGACTCACTGAACAACTTCACCGCATCGGGCATGTACACCGGCAGGCTCGCTTCTTCCTGGGCGTAGCCATCGCCAGTGATGGGCTTGCCCGGCGACAGGTTCTGTTCGATGCCATCGAGCATGGCCGACAGTAACACCGCAAACAACAGATAGGGGTTGGCGTCAGCGCCGGCCACGCGATGTTCCAGTCGCCGCGCGCCATGGCTGCCAGCGGGTACGCGCACGGCGACTGTGCGATTTTCGTAGCCCCAACTGGGAAAGGTGGGAGCGTGGCAGCCGGGTTGGAAACGGCGGTAGGCGTTGTAACTGGGCGCCAGGATGGCTACGGAGTCGGCCATGTTCAGCAGGCAGCCCGCTATGGCATTGTGTAACAGGGGGGTGCCGGTCTCGGTGCTGTCGTCAAAAATATTGACGCCATTTTCGTCCAGCACACTACAGTGTACATGCATGCCGTTGCCCGCCTCGTTTTCGAAAGGCTTGGCCATAAAACTGGCGATCAGGTCATGCTTGGCCGCCACCCCCTTGATCAGGCGCTTCATCATCATGATCTGCTTGGCCGCCAGCACCGGGTTGTCCACGTGCTGCATTTTGATTTCATATTGGGAGGGAGCGGACTCCTTTACCACCCCATCGAAGGGCAGGTCTTGCACCTCGCAGGCCAGGCGCAGGTCCTCCATCATGGCGTGGTGGTGGTTGAGCACGTCCAGGCCATAGGTGTTGCCGCCGACCGGGGCGCCACCGGCCGGGGCGGGACAGGTATGTTGGGGGATAGATTTGTCCCACTTCACCAGGCTGGATTCGAGCTCGGCGGCGACCACTGCTCGCCAGCCCGATTCCTGGTAACGGGTCAACACCTGTTTGAGAACATGACGCGGGTCGCCGAGGTAGGGTGTGCCGTCGGCATTGAACATGGATAGCATTACCTGCCCGTGTTGGCAGCCGGGGGTCCAGGGGGTGGGTAGCAGTGATCCCTCTACCGGTCGGCAGATGCCGTCAGCATCACCGGAGGCGAATACCAGCTCTTCCACATCACGGCCCCAGATATCCAGGCTGAGGGCGGTTTTAGGGAGCTTTAGTTCGCCGTCGAAAATCTTACCCAGCTTGTGGCGGGGCAACCATTTACCCCGCATCATGCCGTTACAGTCCGGCAGCAGGGCTTCAATTGTGGTTATTTCTGGGTGAGCCCGCAGAAACCAATCGGCTTCAAGCGACATGCATCCACCGTACATTATCCAGTAAGTGTGCACTATCCATGCTTGGGTACTGATACTCAATGCCCAACCTGGGGCAGGCCTGATTCATGACACTAGCGCACTTTATCCGCCGCAGTACACTAGGGCGGTGCCATATAGATACTGAGTGGGTCTTCACCACCGGCTTCGCCCAGACAGGACATGGAGTTGAGAAACAGGGAAAATAGATCGGTTTGGGAACACACGTCCAGTTTACGATAAATGCTCTTGCGATGACGTCGCACTGTCTCCACTGCAATGGTCAGGCGCTCCGCTGAAACACCAGGGCCGTAACCGCGCAGCATCAGTTCCAGCACATCCTTTTCCCGGGGTGACAATAAGGATGCCCCAAAAGTGCGAAACGCCAGGTCGATCTGGTGGTCTATGCCGGGCTGGATCAGGTGTGTTACGGCAAAATCATCGTGTTCACTGTGTGACTTGATCAGCTCTGACACCGGTTCTGCCAGCAGGTACAGGGATTCGTATTCCTGATCAGTAAACGGGCCGTGATGAGGCAGGCGCATCATGCTCAGGTTGATGACATTGCCGGCCCGCAATTTGGCCAGGTATATGGCTTCATCTGAGGTGCCGGTGTCGGAGTAGTAGTCGCGGTAGTAAGCCGATTCCTGCAGCTTGCCCATGGTCACCCGCGACAGACGGTAGATCTTGGAGCGTGGCTGGTGCATGGAAGTGCGGTAGAACGGATCCTCCCGGTAGGGGCCGTCGAGATATTGGTCGATCTGGCTGTTGATCGCGTGCTTGGGTATCTGGTGATATAAAACCCTGGGGGGCAAATCACTGTGATATAGCCAGACTTGCGGGTAGTCGATTGTTACCTGGCCACTGATGGCCTCAATCAGGGCGGGGAAAAACTGCTTGCTACCCAGCGCGGCGATGGCCCTGGATATATCCCGGTTCCATTTACTCAGTTGATTTATATCGGTCATTCAGTGTTATAACCAGCCGCCGCCCATCCCCTGCCCCTATAGTGAGCACGTGCCACAGTGTTGTCAAACCCGGCAGCGAATTTATTTCCCGACCAGGCGGTGTCCACTGGAAAAAAGGGGTGCCTTTTATCAGCACATCACGGATAACGCCCGCCACGACGTGGCTATCTCCCGGTTCTTATCGCTAGTCAGACCAGTCAAGGGGCTCGGTACGCCAGTGGTTGCGCCAGGCCCGGTATACCTTGTCGCTGTAAACCCTGCTGCCGGTGCTGCCATTGTAGGCCGCCATAGCCTGGTGCAGGTTGCCATCCTTGCGTTGAATATAGAACTGCATGATACGACAGCCGTACTCCAGGTTGGTGGCGTTTAGGGTCAGGTTGTCCTCTGGTCGACCGATTTCATCTTTCCAGAAGGGCATGACCTGCATCATGCCCTGGGCACCGACATGGGATATGGCAAACCGGTCGAAATGGCTCTCGACCTCGATCACCGCCAGCACCAGTTCTGGCGGGACACTGGCGGCGGTGGCGGCGCCGTGAATGCCCTGCAGTAAATCCAGCCGCTGTTGCGGGTCTTTGATATACCGGCTCAGCCGGGAGGACATGTCCACCAGCCAAACTTCCGCATCGTAGCGGTCACCGAAGCTGTCGGCGCCATGGATGGTCTGCTCGAGAAAGTTGCGCAACTCGGCGCGCTCCTGCGGGTCCGCTGGCTGTGCCAGGGTCGCCAGGCTGAAAATAGCGCCCGCCAGCACTGCCAGGTAGTACCCTGGCAGTGAGTTTATTAGGCTGCGGTCCATGTCTCGGCCTGGGCCTGGGCCAGTTGCGCCAGCACGAATACCATAATTTCCCCGCGCGCAATAAGCTGTGAGTCCTCGTCCTGGCGGCCCTTATACTCGACATTGTCCTGGGCCAGGGCGCGATCGCCGATGACGATGCGGTGAGGAATACCGATCAGTTCCATATCGGCGAACTTGACCCCGGGACGCTCGTTACGATCGTCCAGCAGCACCTCCACCCCGGCAGCCTGCAGTTGTTGGTAGAGGTCTTCGGCGGTGCTTGCCACCGCTGCGGATTTCTGCATATTCAGTGGCACGATCACCAGCTGAAAGGGCGCCATGCTGGCGGGCCAGATGATGCCTCTGTCGTCGTGGTTCTGTTCAATCGCGGAGGCCACGATGCGACTCACACCAATTCCGTAACAGCCCATGGTCATGGTGACGTTCTTGCCATTCTCATTCAGGACTCTGGCGTCCATGGCTTCGCTGTACTTGGTGCCCAGTTGGAATATGTGGCCTACCTCGATGCCGCGTTTGATCTGCAACCGGCCCTGGCCGTCCGGGCAGGGGTCTCCCTCCATCACCTGCCTAAGGTCTTCAATCTGTTGTAGCGGACAGTCGCGCTCCCAGTTCACGCCCCTCAGGTGCACCTCATCCCGGTTGGCCCCGCAGGTGAAGTCCGCCAGGTGAGCTGCGCTGCGATCAACGATCATCGGTATGTTCATGCCGACGGGGCCCAGGGAGCCGAATCCGGCATTACATGCCGCACGCACCTGCTCGTCTTCAGCCATCTCAAGGGGGGAGGCGACGCCTGGCAGTTTCTCAGCCTTGATGGCATTAAGCTGGTGGTCGCCGCGTAGCACCAAAGCCACCAGTGCACCTTCTTCGGCGCCGCAGACCACCAGAGTCTTTACCGTGGTAGCAGGGTCGATTGATAAGTAAGCCGTCAGCTCATCAATGGTTTTGACCCCGGGGGTGGCTACTTCGGTCAGCCGCGCTGTGGGGGCGGGGCGGTCACCGGCGGGTGCCAGGGCTTCTGCCATTTCGACGTTGGCGGCGTAGTCGCTGCTGTCGCTGAAGGCGATATCGTCTTCACCGGAGTTGGCCAGGACGTGAAATTCATGGGATGCGTTGCCGCCGATACTGCCCGTGTCGGCGATTACCGGGCGAAAATCAAGGCCCAGGCGGGTGAAGATGGTGCTGTATGCCCGATGCATGACATTGTAGGTTTGCTCCAGGGAGGGCTGGTCTATATGGAAGGAATAGGCATCTTTCATCAAGAATTCACGAGAGCGCATGATACCGAAGCGGGGTCGTATCTCATCGCGCACCTTGGTCTGGATCTGATAGAGGTTGATGGGCAGTTGCTTGTAGCTCTTTATCTCGTTGCGCACCAGGTCGGTAATAACCTCTTCGTGGGTGGGTCCCAGACAAAAATCCCGCTGATGGCGGTCCTGAATGCGCAGTAGTTCGGGTCCATATTGTTCCCAGCGGCCGGATTCCAGCCATAATTGTGCGGGCTGCACTATCGGCATACAGACTTCCTGGGCACCGGCGCTGTCCATTTCCTGCCGCACGATATTCTCCACTTTGCGTAACACCCGCAACCCAAGCGGCAGCCAGGTGTATAAGCCGGCGGCCAGTTTGCGGACGAGGCCGGCGCGCAACATCAACTGGTGGCTGATGACCTCGGCGTCGGTGGGTGTCTCTTTCTGGGTGGCGATGAGGAAGTTACTGGTACGCATGAACCTATCCGTTGAGTGCAGTGGAAATACAGTACACTAGTCTACGTGTGAACGTCTTCCCCGAAAAGAATAATTGGGCTCCGACAAGAATGGTATTTGTCTGGGGTGATGGATACGTTTCGCTGTTTCGGGGAGTTTTATGCCGTACGCAGTTGGAATCCCACGCCGTTGCAGGGCTCTTGATCATGATGCCCAGGTGGCTGTGCGGTGCCTGAGTTCAGAGATTTCCGGTCCGTCAGTGTGTATTTCCTCGGCGGAGTCTGTTGCGCCCCGGGGGCGTTTTTTACCCGACAATTGCCGCAGGAACTAAAAAAATAGGCATTTCTCGATACATTCAAAGAAAAACACTTGTATTACAGCGTTTCATGATTTATATATTGCTCGTAACTTGTGGTGGTGTTGTTTTTCGCAAACATGTGAAGCGGGCGGCCCAGGTTGAATGTGTGTCTCATCTCACTATTAGGGAAGGTTAAAAATAAAATGGCAATCAAGAAAAAAGCAGCAGCTAAAAAAAAGGCTCCGGCGAAGAAAGTAGCCAGAAAAGCACCTGCCAGGAAAAAGGCAGCAGCTAAAAAGGCAGCACCGGCTAAAAAGGCAGCACCGGCAATCAAGCAAAAAATGACCAAGAGTCAGATTATTGCAAGTGTGGCGGAAAGCACAGACCTGACCAAGAAGCAGATTGGTTCCGTTATGGACGAAATACACACTTTGATGGAGCGCAGTATCAAGAAGCGTTCTGTGGGTGAATTCACGGTTCCTGGTATCATGAAAATCACCACAGTGAAGAGGCCTGCCAAAAAGGCGCGCAAAGGCATCAACCCCTTCACCGGTGAAGAGACCATGTTCAAGGCGAAGCCTGCCAGTATCGCAGTGAAAATACGCCCTCTGAAGAAACTGAAGGAATTCGCCGCCTCCTAAGCGTCGAATACGGGTCATCCTGCCCTGCCCGGGCGGGATGATCGCGGTCCATGTCTGATGGCACCTTCCCCGGTGCGGGGGTTTCTTGCCCCCTGGTTTTAGTTATTACTGCTAGCCCCCGAGCTTGGCCTATGCGTTCGCATGGGGTAAAATCCGCGCCTCAATTTTTCTCTCTCATATTGTGATCATTAGTGGGTCGATTCCATGCCGATATACGAGTATCAGTGCGCAGCCTGTGGTAAGAGCCTGGAGGCATTGCAGAAGATCAGCGCGACGCCATTGCTGGACTGTCCGGAGTGCGGGGAGGCTGCGCTGAAGAAAAAAATCTCCGCTGCGGCCTTTCGCCTCAAGGGTGGAGGTTGGTATGAGACCGACTTTAAAACCGGCAACAAGAAGAACCTGGCGGGCGGCTCCGATAGTGCCGCGCCATCCGGCTCCGGTGACAAGGCCAGTTCTTCTGGTGACAAGGCCAGCCCCTCCGGTGACAAGGCCAGTTCCTCCGGTTCCGGCCAGAGCAAGAAGAGCGAGAGCACGAAGACAGCCTAACCCCTGGCCCAATACGGGTCCGGCCAGCTAAATCAGACGGAATTCAGACTATGCGCAGTCATTATTGTGGCGCCTTGGGAACAGCTAATATCGATGAGACAGTGACCCTTTGTGGTTGGGTGGATCGCCGCCGGGATCATGGCGGGGTAATTTTTCTCGATATGCGGGACCGGCAAGGCATCGTGCAGGTGGTGTTCGACCCGGATACCAAGGAGCATTTCCAGCGGGCTGATCGGGTTCGGACCGAGTACGTGCTCAAGGTTACCGGGCGGGTACGCGCACGCGATGAGGCGGCAATCAACCCGGCTATGGCCACCGGCGAGATAGAAGTGTTGGGTAAGGAGCTGGAAATCCTCAACACGGCGGCGACGCCGCCATTTCAGCTGGATGAATACACGGCTGTCGGGGAAGAAGTGCGTTTGCAGTACCGCTACATGGACCTGCGTCGCCACGAAATGCAGGATCGCCTGATCATGCGCTCCAAAATTACCGCGGCAGTGCGCGACTTCCTGGATGCGGAGGGGTTCCTGGATATAGAGACGCCAATACTCACCCGCGCAACCCCTGAAGGCGCGCGCGACTACCTGGTGCCCAGCCGGACTCACCCCGGGCAGTTCTTCGCATTGCCCCAGTCGCCCCAGCTGTTCAAGCAATTGCTGATGATTTCAGGGTTTGACCGTTACTACCAGATCGCCAAGTGTTTCCGCGATGAGGATCTGCGCGCTGACCGGCAACCGGAATTCACGCAGATCGATATTGAGGCGGCTTTTCTCGACGAGCAGCAGATCATGGCTATTACCGAGCGCATGATCCGTGAACTGTTCAAAGCTGTGCTGGATGTGGATCTCCCCGAGTTTCCCCACATGTCCCATGCCGAGGCCATGGACCGCTATGGTTCGGATAAACCTGACCTGCGGATTCCGCTGGAACTGGTGAGTGTGGATGACCTGATGCAGCAGGTGGATTTCAAGGTGTTCCGTGGACCCGCGGATGACCCCGGGGGGCGGGTAGCCGCGCTGAAGGTGACCGGTGGCGCGACTATCAGCCGCAAAGAAATCGATGGTTACACCAAGTATGTGTCTATTTATGGCGCCAGGGGACTGGCCTGGATCAAGGTGAATGATATCGATGCCGGCCTGGAGGGCCTGCAGTCTCCTATTTTGAAGTTTATGCCCGACGAAGTCGTGGCTCAGATGATGCAGCGTCTGGGTGCAGCCAGCGGTGACATTATTTTCTTTGGTGCCGACCAGGCCCGCGTGGTCAATGAGGCCCTGGGAGCTCTACGCATCAAGGTAGCTGAAGACCTGGGTATGATTGGGGAGGGTTGGTCTCCCCTGTGGGTAGTGGATTTTCCCATGTTCGAGGATGATGGTAGTGGCCAGTGGACGCCTTTGCACCACCCTTTCACGGCACCTTCGTGCAGCGTCGAAGAATTGACGGCCAATCCTGGCGAGGCCCTATCCCGGGCCTACGACATGGTGTTAAATGGCTGTGAGCTCGGCGGGGGTAGTATTCGTATTCACCACCGGGACATGCAGGAAGCCGTATTCCGCATCCTCGGTATCGACGAAGCGGAGGCCGAGGAGAAATTCGGCTTCCTACTCAATGCTTTGCAGTACGGCGCCCCTCCTCACGGTGGGCTGGCCTTCGGCCTGGACCGCCTGGTGATGCTGATGACCGGCGCGCACTCCATCCGTGACGTTATTGCCTTCCCCAAGACCCAGAGCGCGGCCTGCGTGATGACGGACGCCCCCGGGGATGTCAGCGCCACGCAATTGCGGGAGCTGAATATCCGGCTGCGCCAGACGCGCGAAGAGGCTGCGCAGGACGAATAGCTATATATAAGGGGGAAGACTGTCATGGCAGGTCACAGCAAGTGGGCCAATATCAAGCATCGCAAGGCAGCCCAGGATGCCAAGCGTGGCAAGGCATTCACCAAGTTGATTCGTGAACTGGTAGTCGCCGCCAAACAGGGTGGCCCGCTGCCGGAAGATAATCCCCGCCTGCGAGCCGCTGTGGACAAGGCCCTGGGCGCCAACATGACCCGCGATACAGTGGATCGCGCCATCGCCCGCGGTGTCGGCACCAATGAAGCGGATGACATGGAGGAGCTGACTTACGAGGGCTATGCTCCCGGTGGCATCGCCGTGCTGATCGAGGTGATGACCGACAACCGTAACCGTACCGTGGCTGAGGTACGCCATGCTTTTTCCAAGCGCGGCGGGAATCTTGGCACCGATGGTTCAGTGGCCTACCTGTTCACCCGCAAGGGACAGCTGAATTTTGCTCCCGGTGTGGACGAGGAGCAGTTGATGGACGCGGCGCTGGAGGCGGGGGCCGAGGATATCGAACCCAATGAGGACGGTTCTATTGAGATCACTACCCCCTGGGAAGATTTTGGCGTGGTGAAAGCGACTTTGGAAGAAGCGGGCTTCGTTGCCGCGGACGGCGAGGTGACTATGATTGCCGCCACCACCGTAGCAGTCGATGCCGCTGGCGCCGAAAAGTTGATGGGGTTGGTGGATATGCTGGAAGACCTGGATGACGTCCAGAACGTCTATACCAACGTGGATGTCCCGGACGAGGTTCTGGCCTCCCTGTAAACCCTCGTAGGAGAAATATGTACATGGTGCGCAATGCGGCACCATCAAACCCGGAAAAATTGCCTGTATACCCACTGATAACTCCACTCACTACTGACCAATGCTGTAAATTTGTACATAATAAGACCTCAAAGCATCCAGCGGATTTTTGTATGTCGCTTATCCTGGGAATAGACCCCGGTTCACGCAAAACAGGCTTTGGCATTATCAATTATGTGTCCGGGCGTAGTGAGTACGTTACCAGTGGCGTTATCCGCCTACCCGGCGGCGAGTTGCCGCAGCGGCTGCGTGTCATTTATGACAGTGTCACTGAGTTAGTGGAGCTGCACTGCCCACAGGAACTGGCGATTGAACAGGTGTTCATGGCCAGGAGCGCTGGCTCGGCCCTCAAACTGGGCCAGGCGCGGGGGGCGGCGATTGTGGCTTGCGTGGCGCGGGATATGCCGGTGTCGGAATACTCCGCCCGTCAGATCAAGCAATCAGTAGTGGGTACCGGGGCGGCAGATAAGGCGCAGGTACAACACATGGTCAAGGTATTGCTCAGTCTGCCGGGAGAACCGCAGGAGGATGCGGCTGATGCCCTGGCGGCTGCCCTGTGTCACGCGCATACACAACAAAGTATGATAAACATGGCCGGCGCCAGGTCTGTGCGCCGGCGGCGATTGCGATAGGGCCTACAGTAGATGATAGGTAGAATTAGAGGCGTCCTGGTTTACAAGCAGCCCCCGGATATTCTGGTAGAGGTCGGCGGGGTTGGCTATGAGGTCCAGGTGCCCATGACCACCCTGTTTCAGCTGCCAGAGCTGGGCTCGGAAGTTTCTCTGGTGACGCACTTTGTAGTGCGCGAAGACGCCCAGTTGTTGTACGGTTTTATCGATGAGCGGGACCGCAGCCTGTTTCGCCAGCTGATCAAGATCAGCGGTGTTGGACCCAAGCTGGGCCTGACCATTTTATCCGGTATGGATTCCAGCAGTTTTGCCCGCTGTGTGCAGCGCGATGATATTTCGTCCCTGATGGCACTGCCCGGGGTTGGCAAAAAGACCGCCGAGCGCTTGCTGGTGGAGATGCGTGACAAACTGCAAGACTGGCTGGTGCAGACAGACGTAACCGGGCAGGCCGGGAGCGGCGTCACCCTGGCCCCGATCACCAATATTGTGGCTGATGCGGAGGGCGCACTGATCGCTCTGGGCTACAAGCCCCAGGAGGCCAGCCGGATGGTGGCGGCGGTCAACGATGACAGTGTCGCGGGCAGCGAGGAATTGATCCGTCGCGCCCTGAAGTCCATGGCCAGCGGTTGAGGTGCCGATGATAGAAACTGATCGCCTGATTGCTCCCCAGGCCGAGAGCCCGCGGGAAGATGTTGTGGACCGCGCTATCCGACCCAAAACGCTCGATGAATACGTGGGTCAGCATGTGGTGTGCGAGCAGATGACCATTTTCCTGCAGGCGGCCAAGGGCCGCGGCGAACCCCTGGACCACACGCTGATTTTTGGCCCGCCGGGGCTGGGCAAGACCACTCTGGCCAGCATCATTGCCCATGAAATGGGCGTGTCCCTCAAAACCACCTCCGG